>Ga0114945_10000973_pt1 | contig 18170 bp, 16 predicted proteins | sample OV2TP3_FD_87194 | JGI IMG/M metagenome (GOLD analysis project Ga0114945, IMG submission 87194) | Hot spring microbial communities from Beatty, Nevada to study Microbial Dark Matter (Phase II) - OV2 TP3 | ecosystem: Environmental > Aquatic > Thermal springs > Hot (42-90C) | place: USA: Beatty...
GCCTTGGATTAAACTTCCAGTTGTAAGACCCTATGCTGTTAGCTCGTACCACAACTATGTGATTAAAGTCCCTGCTAAAGTTAGAGACAATCTATCTTCCTATCTTGTAGAAAAAGGCATAGCAACAAGTGTTCATTATATGCCAACTCATTATTATTCTCTTTACAAGAGATTTAAAGCAGAAGTACCAGTTACAGAAAAGGTTTGGAAAGAAATTCTTCTGTTGCCAATTTTTCCTGACTTAACGTCAGCGGATCAGGATAAAGTGATCGACGCTTTAAGAGCTTTTAATCCTTGAACCAATGAATAACTTTCAGCTCGTATTTAGAAATACAAAATTTCTTATTTTATCAGAATTTTTTATAAAGATAATAGGTTTCTTTTATTTTATTTTTTTAGCGCGGAATTTACCTATTGATGTATTTGGCCGTTACAATCTCGTAGCTTCATTTGTAGCAATTTTTTCCTTTTTGCCTGATATTGGCATTGGGCTTGTAGTAGTGCGCGAGATTGCTAAAAAAAACTACAATCTGCCACTGCTTCTTGGCAATGCATTTTTTTTCACAGGAGTTATGAGTGTTGTTACAATAGCAGTGATTATTGTAGTTGGATTTTTTGCAGGGTTTTCATCGCAAGTTTTACTCCTTTTGTTTATTTCTTCAGTTACTCTTCTTTTTTCCCAGACTCGTTCTATTCCGCTTTTTTACTTTGACGGGGTAGAGCGCATGGGATACTCGGCGATTCTTAAAGCTCTCAACTCGCTGCTTTTTGTGGCCTTTGGACTTTCAGGATTTATTCTTGGATTTGGGCTTGTGGGCATTATTACAGGATTTTTAATAGGAAGTATTATTAGTTTTGTTGTTACATGGATGGTGTTTTTTGCAAAAAAAATTAAGATATGCTTAAAATTTGATAAAAAAATTATAAAACACTTTGTTTGTGACGGTGTTCCACTTGGGATTGCAGCTTTTTCAAGTCTTGTATATGGGACAATAGATGGGATAATGCTCGAGCGTATGCTTTCAGAGAAAGCACTTGGAATATACTCAAGCGCCACAAAGTTTGGTCCTACCCTTCTTCAGCTTCTTAATGTTCCATTTGTTGTAGCTATTTATCCTGTTCTATCTCGTCTTTCGGGGGATACTATTCGTTTTAAAAGAGCCATCTTTAAGTCTTTGGGAGCTGTGCTTATCTGGTCTGTACCTGCAAGTATTGGCGTTGCGCTTTTTGCTGATATTATCCCAATTATTTTTGGAGAACGCTATAGTCAGGGAGCTGGTATTCTTCGAATTCTTATATTTTTTGTTCCCTTTGCCGCGCTGTCTGCTATCCTTTATAAGATACTGATTGTAGTTCGGAAACAAAATTTATACCTTGCGATTAGCATTATTGGAGTTGTCATTAATATCCTTCTTAATCTATTTTTTATCTCACAATACCAAATCATGGGTGCGGCAATTTCTGCAGTCGCTACACAGATTGTATTGAGCGTAATCTATGGGGCTGTGCTATATTTTTTTGTTTTTAAAAAGTCATGAGAATTTTGCTTCTTGCGCCGATTCACAGAGAAAAAGAATTCCTAAAACAAAAGGGTAAATATCCTTTTTTGAAAGGCCAAGGCCAGCAAAGCTGGGTAGAGGCACTTGAGGAGTTGGGACATAAAGTTTTTGTTTTTAAATATACAGATAGCATATTAATTCCAAATTTTGTAAGGATTTATTTGCAGGATTTTTTGGAGAAGTTAATTCCGGCATGGTATGGGAGGCTTAGAAGGTTTATAGAGAATTATTACTTTATTTCATTTGAAAATATCTTTAAGAACTGGAAACTCCTTACAATCGCAAAAAATGCAAAACCAAATCTAATTATTATTTCAGGAGGCGTTACACCAATATTTCCGCAAACTATTAAAACAATAAAGAATGATTTTAATTGCAAAGTCTTACTTTTTTCTGGCGTAAATCCTGTTACATCCTCAACTCTGGTCGAAAGAGTGATAATAAGAGAAGAAATTATTGACATGGTTGTTGAGAACGATAGAGGATACGCTGGGCTTTGGAAAAAGATGGGAGCGAAAAAAGTGATTGTTTTACCAATTTCATCTGTTGATCCAAAATTGCATAGAAAAGTCCAATTAACAGTGCAGGAGCAAGAAGAGTATGGTTGCGATGTTTGTTTTGTAGGCAGTTTAACGAAGAGACGACAAGAAATTCTGAAATCCATTCGGCAAGGTCAGGACAGGCGAGTTGGGGATGACAATTATAGTCTAAAGATATGGGGCGACATACTTCCCATCGTCGGATTACAAGGGGAACTAAAACCTTATTATCAGGGTACTGCATTTGGAGAAAAAATGGTCAAAATTTTCAATGCTGCAAAAATTGTTCTTAATTTCCAGCCAGTCGATATGATTCATGGAGGAAACATGAGGACTTTTGAAATTCCAGGATGCGGAGCTTTTCAATTGGCGGACAGGGTTTACCCTGATTTTTTAATTATAGGTAAAGAAGTAGTATTATTTAAAGATATTTTCGATCTTAAGAAGAAGATAAGCTGCTATTTACAAGACGAGAATAAAAGACTTAAAATCGCTAAAGCTGGATTTGATAAAGTTTATAAAGACCATACTTATGAAAAACATCTTAAAAAACTTTTATCGCAAGTTAAATAAAAATTATCAATTAGAATTTCTCTTTAAGAAAGAATTAAGTTATTTTAATGGCACAAAAAGAATTCTAGATTTGGGTTGTGGAGACGGTATTTTTTTAGCTTTTGGTAAAAAAAGAATAAGAATAATTGGGGTTGACAGCAATAAGAAAAATGTACTTCTTTGCAAAAAGAAAAAGTTAAACGTCGTTTTTGCGTCTGTAACAAATCTTCCATTTAATAATGATTCGTTTAATGGAGTTCATTGTTCTCATCTTATCGAGCATTTAATGCCAAAAGATGCTCATAAAATGTTGTGCGAAGTATCTCGAGTTCTTAAAAAAGGTGGTATATTTGTGTTATCTACTCCAATTTTATGGAAGGGTTTCTACAATGATTTTACTCACATAAAACCTTACAATCCCGAAAGCATTTTGAGATATCTTGTGGATGATGGTCAAAATAAAAGTTTATCCGATATTAAAGCACGATTTGAAAAGATTGATTTTTATTGGAGGTTTAGGATAATAAATTTTCCTAGTAGATTTGGATATTTGTTAGCTAATTTTTTGTATCAATTTGGTTTGCATTCTCTGACTCGCGATGCATACACTTTGGTTTTGAAAAAAAATAGCATGATCAGTTTTACAAAGATTATGTCAAAGATCAAGAAAAAATATCAACCAAAAGAGTTTTGGGACAGCTGGACAGAGGATTTTATTAAAGACCGTTGGCAAACAGATGTTCATTCACAGCATAAATGGTTTCTTGACAAAGTTAGGCTTTTAAAGCCAAAGAGCATTCTAGAGGTTGGATGTGGGTTTGGGAGGAACATAAAATTTCTTATTGAAAATGGTGTCAAACCAGATTCGATTACCGGAGTAGATATAAGTAGCAGAATGATTAAGTTTGCCAGAGATTATATAAGCAATAACAGAGTAAAACTTTCAGTTATAGCAATTGAGAATTTTGATGAAAGAAAAAACTTTGATCTAGTTTTTACGCATGGTGTTTTAATGCATATTCCGCCAAATAATATAGAAAAAGCTTTAGATAACATTATAAGAATATCGAAAAAACACCTCATTTTGATAGAGCAAAACTATTCGCCTCCAAAATCAGATAAAAGTAGTTCGTATACATTCGTCCATAATTACAAAAGACTGCTTAAGAAGGACAATTTAGATATAATAGAATATCGATCAGACAAAAAGTTAGGGCTTGATTTAATTTATGCTAAAGTACGGTAGAAATATTATTTTTGACTTAGACGAACTTGATCCTTTAAGCATTGATAAACAGTCGGTGTATCTCGTCCCAAATAGTTCAAGAGTTTTGGAAATTGGTTGTGCAACAGGGTTTATGGGAGAATATCTTATGACCAAGAAAGGTTGTTATGTAGTGGGTATTGAAAGCAGGGTTGATGAAGCTAAAGAAGCTAAAAAGAAACTGAATCAGCTTATCAGTGGAGATGTAGAAGAAAAGGGCACTTTAGAACAAATTGATGACAAATTTGATGTAGTTTTTGCATCGGCAATCATTGAGCACTTAAAAGATCCTTGGAGATCATTAACTTCCTGGAAGAAATTTTTGAAGAAAGATGGATTTTTAATTATTTCAACTTCTAACGTAGCTCATTGGTCAATACGGTTAAGTTTGTTAATGGGAAAGTTTGACTATCGGGAATATGGGATTTTAGACAATACTCATCTTCGTTTTTTTACAACTGAAACATTTAAAAAACTGGTAGCAGATTGTGGTTATAAGATTGAGTATTTTTCGATTGATCCAGTTGGAGGAGGACTGCCAAGAATTAGTAAAGTTCTTTCAAAGTTATGGCCTAATTTGTTTGCATATCAGATGTTGATTAAGGCAAAACCAGAATAATTTTCAATTTGAAATTTAAAATTTTTAATGAAATATAAAATCTAAATTTTAAAATTTGAAAATTTAATTATTGAAAATTCAATGAAAATTAAAAAATGAAAATTAAAAATTCCCTTGATCTTTCAATCTCTATTGTTTCATACAATACAAAAGAGTTATTAATAAGATGCATTAAGTCTATATACAAGCAGACTAAAGGAGTGAAGCTTGAGGTAATTGTTGTTGATAACGGCTCGAAGGATGGAACAATAAAAGAAATATTAAATATTAAATATCAAATATCAAATATCAAATTGATACAAAATAAAAGAAATCTTTTTTTCACAAAGGCGAACAATCAAGCGTTAGAGGTTGCGCGTGGTAAATATTTCTTAATCCTAAACTCTGACACTTATTTTGTAGATAATTCACTTAAGAAAATGGTTGACTACATGGAGAAAAATCCTGACGTTGGAGCATGTGAGGGGCTTGAAATATATGAAAATAACAAATTGGTTCCAACAGCATCTAAGTTTTCAAATCCTCTTATAGATTTTTATGAACTTAGTATTGTAGGAAGCAAATTTAAAAATAAAAAGCTAATCGATAGTTATCGACTTGTAGAATATGATAGAAAAGATAATTTTGAGATAGATGTTGGTTGCGATGCTTTTTTGCTGGTAAGAAAGGAAATAATGGATAAGATTGGTGGTTATGATGAGCGATTTTTTTTGTTTTATACAGAAAACGATCTTTGTTTAAGAATTAAAAAATTGGGATACAGAATAGTACATGTAGGTAACTCAAAAGTTATGCACAGAGTTTCGGCAAGCACGGGAAAACTTGGATGGAGAAAGATGGATTTGTATTACAATGATTTGTTAACATATTATAAAAAACACGGTTTTATAGTCGCCGGAACAGCACTATTTTTATTATTAAACATAGAAGAATTTATTTTAAAGTTGCTTAAGAAAAATGATTAAAAGAATGATCAAAGGTTTACTCCAGATCGCATACTTAATTCCGATACGGGATCGGTATAGATACGACGATGTGGGAATCGCTCTTTTAATTTTAATTATACTCTCTTTATTTTTGCGACTGTACAGGCTTGGTGAGTTAATGCCGTTTATTGGTGATCAGGGATGGTTTTATCTTCCGGCAAGAGACATGCCGATAACTGGTAATATTCCTCTTGTTGGGCCACAAACAAGTCATCCTTGGATTCACCATGGGGCACATTGGACTTATATACTTGCCATTATTTTATGGGTTTTTGACTTTAATCCTGTTCCTCCTGCGTATTTTATTGCTATTTTGGGTGCAATAACGGTTTTGTTATTATATAAAGTCGCAAGCGAATTGTTTTCAAAAAGAGCTGGTTTGATAGTTGCTTTTCTTTATGCGACCTCGCCACTTATAGTTTTAAATGCAAGGATGCCATATCATACCAGTCCAATTCCTTTTTTCACAATTTTTCTGTTTTATGCAGTTTTTAAATGGATGAGAGGAAGAATATATTATTTTCCGCTTATAACTTTTTTAATGGGAGTACTTTATAACTATGAACTAACTACTTTCGTCTTGTTTATCCCAGTATTTTTTATCTTTTTGTACGGTTTATTTAAGAAAAAGGTGTGGGCAAAAAATACATTAAGCAAGAGAATTGTTGTTTATTCGACATTTTCCTTCTTGATTCCCATGCTGCCTTTTATAATTTACGACACTAGCCATGGCTATAAGCAGACGCTTGGATTTATTGTTTGGATATTTTATAGAGTTATAAAGTTTCCTCTGCAAATTTTTGATTTAAGTGGTGCATCATTAGATTTGCAAAAATTCTTTTCATTAGAGTTCTTTACTTATATTCAACAGCTTATTTTTGCGCCAAGCATTATGATTTCTTTAATAATCCTTATTTTTAGCTTAGTTTATTTCTTTTATTTAATATATAGAAAAGTGAAAAACAAAGATATAGACATAGGATACGTTTTGCTCTTTCTATATCTTATTATTCCGATAACGGGTTTGTTTGTGCACAGAGTACCAATAGAAGCAGATATCCTTCTTTTGTCACCGTTTTTAATAATGGTGATTGCAATTTTTATTGATAAGCTTTTCTCTATACGACTTCTTAAGGCTTTTGTAATAATAGTTGGAATAGGAGTTATTGGCATAATTAACTCATATTACCTTTTTTCAACAGAGTATTTTACAAAAATGGGTAAATCTTCACGTATAACCTTTGAAGAAAGAATGAAGGCGGTTGATTCTATGATAAAGACAACAAAAGGAAAGCCTTATAATCTTGTAGGTAGGGGAGAGCTAAGCGATTTCCCTATGTTTACAATGAATTACGAATATTTACTTTGGTGGAAAGGATACCCACCGACAAAAGAGAATGTGGCTTTAAAAATAGTTGTGTGGGAGAAGGAAGGAGATATTACTATATATCAAGAGCAATAATTTTTAATTTTCATTTTTCCCGCTTCGCAGCGAGGCGAGCTAGCTTCGACTCGTCTTCAGCGAGGCGAGCAATTTTCAATGAAAATTTCTCTAAGATCTTTGTTGATATTTTTTATATTACTTATAGCTTTTTTTCTAAGGGTTTATAAATTGAATGATTTAATGCCCTTTATTGGTGACTATGCATGGTTTTACATTTCAGCAAGAGATATGATTTTGACCGGCGAAATTCCTCTTGTTGGGATTACTTCAAGTCACATTTGGGTTCACCAGGGAGCGCTATGGACTTATCTTCTGTTTTTACCACTTTTAGCATCTAAATTTCATCCAGTAAGCGGTGCGTATCTCACAGCAATAGCAGGAACTCTTTCTGTATTTTTAATGTACAAAATTGGAATGCAAATGTTTTCAAGACTAGTAGGGCTTATTGCTGCGGCTTTGTATGCTACATCGCCACTTGTTGTTATCCATTCACGAGTGCCATACCACACAAGTCTTATTCCTCTTTTTTCACTTTTGTTTGTATTCTTTATTTACAAATGGATAAAAGGAGATGTTCGTTTTTTCCCATTTGTAATTTTTACTTTGGGAATTCTTTATAATTTAGAATTGGTTACAATGATTTGTTGGATTTTTTTAATTTTAGTGTTTGTTTATGGAGTTATCAAAAAAGAAAAGTGGCTAAGAGAAACCTTAAAATTTAAGACTATACTATTGAGCGCTTTTTTATTTTTGCTTGTTATGTTTCCAATGATTATATACGATATTAAAGAATCCTCTGGATTTTTCCAAGCTACTGCTTTTTTTAGAATTATCAAAATTTATCTATTTTCTCCACTTCCTGTGTTGTCTTTTGAAGAAATAAGAGGTATTTTCGCTTCTTTATTTTCTTACAATCAGCGTCTAGTATTTTTGGGAGATGGGATTTTTGCATCTATATTAACAGTGATTAGCTTTTTTTACCTCCTCGTCCGTCATTCTGGGGACTCAGAGCGGAGCGTGGAGGACTCCAGAATCCTCGTTGTTCATAGAGATTCTGGACAAGCCAGAATGACAACAGGTGAGAAACGTGTAAAAAACGAAACTCTTGCGTTGTTTCTTCTTGTACTATGGATCATCATTTCTTTTTCCGCAATTTTGATAAGCGGAACCGCGTCCGAAGCATATGTTCCAATGTTATTTCCAGCTATAATTTTCTCGATTGCTCTTTTTTTAAACTACCTGTCTAGACAGCAAGCTTTTATTGTTCTTATAGTTATTCTGTTTATCGCAATTACAAATACCAACTTTCTTATTACGAAAAATTATCTTATGGATGTCAAGGGAGGCTATGGTTTAGCATTTTCTAAAAGACTTTCAATAACTAAGGAGATTATTAATAAAGCTAAAGGTGGAGAATATAATTTAGTTGGAAAAGGGAAAGGAAGTGGACACAAAACCTTTACCATAAACTATGAATACTTAGCATGGTGGCTTGGATACCCTCCTTCAAGAATTCCTGAAAAGCTGCAGTTTGTTATAGAAGAAAAGTAGATACAGCTGTGTCGTCTGATATAATCTTGAATAACCATGAATATAAAAGCAGAAGGAATTAAACTTTCCGTTGTCATTTTAACAAAAAACGAGGGAGGTGACATTGTCGATTGCGTTGATTGTGTTTCGTGGTGCGATGAAATTATTATTGTAGATGACAACTCGAATGACAAAACGATTGCGGTAGTTGAGAAATTGAAAAATAAGAAAATCAAGGTATTTTCGAAAGCACTTAAAAATGATTTTTCTCATCAGCGAAACTTTGGACTAGAAAAAGCAAGAGGAGAATGGGTTTTGTTTGTAGACGCTGATGAAAAAATAACAGATGCTCTAAGATACGAAATTGAATACATACTTTCATCACAAAATTTACTAGAGCAGAAAAAACGTGGTTTTTATATAAGAAGAATCGATATTATGTGGGGTAGAGAATTAAAACATGGGGAGTCTGGAAACATTAAGCTTTTGCGTTTGGCAAGAAGAGATGCGGGAACATGGATGGGGAAAGTACACGAGGAGTGGAAGATCAAAGGAAAAGTAGGGCAACTTAAAAATCCTCTTTATCACTATCCGCACCAAACGATAACAATGTTTCTAAGAAAGATTAATTTCTATACCGATATAAGAGCGCAAGAGCTATTTCATAAAAGAACAAAAGTATATTGGTGGTCAATTATTGCATATCCTAAGATGAAGTTTATTCTTAATTATTTTATTAAAAGAGGATTTCTAGATGGACTAGCAGGTTTTATTTTTGCTCTTATAATGAGTTTTCATTCGTTTTTGGTTAGAGGGAAGCTGTGGGTACTCTGGCAAAAAAAATGATAGGATCAATTGCTTTTATCATTTGGATTATACTTATTCTGTATCAATACATTGCTTACCTTCTTTGTAGAGGAGGAATATGTTTGCGATTTCCATTCTAATTGGGATTTATTCGTATATTATTTTAGCTTTAGGGTTTTTAGGATATCTTCATAAGCCATATGTAGTTTTTTTGACATTTTTTTATATATTAATCGTTCTTTATTATTATAAGAAAGACATGAAAATGAATTTACTTAGATATTTCGAAAAATCAAGGATACTCCTTAGACAAGGAGTATCCTTAAAAAACTTAAGAGAATCTTATATTTACCTTATAGGATTAGTTGTATTGCAAGCGGTAATTAATCTTATTGGAGTGCTAGGACCAGAACTTGGATTTGATGCGCTATGGTATCACTTGACTCTTCCCAAATTGTACCTAGAAAATCATTCTATCTTTTATATTCCAGGAGGTCTTCTTTACTATTCTGTCATGCCAAAGCTTACAGAAATGCTATATACGGCAGCACTTACTTTTAATGGTGAAATTTTGGCAAAGCTTATACATTTTTGCTTTGGAATTTTGTCCTGTATTGCACTATATAAGCTTTCTAGATTATTTTTTTCTCCTAAAATTTCTTTGATTCCAGTTGTAATTTTTTACTCAAATTTGGTAGTTGGATGGCAGTCTATAACTGCCTATGCTGATTTGCCAAGGACATTTTTTGAAGTAATGGCTTTGTGGGGATTTATCAAGTTTGTAGAAAACAAGGATACTCCTTCAACAAGGAGTATCCTCACAAGAAATGTGTGGCTAATTGAATCGGCTGTAATGCTAGGGCTGGCTATATCGACAAAGCTCTTGGTGCTTGGGTCGCTTTTTATACTCTCTATTTTGTTAATAAGGATACTCCTTATTCATGGAGTATCCTTGAAAGAGATATTTAAAAAAACTTTTGTCTATTGGGTAGTTACTTTGTTGATTCCATTGCCGTGGTTTGTATTTTCGTACATTCATACAGGCAATCCTATAGATCCATTTTTTACTTATCTATATAAAGTTAGCTTTGATATAGGATTACTAAATCCCCTAAGATTTATAAATGAAACTTGGAGTATTTTTACAAAGGCTACTGATCCGATCTCGCCTGTTTATATGATATTTTTACCCCTTGTTTTGATTTTCTATAAAAAGTTTAGACCAGAGATAAAGCTTGTTGCTATTTATTCTCTTCTTGCTATCATTATTTGGTATTTAACACCAAGAACCGGCGGAGGGCGGTTTATTCTGCCATATTTGCCTGCTTTTTCAATTGTGGCTACTGCTATTATAGAAAAGGTGGGTCGAGGTGTTGTTAAACGACTCCTAAGAGTTGATCTTTACTTAGTTTCAATAAGTCTAGTTATAATAGTTTCTGTAATTTCTCTATTTTATAGAGGAATAGCGAATTCAAAATACCTTCCCGTGATTCTTGGAACGCAAACAAAGGAAGAATTTTTGTCATCAAATCTTGATTTTTCCTTTGGTGATTTTTATGACACTGATGGTTACTTTAAAGCAAATATAAAGCCTACTGATAAAGTACTTTTATACGGTTTTCACAATCTGTACTATGTAAATTTTCCATTTATTGATTCATCTTGGGTTAAAAAGGGAGATTCTTTTGACTATATTGCAGTACAAGATAGCATTTTGCCAAAAAGATTTAAAAACTGGGAGCTCATCTATCTAAATCCGCAAACAAATTTAAAGCTTTATTCCAAAGGAGGCATTAAGTGGTTTTATTAAAGGCGTTGGTTGCTATTTTAATACTGTTATTTCCGTTTGGAGAACTAGGACGTATTAATATTTACAATGAGGTCTCAACTACAATTAACGACATTTTTGTTGCAATAGTTTTAATTGTTTGGTTTATATGGCTGATTTCAACAAATAAGTTCTCTAAAGCATCAAAAAAGCAGTTGACAAAACCTATTTTATTCTTTGTTTTAGTCGCATTTATATCCTTAATTTTAAATAGCAAAGATCTTAAGCTGCCAGAATTCTTAGCGTCCTTTTTGTATTTGTTACGCTTTGTTTCCTATGCAGGAATATATTTTGTTGTTAGCGGATTTAGCATGAGGTTTAAACAAAAGATTACGATGCTTATGATTATTTCAGGGTCGTTAGTTGTTCTTGGTGGATTTATCCAATATTTTTTGTATCCCGACCTTCGAAATTTGTATTATTTAGGTTGGGATGAGCATCTTTATAGATTGTTTTCAAGCTTTTTAGATCCAAATTTTGCAGCCTCGATAATTTCTTTATTCTTAATTTTATTGATATCATTATTGTTTTTGGGGTTTGACAAAAGCTACAAAACAAGGATGTTTCTAATTTTACTGTCGGCGCTTGCTTTTATAGCTCTTTTTTTGACTTATTCAAGAAGTGGATATTTGATGTTTCTCACAGGTGTTACTGTCTTATTTTTAATTCTTGGAAGAAAAAAATATATTGCTATCCTACTTGTAATATTTGTAGTGGGTTTAATGCTTCTTCCCAAAGGTCTTGGAGGAGAGGGTGTTAAACTTTTAAGAACAGCGTCTATAATCTCAAGATCAGAGTATTTGGATAACGCAATAACAATTTTTAAGGACAATCCGATCTTGGGCGTTGGGTTTAACACTTATAGATACGCTCAAAAGAACTACGGGTTTATTGATGAATTTTCGCTTCAAACCAGCCATGCAGGTGCTGGCACGGATAATAGTTTTATATTTGTTTTGGCAACAACGGGGATTATTGGGCTTGTTTCATATTTATATATGTGGTTTAAAATTATAAAAGGTTGTCGCCTCGTTCTCGTTTCAGGACCAAACCAGCTTGAAGATGACACAAAAGAAAAGAGACGCCAAAAGATTGTGTCTATCGTTATTCTCGCTTCTTGTGCGGGTCTTTTTGTTAATGCACTTTTTATGAATAGTCTTTTTTATCCATTTGTCATGGAATGGGTTTGGGTTTTGCTAGGTCTTAGGGAAAGTAAGTAATTGTTATTGACTTTTCTGTTTTATTCAAAGCCTCATCGTAAGCTATAATCCTCACTACGTTTTCTCCTTCTTTAAGAGGTAAATTGTAAGAAAAATTATTATATTGATCAATTACAGCCCTAAACCCATTAACAGTAACTTTTACCAAAGGGTCTGTTTGCCCTCTGACTTCTACAATTTTTTCTTCCCCAGAAAAGGATCGTCCATCTGCTGGGTGCTCTATGTTAAGAGTAGGCAAAGAACTCTTGTAGGATATTTTTAAGCTTTCAGAAAAATCACTCTCTTGCCCCTTGCCTGAAATTACTTTTACTTTTATAGTATTTTCTCTTTCTTCAAGGGTTATATCAAAAGAAAAAGTTCCATTTTGTTTGGTTTTGGTTTGGTCTGTTTTTACGTTATTCACATAAAGACTTATTGTTTGATCTGAAGATGCAGTTCCAGATACCACAATTTCAGCGCTATTGGTGGCTGTAGGGAGAGAATTTAGAATAGGAGGAGGAATATAAGAAACATTATCGCCGCTTGCTATATTTGTCTCAGAATTTCTTACTCCAGAAACAAAGAGGGTAAAGTTAATTATCATGGGTATGCCAAACTTAACTACTAACAGTGTTATAAAAACTATGCCTAGTAAATTAAAAAGAAGATTTTTTCTTGATGTTTTCTCCAATCTTTTGTAGAGTCTGGAGCGCTTCCGTCTCATGCACTTATTTTAGCAGATTTTTTATTCTGTTTCGATCTCATAAGCTCAATACGCATCCCACCCATGAGGTCTAGCTTCGAAGCCTTCTTCAACTATTGCCCAAGTACATAACAAAGGTTGAGCCAGTGGTGAGGATTGAACTCACGACCTGTTGTTTACCCTGCCCGCCGAACTTTTGAGTCACGTCTGACGTGATGAGCCGTCTGTCGGACTTGAACCGACAACCTGCGGTTTACGATACCGCCGCTCTGCCATTGAGCTAAGACGGCTTGGCAGGCATTCGAAACAGTTGCTCTACCACTGATCTACGTTGGCTTAGACAGAAAAATAAACACTCATTCTACCACGCTTATCAGGTAAAAAAGCTTGCCCTGCTAAACTTATACAATATATTCTATTAAATTTGTGGCAGGAGAGCAAGAGAGATAATTCATCACAAATTACGCAATTGAAAAATTTGTGATGTTTTTAGATTCGAAGCGGAGTCATTCAAATCCCATTTTTTTACCCCACAAAGCAGGGTTTAGCGACCATTCAAGGATTATTTTTTTATCTTTTGCTTTAATATATTGTAATTCTTCTGCAACCTTTATAACTGTTGGAAAATTTGTGAGCGATATATTTCTTATTTTATTTTTTTTAAAATTTTCTTCTGCTTTTTTCATTTTGTAGGTTATAATAGAAAAGACATAATAAGAGTAAGCGCCAATTTTTCTGATGGCACCAACTGTAGATATTGCACTTTCTCCTGTTGATATAAGGTCCTCGATAACAGCTACATTTTGTTTCTTCTTAAGAAGACCTTCTATTTGGTTTCCTTTTCCGTGATCTTTTGGTTTATTGCGAGCGTAAATCATAGGAAGACACAATATTTCTGCTACCCATGCTGCATGCGGTATCCCAGCCGTTGCCGTACCTGCAACAAGATCGAAGTTGCCTTTGGCCACAATAGTCTTAGAAAGCAAATTTGAAATTGTTTGCCTTTCTCTTGGATAACTCATAATAAGTCTACAGTCCGTATAGACTGGACTCAAAATACCAGATACATACCTATAGGGTTTTTGTACATTAAGAGATATAGCGTTAATCGAAAGAAGAATTTTTGCTACTTTTTCAGGTGTACCTCTCATAATATGTATTTATTTATCAAATTTCTAAGCCCTAGGGCTTTTTTCCGACATATTTGATCAAAATCACTTTTTTTTGAAGCATATATAATTTCCCTAGAATTATTACAAATTAGGTTTTGTCCTACTTTGTCAATACCGGCAATTACTGCATTTTTTACTGTGGCTTTTTGAGCGCCGATTCCTGCTGTTAAAATTATAGTCTGCGGAAATAGTTCTCTAATGCTTTTAAGTGTTTTGGCATAGCTTGCGCCCACAAAAATACCTATATTATCATACTGCCAGTCTTTAATAATTTTTGCCATTTTGAGAAAGTAAGGCTCTCCATCAATAGAAATATCCTGGAAAGTTTTAGAATCTGGATTTGATGTTTTAATAAGTAAAATTATTAATTTGTCTTTGTACTCAAAAAAGGGTAGTAAAGAATCTAATCCTAAATTTGGATAAACAGTAACTGCGTCTACGTTCCAATATTCAAAAACTGATTTAGCATACCTTGCAGCGGTGTTCTCGATATCACCTCTTTTAGCATCTAAAATTATAGGAATGTCTTTATAGTGTCTTATTAAGTATTCAATAGTTTTTTTCAAAGACTTTAATCCTTCAATTCCATATGCTTCGTAAAAAGCAATGTTTGGTTTGTATGCGCAAACAAGATTAAAAGTGGCATCAATAATTTCTTTATTAAAAACAAATATCGGATCTTTTTCTTTAAGTAAGTATTTTGGAATTTTCTCCAAGTCTGGATCAAGTCCTACGCAAAGAAGTGATTTATTTTTTTTAACTATATTATTTAATTTTTGTCTAAAACTCATGTATTTCTTAAGTTTAATTCTCCAATTACCTTTTCGATTAACAAGCGGGGGACGTTACTAAATATTATTTTTGCTTTGCTTTTTTTTGAGATTTTTTTATTGAGGTGGAAAAGCTCATCCGCAATTCCACCGGTTCCAGTTAGCACGCCAATAATTTTCCCCATGTCATATAGGTTGGTAAATTCATTAAATGTTCCCCATCTCCCAGAAATTATAATACCTGCGTCACAGTTTGCAGTTGAGATAACATTTCTGTACTTTTTAGAAACATCCAAATCAGATGCAAAAACAAAAGTTTTAGGTACAAAAAATAATTTTTTATATATAGAAACATCGTCCCTTGGGGCAAATTTTTCTTGGCCTTTATTGTCAGTCATAGGAGAAAAACCCCAGACCTCAACTCCTTTTTTTGCTGCCTCATATGCGACAATGTAGGGTATCCCTGATCCTGCGCCAGTAATTACGACAACATTTTGAAGAACAAGTTCGTGTCCTGTTTGTTTGGCAATATGAACCATTTTAGAATCAAGTTCATTTGCGTTTGAACCAAAAACTCCAATTTTATATTTCATGTTCTTCTTTGTAAATTTCGTAAGCAAGATAGGGGTTCCACATGGCTCCAGTTGCCGATTGAACAAGATTTGCACCCGATTTTTTATAATCAAAATAGTCTGTTTCGGTCATAACGCCGCCTATTCCAATGATTTCGTATTTATAATCATTCTTTTTCTTAATTTTGTCTAATTTACTTACCATTTCCAATCCAGCCCATTTAATTGCACTTCCACAGACTCCACTTCTTAATCTATTTAGACCAGGCAAAGCCTGATTTCCATTTTTGTCCAAAATTTCTGCTTGAATTGTATTTATCGAAGCTACAGCATTGGCGTACTTATTGGCAATTTCTGCAATTTTTTCGATGTCTTTATTGTTTTTGTAATAACCGATCTTAATTATCAGAGGAGTTTCAAAAATTGCAGATCTTATTGCACAACAAACCTTTTCGCTAACTTCTAAATTGTAGCAGACCAATCCCTCGTTTCCTATATTTGGGCAAGAAAGGTTTACTTCTAATACTTTTGCACCAGTTTCAAGAGCTAATTTTGCCGTTTTTGCAAAATCATCTATTAGTTCTTGCTGGGTTTGTCCTTTTTTGGCCGTTCCCATAAAGCTTAAGATCAAAAGGTTTCCTTCAGATTCGTATTTAAGGGCTTTCTTTACGTCTTCTTGCCAAAATTTTGTATTTTTTGAAGGAACTCCAAATGAGTTTGTTATTGTTATATTAGGATAGTGTGCATTAAAATTGCTTCCGATTGCTTTTGGATTTTTTTCTGTTTTGAAGTTTTTGCTTGTTTTTACAAATAAAATGTTTGGATATGGGTGGCAAGGAAAAGAAGCAGATCTTACAGTTTTATAGGTTGAAACGGCAAATCCTAGTTCAAAAGATTTTTTAATATATTTTGAATTAAGAAGCGGACCTGCTGGTATTCCAAAAGGGATATTGATAGGAAATCCTAAAAAATTGTCGAGAGGTTTTGCTATTTGAAAATTGGGATTTTTCAATTTTTCTAAATTCTTTGGTAATTGTTCGAAATTTTCTTCGTAGGATTTGTGAATGTCGTAGAAAACGGCATTGTTCATGTTATTTGTAACTTTGGACACAATTTAGATTTTGTTTAATTTAGCGTCGTTTGTAGAATCAAAAGTTAAAATTCAAAAGTCAAAAATACAAGTTAAAAGTCAAAAGTTTTAATACTTTTTAATTTTGAATTGCCCGCTTCGCCAAAGCTTTAGCGAGGCGAGTGCTTTTGACCTTTGACTTTTGAGTTTTGACTTGGTTTCTCTAATAGATTCGAATTTATTTTATTTATCTTAGACAGTAGGTTTTCTTCTGTGCTTAAACGCGATTTTAAGCTCTAGTATTGCCTTTCTAAGATCAGCCTCCGCAATTCTAAAATCTTTGTCTGAGATTTTTTCTTTCATCAAGTTTTCTGCTCTTTTTTTTGCTTCTTCTGCTTTTGCGATATTTATGTTTTCTGCTCTTATAGCGTAATTGGCAAGAATAATTATATGGTTTTTTTGTATCTCCAAAAATCCATCCGTAACTATAATAGAGTAGGACTTATTGTTTTTCTTTATTACCAATTCACCAGGCGAAACTTTACTAACAAGATTAACGTGATTTGGCAAAATAGTTATTTCACCCGTGGTAGTTGGAACTATTGCTTCTTCTACCTCGTCTTTATACTTTATGCCCTCTGGGGTGATTATTTCAAGAAGAATGCTCATCTTTTACTTTTTTAACCACATCTTCGATAGTTCCCATCATATAAAATGCGTTTTCTGAAATATTGTCGTGTTTTCCTTCCAAAATTTCCTTAAAGCCTTTTACAGTTTCATCTATTCTAACGTAGCGGCCAGCTTGTCCTGTAAATGCTTCTGCGACAAACATCGGTTGGCTTAAGAATCTTTGAATTTTGCGTGCCCTGGCAACTATTAGTTTATCTTCATCGGACAACTCGTCGATTCCAAGAATGGCTATTATATCTTGGAGGTCTTTGTATCTTTGCAAAACTTTTTTTACGTCCCCTGCTACACTGTAATGATCTTTTCCTACAACATCTGGATCAAGGATTCTAGAGGTTGAGGATAGCGGATCAACTGCTGGATAAATTCCCTGTTCGGCGATTGAGCGCTCGAGATTTATCGTTGCATCCAGATGGGCAAAAATAGTAACAGGCGCTGGGTCTGTATAGTCGTCTGCCGGAACATATACTGCCTGTACAGATGTAATAGACCCATTTTTTGTCGAAGTGATTCTTTCTTGGAGATTGCCCATTTCGGAGGCAAGCGTTGGCTGATAGCCAACAGCAGAGGGCATTCTGCCAAGAAGCGCTGACACCTCGCTTCCAGCTTGGGCAAAGCGAAATACATTGTCTATAAAAAGAAGCACATCTTCCTTCTTTTCGTCTCTAAAATACTCTGCCATAGTAAGGGCAGTTAAGGCAGCCCTCATTCTGTTGGTGGGCGGCTCATTCATTTGGCCAAATACCATGACGGTTTTATCTAAAACCTCTGCGCTTTTCATCTCTACCCAAAGATCGTTTCCTTCTCTAGTTCTTTCTCCAACTCCTGCAAACACAGAATGTCCTTTGTGCTCCATGGCTATGTTTCTTA
>Ga0114945_10000975_pt1 | contig 18153 bp, 15 predicted proteins | sample OV2TP3_FD_87194 | JGI IMG/M metagenome (GOLD analysis project Ga0114945, IMG submission 87194) | Hot spring microbial communities from Beatty, Nevada to study Microbial Dark Matter (Phase II) - OV2 TP3 | ecosystem: Environmental > Aquatic > Thermal springs > Hot (42-90C) | place: USA: Beatty...
CTCTGTCGGCCCGATTTGCGACGAGGCGCTGGAACACTTCGGTCTCAGGGCGGATCTTGAGCCCGAGCACCCGAAGATGGGCCACTTGATTGCCGCCGTAGCGCTTCGTGGGCGAGAGCTGTTGAGATTAAAGCGGGCGAAGGCGAGTTGATCATGGGCGGGCTTGACCAACCTCTCGGAAAAATCTAAATGGAAGGAGTGAGCAAACCGGAGCATGGCCGGGAGACAGAAGAAAAGAAGGATCTTTTCCATCGTGGAGTTATCACTAAACTCTTTCCCAGCAACAACATGGGGCTTGTTCGCACCGAGCGCGGCCGGGAAGTTCTTTTCTCTTTTCAGCTCGTGATACTTTTGGGCGAGGTCAAAAACCCCAATGACCTCAAGGAGGGGCAAGAAGTCGGATATGACTTGGGCTGGACCTCCGGGGGGCTGAGGGTGACAAAGATTAGAACCTATCCGCATCCGCTTTCTGGAGAAGGCAGCTCCAATCTAACTGGGTGCTAGCAAGACTGGCCTGCCGGAAGTTCCTTTCGAGCCCAAGGCGATACGTCAGTGATACGCTCCACAAAAGACACGCTTTGAAGCTGCACGTTCAACGCCTTGTCCTCTCAAGCAACCCCCGGCAGGCAGGCAGGATCACGTTAGAAGGGGAGGGAGGTCAAAGCCAAGATTTGCCTTCCTAAGATCTCTCCTACGAAGACCCCGAGAAGGGCGATGTAGAAGAGGCCGGTGGCGGCCATGGTGTGAGGTATCTTCAAAGTCCGCCATATCATATAAGATAAGACCAGAGGACCGATTTGGGCTGCTGAGACGCGGGCCAGAAGAAGAAAGTAGTGTTCCTGCCAAAGCCGTTGGAGATCCAACACCGTTTTTGCGCTTCCCAGGAGATAGAGCGCCAGCGGAAGGATCGATAGAAAAATAGTCTGGACGATCAGGGAGACGACAAAAAACTTAAAGATGCGGACGAAGGGATCGAGGCTCTGGCCCGTATCGATCAGATACCAATGGCCGAGTAGCATGCCGACCGTCACCCCTCCTAAGATAAGAGCGGATAAGAAAAAGCTGAGCGGATAGAGGAAACTTTCCAACGACCACAGGGGCGCTCGGTGGAAACTGTGGGACATTACGGCAAGCCCCACAAGCCCTGTCAGGAGGGAAGAAGAAAAGGTTCGAGCTCTAAACAGGATATGTTCACCCCAAAGAGAGAAGAGATAGAGGGCAAAGAGGAGAACGAAAAGAATGTGAAGAATCATCTCCGCCACCATGCCAAGGTCTGGCGCCCCAGTAAACGAATTCCGGTAGAGATCGGTTTTACCCCAAAGGCTTAAGAGGCCGCTGACAAAGAGGACACCTCCCGTGGATTTGTAGAATCCTCGCTCCAGCTCATGGAATGGGGTCGCTGCCATGGCGAACAGTCCCCCCAGCGCAATTTGATAAAAAAGCAGTAAAAAACTAGCTGGAAATGCCCGCATAGAGGTTAATTCTACCCGGCCGATACTATTGGTTTATCTCCTATATGCAGGCAGACAGCTCCCCCTAAAAACCTCTCAATATTTACTCTCTCAAACCCCGCTCGTTGAATTACCTTAGCAATGGACTCAGGGGGGGCGAATGTCCTGACGGAGTCGGAGAGGTATTGGTAGGCGCTACGGTCATGCGCTAACCCCGCGCCGATCCATGGGACCAAGCGGTAGAAGTACAAGGCATAGAAGAAAGAGAAAGAAGAGGGAGTGGGGGGAAACATATCCAAAGATACCAGTCTACCCCCGGGCCTAAGGAGGTGATAGGCCTGTTCGAAGAAAAGACTCAAGTCTGGGATATTGCGCAGGACAAAGGCTGTCATGATCGCGTCAAAGGTTCCATCCTTAAAGGGGGGAGCTAGCGCCGTTCCGAGGATGTAAAATGCCCTGCCACCGTGGCGAAACCGCCGTTTCTTCTCCTGGGCAAGCCTGAGCATCTCTAAGGAGAGATCCAGTCCAAAGACCCTGCCTTTTTCTCCTATCTCTCTTGCGGCTGTCAGGGCGAGATCTCCTGTGCCGGTCCCGAGGTCTAAAACGAATTTGTTGCTTCCTTTTAGGGCCAGTGCCTTGACGGCCTTTTTCCTCCAGACCGTGTCCAGATGGAAACTGATAACGCGGTTGAGCAAGTCGTAGCGCCGAGCGATGCGGTCAAATATATTTCGAATAAACCGTTGATGGGGGTCCGGAGACGGGTTCTTGCTTCTGGCCGCTGGCATCCGCTGGGACTAGACAGGGTTGGAAAAAGCCGGCTATCAAGCTCAAAAATCTCTCTCAACGACGAGATGAGCTAGAGTCTTGAGTCCATTACGGTAGAAGGAAGGAGGGAGCTTCTTGATGGGCCTGGATGCCAGCTCCGCGTAGCTTTTGGAAAAAGTTTTGGCCCGGTGAATCGCTCGCCCCCGGCCGATAGCCTTGATGGCTTCCTGGATCTTCTCGTCGGTTGGGTGGCTGCATTCGAAGGCGTCAGAAACGGCGGCCTCTCCCTCTCCTAAGGCTAGGATAATGGGAAGCGACGGATTGCCGTCCCGGAGGTCCATGCCTGTGGGTTTGCCCAAAAGCTCCTCGTGTCCCACCACGTCTAAGACGTCATCGATCACCTGAAAGGCGATCCCCAGATTGAGACCATACTCACCCATCTCCTCGACCAGGGACGGACTGGCCCCAGCCAGATAAGCGCCCACCTTAGCTCCGGTCTCGAAAAGAGAGGCTGTTTTCCGCTTTACAATTTCCAGATAGTCTCGGACCGTGACTTCCGTGTTGCGGTTGAAGAATCCTTGGAGAATCTCTCCCTCGGTTAGGCGAGTGCAAGCGTCCGCAGTCCACTGGACGACGGTCTCGTCGAATTTTCCCGCGAACTCAAAAGCCTTGATGAACAAGAAATCGCCCGTGACCAAGGTAGCTTTGAGGCCGAACTTCTTGTACGCCGATTCCTTGCCACGTCGGGTTTCGGCCGCGTCGATAATATCGTCATGGAGCAACGTGGCTGTATGGATGAGCTCGATAGCGGTAGCAATATCCACTATGTCTTCTACCCTTTTTCCTCCGAAGACCTTAAAAGCGAGTATGGTAATCATGGGGCGGATTCTCTTGCCCCCACCATGGATGAGGTAGCCAGAGATCTCTGTCAGGGTGCGCTCAGAGGAACGGACGGAGCGGGTAAGGTTTTTCTCCACAAGATCGAGCTCCTCGGCCACCGAAGCGAACGGGTCGACTGCCCGCCTAAGAGAGGGTACCTTCTTGACAACGTCTGTCAAAAAAGAGGGGACGGGTGTTTTTCTTTCCTGGAACAGAAGGGGTTTCCTTCCTCACGCTAGGTTAGCAGGCAAAATGGCATAGATCGAGGGATAGGTCAAGCCGAATTTTCTAGCAGGAGAGCGAGAAAAGGCCTTTTCCGGTTGAACGGGACAGCCGCCCTGTGTTATTAATAAGATCAACTTAAAAGAAGGCTTCGAAGGTCACGCCGAGTCAAAGTGAGCGAGGAACCAGGTATTCCCAGTCGGGCACGGATCATCCCGGTTTTCCCTTTACCTAACGTCGTTCTTTTCCCCAAAGTCCATCTTCCCCTACACATCTTCGAGCTACGCTACCGACAGATGGTCAAGGATACAATGGCTAACCACAGATTAATCGGGATGGCGCTCTTAAGAGGCGAGTGGGAGAAAGCTTATTACGGAAACCCGGATATCTATAGCGTGGGATGTGTGGGGGAGATCGTTACTATCACACCCTTTCCTGATGGCCGTTACAACCTTGTTCTTTATGGGCTTCGGGAGTACGAGATCCAGGAGCCTATCCTCGACCAAAGCCTTTATCGCCAGGCCAGGGTTCTTCTCAGGGAGGAGACAAGAGAGGCGAAGATCTTGCCAGCCTCTCTAAAGGGGGAGATCTTGGATCTCGCGGAGCGTACTATAGGGGAGAACGAGTCGGATCTCAGGAAAATTCTGAAGGATCCTTCCTTGGATGAGGAAACCTGGTTGAACTTCTGCTGTTTTTCTTTGGATGTCTCGACCCTGGAAAAACAGAGTCTGCTAGAGGCAAAATCGCTGGAGGAACGAGCCACTTATCTCCTTAACGCGCTCCATTTTAAGCTTGTCGAGAAGGGGACTCTTTTCGAAGGCCTGCGCGAGTCCAAGGAACGCAGACATTAGCCGGCGGCTAAAAAACCCTGGAACTTAGGCGATTTTATCCTTGACAACCGGGCGCTTCCGTTAATATAAGAACCCACCTGGCGGTAGATTTTTATCCACCCCGTGAATCCGGAAAGGGGAAAAGGAGGGCAGAATTATGGAGGCGTATCTATTCTTTCTGCGGTGGATTCATTTTCTTGCGGGTATTATTTGGATTGGTCTCCTTTACTACTTCAATTTCGTGCAAACACCGTTCTTTGCCGAGACCGAGCCTGCGGTTCGTAGCGGGGCAATCCAGAAGCTTGTGCCGCGTGCCCTGTGGTGGTTCCGATGGGGCGCGATGTTCACATTTCTGGCGGGGGGCCTTATTTATATTCACAAGTGGGCCGAGATGGGAGGAACTTTTTTTAGCTCCTCTTATGGAATATCGATCACCACGGGAGGAGTATTAGGCACGATCATGTTCCTCAATGTTTGGCTGGTCATATGGCCGAAGCAGAAGATAGTGATTGCTTCCACTACACAGGTGGCTCAAGGTGGGCAGGCGCTTCCAGAGGCAGCCGCTGCCGGGCGCAGGGCGGCGCTAACGTCGAGGACAAATGCCGTGTTTTCTATTCCCATGCTTTTTTACATGGGGGCGGCGACCCACTATCCTTCGCTTGTCCAAGAACCGACTGGGGCGTCTATTGCCTGGTGGGTCATCCTCGGCGTGGTGATTATTGGCGCCGTAGAACTGAATGCGCTCGTCGGCTCCCAGGGTCCTACCAAGAAACCGCTGGATACGGTATCCGGGGCCCTATGGTCAGGTTTTATACTTGCAGCCATCCTGTATGTGCTTTTCTTGATCCTTTTCTGAGAAGCTAACCCGATGCATTTAGAAAGGCTGCGAGGTCGGGGATGGCGGACTTTAGGTAGGGTTGCGGAGGCATGGTTTTGGTTTTTCGCTTTGGGGTATGGCCCGGTGGGTAAGTAGCGTGGAGCAGCCTTGCTTCTAGCAGAGCCTCTGACGAGCCTTTAATTGCGGGACCGACCGACCCGTCACGGGAGGGGTCGCTATTGTGGCAGGCAGTACATTGGGCCAAGTAGACTCGCCTCCCCCGCTCGGCGTCGCCCGCCCGTGCTGTTTGTTGGGGTGGTTTTGAGTCCTTGGTGCAGGCGCTGAGTAAGACGAGCAGGAAAAGAAAATAACCTCTCCGATACATGTCCGGAAATCTACTCTATCGCTTGTCTCACCGCAACTCTTAGGGTCCGCTAAGGCAATTTATAGCGGTCCTTGCGGGTTCTGTTCTTCCTTTTATAGTGGAGGCGCCGCCGGCGATGGTCAGCAGCCCTAAAAGGGAGCGCCTTTATAGCATCAAGAACAATCCCAAGGAGTCGTTAGAGAAAATTCGAGTGCTATGGTAGGCTGATTAGGCAATGGCGAATGGTGCGAAAGGGGGGAATCGAACCCCCACGGGTGTGAGCCCACAGGATCCTGAATCCTGCGCGTCTACCAAGTTCCGCCACTTTCGCACCGTGGCTGAAGCGCTAGCCATCTCTATCTTACTTAGGGTTTGCTCCTTGTCAAGATAAAGGGATACCCTCACCCCTTCCCTCTCCCTGTGGGAGAGGGTAAAGATGAGGGAAAAACATGAGTAAAATCCTCCTGATCGAACCCTATAAGATCTTGCGCCAAGCCATCAGTCTCTCTCTCTTCCCCGAACACGAAGTTTGGGCGGAGGAGAATATCGATACCGCAGTCGCTTCCCTCAAGGAATATGACTTGCTCATCGTTGATGGGGCCGCGCTGCGTGAGGGTGGGCGATTAACCCCAGAGGTCACCCGAGCCATTCAAGCCTCTAAAATTCCCGTGCTGTGGCTGGAAGAGGAGGAAGGCTCTAAGCTGCCCAAGAACGAAAAGCTCGTGGTCGTGAAAAAGCCGATTGAGAAGGACACATTCCAATCGGCCCTGGCTGCTCTCCTTTCGGCTCCGACTGCTCCCAAAGAAGAAGAAGAGGTTACCTCTCCTCCTGCCTCGGGTGCTGGCGGTGACGCTGCCCAACGACCGCCAAGGAGGAGACGTACTCAGGGGCCCCAGCAAGTGACCTTCCAGTTCATTGATCTGGTCGATGTGGTGGAACAGCAGCCCGACACTAAGCCGGGCAAAAAAGCTCCAAGAAAGTCCAAGTAGCTTCATGAAATTGCGACTATAATAGCAACATGCCGGGAAAATTCTGCGGTAAAAAAATACCCGAGGTGTAGGGCGTGGCCAGTACCGATTTGCCCAAAGCCTACGAGCCGGGATCCATCGAGGAGAAGTGGTACTCCTGGTGGGAAGAACGGGGCTATTTCCACGCCAATGTAGAGCAGGGGCGTTCTCGTTACTGCATTACCATTCCGCCGCCCAATGTGACCGGGGAGCTTCACATGGGCCATGCCCTCCAGCACAGCATTCATGACGTTCTTGTCCGCCTCCGGCGGATGCAGGGCTACAATACTCTTTGTCTTCCCGGCACGGACCACGCTGGCATTGCTACTCAGATGAAGGCGGAGCAAGAGCTCTGGGAACTTGAGCGGAAGAACAGGTGGGATGTGGGTCGAGAGGAGATGCTGCGCAGAATTTGGACTTGGACCGACAAGTGTGGCGGCACTATTCTTAAGCAACTTCGTGCCCTCGGCTGTTCTTACGATTGGCAACGGACAAGCTTTACTCTCGATGAAGGCTACAACCGGGCTGTGCTTGAGGCCTTTGTCCGATTCTACCGGCGTGGCTGGATCTACCGGGGCGAGCGCATGGTGAACTGGTGCCCCTTTTGCCAAACGGTGATTTCGGACCTGGAAGTTGAAGAAATTCCGACCAAAGGATTTCTCTGGTATATCCGCTACCCTATACTGAAAGGAAACGGGGATGTCGTGGTTGCTACGACGCGACCGGAGACGATGCTCGGGGATACGGCAGTAGCTGTTCATCCTCGGGACGAGCGATGGAAGCCTTACATCGGCAGACAAGTGCTCCTACCTTTAACGGAGCGGCCTCTCCCGATAGTGGCTGACGAATACGCCGACCCCGAAATGGGGAGTGGCGCCGTGAAAGTTACGCCCGCCCATGACCCGAACGACTATCAGGTAGGGCTGCGCCACAACCTTCCCCTCGTCAAGGTCATTGGTGAGGATGGTCGAATGACCGAAGATGCGGGGCGCTTCGCCGGGCTTGAGCGCTTTGAGGCGCGGAAAGCCGTCCTGAAGGCTCTGGAGGAAGAGCGCTGTTTGGTTAAGAGGGATCACTACGAGTATAACATCCCGACTCATGACAAGTGTGGGACACCCATAGAACCCCTGCTTAAGGAGCAGTGGTTCATGGACATGAAGCAACTAGCTCAGTCGGCGATCCCAGTGCTGGAGCGCGAGGAGGTCAAATATTTCCCGGATCGTTTTCGAAGTTACTCCGTCGAGTGGCTTCAGAACATCAAGGACTGGACTCTCTCGCGGCAAATATGGTGGGGACACCGCATCCCCGTATGGACCTGTCAGGGCTGCAGTGAGCTGATGGTGCAGGTGTCTCCCCCCGCCGCGTGCCAGAAATGTCAGGGCCGAGTTCTGAACCAAGACCCGGATGTCTTGGACACCTGGTTCAGTTCCGCCCTCTGGCCATTCGCCACGCTCGGCTGGCCGGAGTCGACTCAAGAAATGGATTACTTCTTTCCCACGGACTTGCTCATTACAGGCCGGGAAATTCTTTACTTGTGGGTGGCGCGGATGATTATGACAAGCCTTGAGTTTGTGGGGAAGATACCCTTCCACCACGTGCTCATCCATCCGACCATCCTTACCAAAGATGGCAGGCGAATGAGCAAGTCTCTGGGCACTGGGATTGATCCGTTGGAGCTTATCAAGATGTACGGCGCGGACGCCACGCGCTTTGCTCTGCTCTACCAGTGCACCGGGACGCAAGATGTTCGCTTTGATGCCGACATCAAAGAGAATAAGGTGCTGAGATCATCAACCGCCGAGATGTGCCGAAATTTTGCTAACAAGGTTTGGAACGCATCTCGGTTTGTTTTTATGAACCTCGACCATTGGGATCAACCAGTGAATCGGGAAAACCTGCCCCCCCGCGAAGAGCTGGAGCCGGTGGACCGCTGGATTCTCCATCGGCTCAACGAGACCATTCGCGGCGTTACAGAGGCTTTGGAGAATTACCGTTTCGACGATTACAGCCAGCAGCTTTACGGGTTCATTTGGAATGAGTTTTGCGATTGGTACGTTGAAATGGCGAAGCCACGTCTGCACGGGAAAGAACCAAAGGAGCAAAAAAAGGTCCGCCAAATCCTTATCTTTCTCCTGGACCAATTGCTCCGACTACTCCATCCTGGTATGCCTTTCCTGACAGAGGAACTCCGGCAGAACCTGCCTCACAAGGGGGAAAGCATCATGGTTGCCCCCTGGCCGGAGCCGCACCCATCCTTAGTTGACGCTGAGGCTGCGCGGGAGATCCAGGTCGTAATGGAAGCCGTGCGGGCAGTGCGAAACCTTCGGGCAGAGGCAGGATTGCGCGACCGGACGGTACGGATCGTGGCACAGATCCACGACAGAGCGGTAAGCGACGCCTTAGCTCGCAACGAACGCTACCTGCATGTCTTGGCACGGGTCGAGGCATGGGAGCAACAGCTCGGTGATGGAAAGCGTCCCCGTCATTCCCTTGCCACCGCTATTCCGGGTGCAGATCTCTTCCTGCCCTTGGAAGGTTTGGTAGATCTGAAGCAGGAGCGCAGGCGGCTCGAAAACGAAATAGTAAAAGTAGAGAAGGAGCTTGGGTTGGTTGAAACTGCGCTGAAGAACCAGGACTTTTTGGCTAAAGCAGCGCCGCAGGTGGTTGAGCGGAAGCAGGAGTCCCGCCGCGAGCTGCGCGTCCGGCAGGCTCACCTGCTCGAGTGGTTGAAGGCGGTTAAAGAGGAAATGGAATAAAAGCTTATGGACGTCCCGGTTACTCCCCACATTGAGCAGATCATCAGGAATGCCCTCGAGGAGGATCTCGGCCCGGGCGACCTCACGACCCTAAGCACCGTCGACCCTGAGGCCCGGGGAAAGGGTCTGTTCCGCGCGAAGCGGGAGTGCGTGGTGGCGGGCCTTTTTCTGCTGGAGAAGATCTTTTCCCTGCTGGATGCCGAGGTCAAGGTTCGCTGTCTCTGTCGCGACGGAGACCGGGCGCCGGGAGGGGCCATTGTCGCTGAAGCGGAGGGTCCCCTGAGGGCCCTGCTCATGGGGGAAAGGACCGCGCTCAATTTTCTCCAGCGTCTTTCAGGGACCGCTACGTTAACCCGCCGCTACGTAGATGCCGTCGAAGGGTTTCCCTGCAAGATCATAGATACGCGAAAAACCACGCCCGGACTCCGCACCCTGGAGAAATACGCCGTGCGGATGGGGGGTGGGACCAACCACCGTCTCGGTCTCTACGATGCAGCTTTGGTCAAGGACAATCACATCGCTGCCTCGGGCTCCATTCGTCGGGCAGTAGAGAGAATCCGTCGCCACGCCCCTTTTATGGCCAGGGTTGAGGTGGAGTGCTCCGACCTGAGGCAAGTGAAAGAAGCCCTGGACGCGGGGGCGGATGTCATCATGCTCGACAACATGGGCACTAGAGAGATGGCCGAGGCGGTGCGGGTCGTCAAAAAAAGGGCATCGGTGGAGGCCTCCGGAGGGATCACCCTCGATGTGGTGCGTGAGGTGGCGGAGACTGGAGTGGACTTTGTTTCCGTTGGCGCCCTAACCCACTCTGCTCCGGCTGTTGATTTTAACATGAAGATCGTTTCGGCAAAGCAATAAATGGTTAAGGGCTTAAAAGAATTTTAGATTTTGGATTTTTGATTTTAGATTAAAAAGTCCCAATCCAAAATCGGCAATCTAAAATCGAAAATGGAGGAGGAATGAAGGGCGTGGCGACGCCGCTTAGCCCCGATGAGATCCAAAGAGGCTTAGCGACGCAGCGGCTGGGCAGGAGGGTCCACTACTTTGGGGAGATGGACTCCACCAACGTCTATGCCCATCAGCTCGCCGAAGAAGGGGCGGCGGAAGGGGAAATCGTCATTGCCGAGGGACAAACTCTGGGCAAGGGACGGCTGGGAAGGAAGTGGGTTTCACCGCCCTATCTCAACCTCTACCTTTCCGTCATTGTTCGTCCCAAGCTCCCTCCCGCTCACGCCTCTCAGATCACCTTGATGTCTGCCGTGGCCCTAGCGGAGACCGTTCAGTCCTTTATTGCGTTTCCTCCGGATATCAAGTGGCCCAACGATATTATGGTAAGAGGAAAAAAATTGGCCGGGATCTTGACCGAGTCCTCTTGCGAAGGCGATAGGATTCGCTTTATGGTTCTGGGAATTGGCGTCAACCTCAATTTTCCGCCGGAGCTGATGCCCGAGACCATTCAAGACAGGGCCACCTCAATCATGATGGTAACTCGGCGGCCGGTGGACCGCGGCGCTTTTACCTGTCGATTGATTCAGAACCTCGACCGGTGCTATGGGGATCTGGAGGATCGGGGGTTTTCTCTTATGGCCCGGCGCTGGGAGAGTTTTTTCTCCCTGAGAGGAAAGCGGGTCAGGGTGGAAATGACGGATGAAAAGATTTTGGGGAAAGCCCTGGGCATAGACACCGACGGCGCCTTGCTCCTGGAGGACGATCAGGGAGCTGTCAGAAGGATCGTCGCGGGGGACGTGATTCCGGCAGACATTTGAAGTCCGCGTTATGCTTTTAGCCATCGATATCGGGAACAGCAATATTGTCCTAGGGGTGTACGAGGGAAGGAAGCTGGTGACGCATTGGCGCCTGTTGACGCAGGCAGAGCGAACCGCCGATGAATATGGGGTGTTGATCACCCATCTCGCCTCCTCTCGAGGGATCGGTCGCGACCAGATCCATTCCATGATCGTTTCCTGCGTCGTGCCGCCCATGCTGAGCGTGGTGCACGAGCTTGGGGAGAGTTTCTTCGGAGTCGGCCCTTTGGTGATCGGGCCTGGGGTCAAAACCGGCATGCCTATTCTCTACGATAGCCCCAAAGAGGTCGGCGCGGATAGAATCTGCAACGGTGTGGCCGCCTACGAGAAGTACCACGACGCCTGTATCGCGGTTGATTTCGGGACAGCGACCACCTTTGACTTCATCTCCAAAAAGGGGGAATACCTGGGCGGGTCCATAGCCCCGGGCTTGTTGATCTCCGTGGAGGCTTTATTTCAGAGGGCCTCGAAGCTTCCCCGGGTGGAGATCGTCAAGCCCAAAGAGGTCGTCGGAAAGAACCCGGTCCACTCCATTCAGTCCGGGGTTTTTTACGGCTATGTGGGCCTGGTGGATGGTATTGTCCGGCGCATCCAGAAAGAGAACCAGGTGCGGGCAAAAGTAGTGGCTACCGGAGGGTTGGCGCCGCTCATCGCGTCGGAATGCTCCGCGATCGACGAGGTCGACGAGTTCCTGACCTTGGACGGCCTCAGGATCATTCACGAAAGGAATTCAGTTCAAGAGTTGAAAAAGAGAGCACAGGAATAATTAATCGAAGGTAAACCCCCAGCTCTGCTGGGGGACTCGCAGAGTTTGACATTTGCGGGAGTGGTGATTGACAAGGCTTCATATGTGGAGGCAAGGGATTGCTTACATGGTTCTCTCTCCCCTTGTGGGAGAGAGTCAGAGTGAGGGGTATTGAGAACTTCTGGCACCCTCACCTTATTCCTCTCCCGTCGAGGGAGAGGAGGTGAAGAGAGCTGTGTCTTGTTGTGCCAGCGTTAGCTGGCCAGTCAGCCTTAGGCTGATCACAAATCAAGCCTCCGGCTCTGCCGGAGGTACATGACAGGGGAGGCAATAGTTGGCTATGGTAGAGGTAGAGAAGCTGCGCAACGTTGGAATTTTAGGCCACGGGGGAGCGGGAAAGACCTCGTTGGGCGAGGCCATGCTCTTTGCCGCAGGGGCTACGCAGCGCCTCGGCCGCGTAGAGGAAGGCACTTCGGTCTTGGACTTCGAGGCCGAGGAGGTCAAGCGCCATATCTCCATTTCCACGGCGTTTCACTCATTATTGTGGAAAAAGCTCCGCCTCACTTTGATCGACACGCCCGGATACGCGGCCTTCCTTCCCGACAGCATCAATTGCATACGCGCCTTGAGCGGGGCGGTCTTTCTCTTCAATCCCTCCACCGGTCTCAGGGTCGAGGGCGAGAGGCTATGGGCGCGCGCCAATGAGTGCAACGTGAGCCGGCTGATCTTTATCGGCAAGATGGAGCGCGAGAAGTCCAATGTCAAGGAGGCCATGGAAGCGATTCTTAAAGGGCTTGAGGCAAAGGGGGTCTATCTGCAGATTCCCATCGGGGCCGAGGAGGGGTTTAGAGGCGTCGTCGATCTCGCGCTCATGAAGGCCTTTATCTTCGAAGGGGACAGCGGGAGATTCTCGCAAAGCGAGATCCCGGAGGAACTTAAAAAAACCGCTCAAGAGATGCGCGTCCAGTTGCTTGAGAGCGTGGCGGAAACGGACGACGCGCTGCTCGAGAAGTATCTCGAGAGCCAAGATCTTCCTTTGGAGGACTTGAAGAAAGGTATCCGCGGCGGTACCTTGAGCGGGAAGCTCTTTCCGATCTTTTTAGGCTCGGCGATGCGGCAGATCGGCATCCCGCAGCTCCTCGACGCCATCATCGATTATCTTCCCTCACCGTTCGAGCGCGGCGAGGTCCAGGGCAGGAACCCGGTTACCAGGGAGGTGGAAGCGCGGCGCTACGATCCCAGCGGGCCATTGGCCGCCTACGTTTTCAAAACCATCATCGACCCCTTTGCCGGAAAGCTTTCCATTATGGAAGTTATCTCCGGCAGGATCGCCACGGATATGATGGTCTATCATCCCAACAAACAGACGAAGGAAAAAATTGGCCAGCTCTTGAGACTCGAAGGGAAAAAGCAAGAGCCTGTGCGCGAGGCCTACGCCGGCGAGATCGTTGCGGCCGCGAAACTCAGGGAGCTCGCGTCCGGGGACACGCTTTGCGAAGAGCGGGCGCCGATTCAATTCGAGGGTCTGACGCACTTTTCTCCACTCCTCTCCTTTGCCTTGCAGCCAAAAACGAAGGCCGATGAAGAGAAGGTCCCTCAGGGACTGCAGCGGATGATGGAGGAGGATCCCACCATCGAGATGCACCGTGACCCACAGACCAGGGAGTTCATTCTCTCGGGGATGGGGCAGCTCCATATCGAGGTGCTTGTCGAGAAGCTCAAGCGAAAGTACGGAGCCGAGGTGGAACTCAAAGCGCCCAAGGTACCCTACAAGGAGACTATCAAGGCCAGCGCCAGCGCCCAGGGCAAGTACAAGAAACAGTCGGGAGGAAGGGGCCAGTACGGCGATACCTGGCTGAAAATCGAGCCGCTGCCGCGCGGCAAGGGGTTTGAGTTCGTCGATGACATCGTCGGCGGCGCCATCCCGCGCAATTACATCCCCGCCGTGGAAAAGGGGATCAGAGAGGCGATGGCGGAGGGGTATTTAGCGCGTTATCCCATGGTGGACCTCCGTGTGACCCTTTACGACGGCTCTTACCACGACGTGGATTCCTCGGACATGGCCTTCAAGATTGCCGGCTCCATGGGATTCAAGAATGCGGTGGAAAAGGCCAAGCCGGTGATTCTGGAGCCGGTGATGACCATGGAGGTGACGGTCCCGGACGAGTGCATGGGGGACGTCATAGGAGACCTGAATAGCCGCCGCGGGAAAGTTCTCGGGGTCGATTCCAAAGGCCATAGCCAGACCATCAAGGCTCAGGTGCCTATGTCTGAGGTGCTGAAATATGCCCAGGATCTGCACTCGATGACGAGCGGCCGGGGCGGGTTCCAGATGCAGTTTTTTCGCTACGAAGAGCTGCCGCCCCACTTGGCGGAAAGGGTGATCAAAGAGGCCAAGGCGGCGGCCGAGGCGCAGCAGAAGGGCTAGGCCGTTATTCGTGCTCGGGCTTCGACTGAGCTCAGCCGAACGTCTGACTCGTGTTCGTGAGACGAGCACGATGTCCGAACACGAGCAACGATCTATGGAAAAGACATTTGATCAATTCACGGCATCCCTCCTTTACTGCAGTAGGTGTGGCCGCGCGATGCCCGTTAAAGAGCGCCTTCTTCTGATTCTTCCCGATGGAGAGCTGTACGACTACCTCTGTCAGGGATGCGGTGAGTCCATCGGCTCCAAGAGCGAGCGGGCATCCGCCGATCGTTCGTTGGTGAAAGCGGTAGATTGGAGATAACCGTATGGTGACCATCGATGCCGACGCGCACGTGCTAGAGACCGATCGGACCTGGGATTACATGGAGGCCTCGGAGTGTGAATTCAGGCCGCAAATCGTTTCGGGATCCCGCCCTGACGGCACGCGAGACGACTACTGGTTGATCGACGGCAGGCTTCACCTAAAATCCAGCAACGTTGGGAAAGAGACGCCCAAGGCGGCGCGTGAGATGGAGGACATCGAGGCCCGGCTGAGACACATGGATGCACTAGGAGTCGATATTCAGGTCCTCTATCCCACAGTCTTTTTAAGGCCGATGACCCATCGCCCGGAGGTCGAGCTGGCGCTCTGCAGGAGCTACAATCGGTGGCTCACCGACATTTTTCAAAAGGGGAAAGGGCGGCTGCGCTGGGTTGCGGTTTTGCCTCTCCTGAGCCTAGATAAGGCATTAGTAGAGATGAAGGTAGCTAAGGCCAATGGGGCGTGCGGGGTCTTCATGTGCGGGTTGGGAGACGAAAGGTGCCTGAGCGATCCCTATTTCTTTCCGCTTTATAGGGACGCCAGCGACCTCGACCTGCCCATCTGCGTCCATTCGGGCACGAGTCACTTTGGCATCCATGACTTCTTCGACCAAGAGCCAGGCTTCTGTAAATTTAAGCTCGCTGTGGTGGGCGCCTTTCATTCCATTGTTTTTAATGGCATCCCGGAGCTCTTTCCCAGATTGAGATGGGGATTCATCGAGGTCAGCGCCCAGTGGGTTCCCTATGTGGTCCATGACTTAGCCCGTCGTTTTCAGAGGCGCGGCAAGGCCCTCCCCAAAGATCTCCTGCGCGATTACCGGCTCTATGTGGCATGTCAGACCGACGACGACCTGGCCTATATCCTCCAATACGCGAACCAGGACCATCTCCTCATCGGCTCGGATTATGGCCATGCGGATACCTCCAGCGAGATTGAGGCCTTAAGAAGATTGAGAGACCAAGACAAGGTGGGCGCAGATGTCATCCGAAAGATACTCGACGACAATGCCAGGGCCTTTTATAGGGTCTGATCATGGTGATCGATTTTCAAGCCCATATTTTTCCTGAGGAATATCTTAAGGAGCTTGAGCGCATCAATGGCAATGTGATTTTAGAGCCCCCGGACCCTCACAGCGGGATGAGCTATTTTTATGACCGTAAGCTTAAGTGTCGGATCAATACGGCGACGTTTCAGGGCCGGGATCCAGAGCGCCGGATCCAGCATATGGGCGCGCTCGGCGTTGACATCCAGGTCTTGAGCGTTCCAGCGCCCGGCGGTGATCGGTTTGATGGCGATGGCGCGGTTGTGCTGGCGCGCAAGGCGAACGACGCCATTGCCGACTTGTGTAGGAAATATCCAAAACGTTTTGTCGGCCTTTGCACTCTTCCGACTGACTCCATCAAGGCCTCCCTGGACGAGCTTGAGCGGGCGGTCAACGAGTTGGGGCTTAAAGGCTTCGGCTGTTATTCCAATCTGAACGGGAGGCCGCTCGATAGCGAAGAACTGTTTCCCATCTATGACCGCGTGGCAAAATACCGGATCCCGGTCTACATCCATCCTACGGCGCCGTTGGCGACGGAGGCTACGGGGCTGGACATCATGCCCGTGCTCATCTATGGTTGGGCCTTTGACTCGACGGTCGCGATGACGCGGCTGGTTTATGGCAAGGTGCTGGAAAGGTTTCCCGAGATAGACTTCGTGGTGGCGGATGTTGGCGGTGTCCTGGCATTTTTTGCCCAGAGGGCGACGAACATCTACACGGGGCGGACGGAGGAGATCCGCAAGAGATACGGCCTCAAGGAGAATCCGTTGGACTCTTTTAAAAGGTTCTACGTCGACACGGCGGATCACCCTTCCTCCACGCTTAAGTGCGTCCTGGATTTCTTCGGCGTCGATCGCCTGGTGCTCGGCACCAATTATCCCTACGGCCCGGAGGAGGGTTGTCTCCTCGTTAAAAATAGCTTGAAGGCTATCGAAGGACTGGCTGTTAAAAAGGAAGATCAGGAGAAGATCCTTGGAGGCAACGCCGCCAAGGTGCTGAGGATTGAGGCATCATGATTTCCTATCGGGCGGGAAGACCAGTGGTCATGGGGCGGAGCGGGGTGGTCTCTTCGGGCCACTATCTGGCTTCGCTAGCTGGAGTCAGAGTCTTGCAAGAGGGAGGCAATGCCGTGGATGCCGCATTGGCTACTTCCTTTGTCCTGTCGGTGGTGATGCCGGACGCGTCGGGTCCCGGCGGTGACCTATTCGCGTTGGTCTATATGAAGAGGAGCGGAAAGGTTGAAGCGCTCAACGCGAGCGGCCCGGCTCCAGGAAGAGCGACCATAGAGATGCTGCGGGAAAGGGGCTTGAAGCAAGTCCCGACCAGCGGCCCGCTCAGCATTGCCGTCCCGGGGGCGGTCGATGGCTGGACAGAGCTGCACCGAAGGTACGGGTCCTTGGAACTGTCGCGACTTGCCGCCGACGCTATCGGCTATGCCCAGGATGGATTTCCCATCTCGCGTCGTCTCGGGGAACGGATCGGAGAGCTGGGAAGCTCCTTTCCGTCGATCGGCCGAACCTTCCGTAAGCCTCTGGGTGATTTGACGCCGGGAAAGGTGCTGGCGCAAAAGGATCTCGCCCGGACATTCGAGCAGATTGTGAAAAATGGCCGAGAGGCCTTCTATAACGGCGAGCTGGGCGCCCGGATGTGCGCTGCGCTTCAGGCGGAGGGGGCAGTGCTGAGTCAGGAGGATCTTCAGGGCAGGCACGCCGAGTGGTTGGATCCTCTCACGAGCACCTATAGAGATTATCTTCTGTTCGAGCAACCGCCGGTATCGCAGGGATTTCTCGTCCTCGAGATGCTCAACATCATCGAGGGCTATCCCTTGGAGAGGATGGAGCCGGTCGATGTCGTGCACGTGATGGTAGAGGCCAAAAAGCTCGCCTTTGAGGACAGGGTCAACCATTTGGAGGACCCGCGCTTTGGCGACCCTCAGATCTCGCGCCTGATCTCAAAGGAACACGCCGGAAAAAGACGCGGCCTGATATCCTCCTCCAGCGCCGAATCGCGAGCGCATGCGGCCGGCTCCGCGGGCGGCGATACGACCTACCTCTGTGCGGCGGACCGGGACGGGAACGTGGTGTCGATCATTCAGAGCATTTTTGCTCACTTCGGCTCCCGCGTTGTGGCCGGCGATACCGGGATCGTCATGAACAACCGCTTGTGCAGCTTCGTCCTCGACCCCACCAAGGCCAACTCGCTGAAGCCCGGCAAGAGGCCAGCCCACACTCTTAATTCCTATATGGTCTTTCGAAACGGACAGTTCTTTGCCGTGGGAGGGACGCCGGGAAACGACGACCAGCCGCAAAGCAACGTGCAGGTTCTCCACCGTCTCCTGGACCTTGGCATGGATCCTCAGGCGGCGATCGAAGCGCCACGCTGGAGCCATATGCCCGGAACTCCACCCAGGCTGGAGCTACCCCAAGAACTGAGCCTGGAGGAAGGTTTTTCCACCGACTTGGTCGAGGGGTTGAGAGGAAAAGGGCACAAGGTCAGGGTCGTGGGGCGCTGGTCATTCGGGGCTGCGGAAGTTATCGTCAGAGATCCGATAACCGGCTCGTGGATGGCAGGCGCAGATCCGCGGAGAGAAGGATACGCGATAGGGTGGTGAAAAAGGGTGAAATTTTATAACTCGGGAGGAGGTAAGCCATGAAGCTACTGGATGTCAACGAGGCAATGAAAGAGAGAAAAAAAGGTCAAAGACGGACCGACCTTTTCAGAAGGGAGAACCTGGAGAC
>Ga0114945_10000979_pt1 | contig 18132 bp, 15 predicted proteins | sample OV2TP3_FD_87194 | JGI IMG/M metagenome (GOLD analysis project Ga0114945, IMG submission 87194) | Hot spring microbial communities from Beatty, Nevada to study Microbial Dark Matter (Phase II) - OV2 TP3 | ecosystem: Environmental > Aquatic > Thermal springs > Hot (42-90C) | place: USA: Beatty...
CGCACCGCTGCGTCGAGCCTTCGCGCACCTCGAACACGCCATGGACCAGTGGTGCGCGGAGGCCAAGTTTGCCGCATGAAACTTGACTCATTCACAACAACTCTTGTCCCTCAAGACCTCTAGGGCTCTAGCACGATGAGCAGCGCCACGTCGGGCACGAGCCCGTTGATTTCCGTGGTCAGGACTCCGCCCGTCACCAGCAGCCGACCGGAGAACACCTGCACCGGCGCAGCGAGGGGCGCCGTCCCGCTGTTCGGCAGGTAGTACGCCCTCATGGCGACGTCGCTGCGGACCCCCAGGCCCCGGATCGCCAGCGCAGCGTTGCGACTCCCGGAGCTACTGGAGGCCGGCCCGGAGTACCCCACCAGGATCAACCCGCGTTCTGGCTGGGCGCTCGCCATCACCGCTATGGCGGGATCCCCGCTGCTCGTCTCGAACCGGAGTCCCGCGCGCTGCGCGTACGCCCAGTATGCCCACGCGACGGCGCGCCTCTGGTAGGTCTCGGGCACCAGCAGCCCGTCGAGGGAGCCGTTCCAGCAGTTGCTGGTCCCATCCGAGGCACTCCAGCAGCTCTTGACGGCCGCGTCCGCGCCCCCCTGCTCGAGATAGTGGAACGCTACGATGACGTGCCCGGGGCTGTACTCCACATCTGCCCCGGTGACCTCGTTGATTTGGATCTCTCGCACCCGCACCGGCGTGTAGAGTGGGTCCTGTGCCACAGCGCGCGCGGTAGCGATACGCGTCGGGATGCTCGCAATCTGCGGAGACTCGAACTCATGCCACGAGAGGAAGTTTACCTCGCAGCCCGAGGCAAGACAGAAATCGAGGAAGGCACGGAGCGAGCCCACGTCAGAAGGCGTACTCACACTGGGGCCGCCGACGATCGCGGCGGGGTCGACTTCCCGCAAAGCACGGTACGCGATGACGTAGGTCTGCAACCACTGCTCCCACGTGCCGGCCCAGAACTCCGGTAGGTCCGGCTCGTTCCAGACATCCCACTGAACCGTCATGCCGAAGCGCTGGGCGCGGGCCGCCTGGGCGCGCACGTGGTTCTCCCACGCCTGCCAGTCGTGGTATGGCCAGCCATAGAGCGCGTTAGGGTAGCCCCACGTATCGCTGACCACGATTTGGACCTTCGCACCGACGGCAACCGCGCTCGCGTACACGACTGGGTCAACCACACCGACCCGCCAGAGATAGGGCTTCAGCGGAGCCACGTACTCCTCCGGGGGCGGGACGCCGTGGATGAGGAAGCCGTTGGCAACGGTCCGAACGGGGCCGAGGGATCTGCTGAAATCCACGGCGAGGGGGACGGGTGCTTCTTGGGCGTGAGCCCGGTGCCGTGTGGCGAGTCCGAGTGACGCCACGGAGCTGAACAGGAACGTGAGGGTGAGGATACCGCGTCTGCGGCGGGCTAGCATGTTCGACTCCTTTCGTTGGCGCCTCTCCCGGAGGGGCTGACGGTTCCTTGGCTCGGTGTTCGGGAGCCGAGCCGTCAGCAGTGTCGCGCCACTGAGCGGCTGGTTCCTCGCAAGCCTCGTGCCAAGACACCCCCACGGACACCGGAACCCGCCGATTTCCGGCCCTCCTTACCCCACAGGGCCTCACGTGGACGGCCTCCCAGGTCGAGCGCCCGGCTTCCGTATACTTTCCCCGGAACCACCATGGTCAACATCTTGACACTGGAATGGAACGGAATGGACCGCGCCGCGTGGTCAGACAGTTACCGTCGGAGGCTCGGCTCTGGGTCAGGGGGCCGGTTCCAGAGTCACGCGGTAGCCTTGGTGTTCCAGCGCTTGGAGGGTGCGCCGCTCCACCCGCTCCGCGTGCCGACGGTCGTCGTAGTCGTCGCCGAGCCCCTGGTACGTCGTGGCCGGGTCGGCAAGTGGTAGATCGTCACGAGCATGGCATGGCGACCGCGAAGCGGCCTTCTTGTGCTCGCGGTGCCGGAGGATCCGTCCGCACCGGGCTGCGAGCGCCCCACGACCGTGGCGGATCACACCGAGGGCCGTTTCGGTGAGGGCCGTGCGGAACCAGAGGTTGCCTTTCCGGGTCTTCCGGAGCGATGCTTACCCGCACCCTCGTCGTTACCCGCGCAAAGCTCCGCCCAGTTCGCCCAGCTCATGTCGGACCCCGATCTCTGCCACAACCACCTCCGCGGTGCGCTTCTTGACCCCCGGGATCGCTCCAGCGCCTCGGCGAACGGGGCGACGGCGAAGTCGATCTGGCTGGCTGATGGCGTCGAGTAGCTATCTCACGGGAGGCACCATCCGAGTCGCGTCCTCCGGCAGGCAGCTATGCTCCTGCCGCGCGCTGGCCGTCCAGTCCGCGGGATATCCTCCCCCACCAGGCCCGGCGGAGCGGCAGGCATCGTCTCCTGCGGCCATGGCGCGCTGAACGGCGTAGGAACGGCCGTAGTCGCCTTGCGGGGCGCCTCCGTGGACGTGGATGTACAGCAGGAAGGTCGCAGACGTGACCAAGGAGGCGAGGGAGAGGACAGCCATCGCGATGCGGCCGAAGGTGGGGACGAAGAGGCGCGAGTCTGTGCGGGCGAGCGCGACGAGCGCAAGCCAGACGAAAGAGACAGGGAACGCGGCCAGCAGGTAGTAGCGGTAGATTCGCAAGGGAGCGAGGGTTAGCAGCAGCCCAAAGGCGATTGTCGCCGCGTTTACGGCCAGGGTTGTGTGCGAGCCGCGTCCAGTGAGCAGGATGGCCCAGGTGCCGCGCCTCTCCCAGAGCACGACGCCGCCCTTCAGCAGGATGAGGCCGGTTGCGACGATGGCGGTCGCCAGGGCGAGGGTAACGAGGTACGTCGGGGTCTGTCCGACGAGCGGGTAGCCCAGGAAGTCAGAGAAGTGGGCACCGAGGATGTAGCGAATGTCCTCGAGGCCGAGGGATTCCGTCATCCACAGGAGCCAGAACTTGGCGCCAAGCCAACCACGCGCCGGGGCGGCACCAGTCGACCAGCTGACCCTGGGCACGAGGTAGACGAACCAGGGGACCATGGGCAGCGCGCCAACGGCGCTACCTAGGAGCCACGAGCCCCAACGCACGTTTTGGCGGTCGAAAAGCAGGCACCAGAGCGCCAAGCCGGCGGCAAAGAAGAAGCCGGCCATGTGGATCTGGCCGAGGCAGGTGCCGAGCAGGCCCCAGGCCAGAGCGCCGAGGCGGGTGTCGCGATTCCACCATGCCACCACTGTCGGCATAGCGAAAAACGGCAACACGGATTGCGCCCAGATCTTGCGCTGGAAGATGATGGCCGGCGGGCTGACGCAGACAAGGGCCGCCGCCCAGAGCCAGGGCTCACGCTGGCCCTCCGCAACGAGGCGCACGGCGAAGAAGACCACGAGGAGAATCGCGATGATGTTGAGGACTTGGACAGCGCGGGCGAGATCGGTGGGGTCCTGCGCTCTGGTGAGGTGCCCGAGGGCGAGGAACACCCAGACGCTGAGGCCGGGGTTACGGAGACCAACCGACGAGGGCATTCCGACCCAGGGAAACGGCTCCTTGGAACCGACATACCGGAACCGCTCGTACATCCACGATTCGTCGAACTTGTACTCCATGTCGCTGACCCAGACGAGCCGGAGTGCGGCGCCGAGGAGAATGACGATCGCCAGGGCCAGGTGGCCCAGGCGCCATGAGCGGGCTGGCCGCGAAGATCTCCTCGGCGGTGTGACGTTGCTCACGCGCGAGCTCTCGTTTGACTGAGCATGGGCCGCTCCCTGGCGTGACGCGAGCGCGCGTATCCCACCATCCAGGATGCTATCGACGCGAGATCATCGCGCCCATTTGCGATGCAACGTTGGACTGGAGGGAGGATCGTGAGCTCCTGGGCAGCCGATCCAGGTTCACCACGAGGGTCTCCGGGCCTCGCGGTGGTCTCAAGGAGCGGGGCGCCAGGGCGGGGCCGCGACCCCTGCGCAGACGCCGTCCCTTGCGTCGCCATGCACGATCCGAGAACGAGCAGGACCGCCACGGTCACGGACGCGCCGGCAGCGGAACGCGCCCACCACGCCCCGGCCCGATCCTCACGACCAGGCTCGCATCCGCGGGCCTGGCTCGTCACCCTCGTGTCAGCATCACGCATCCGAGTACCTCCTTCACAGCGTCCCATCCGCCATAGCGGCACCCCGGCTCGTCGACGGGAGCCCCGGGCTTCGGTTCCCCACCTCACACACGGAAGCTCAGGCGAGCGCGGTCACCACCGCCGCGCGGTGCGCCTCCATGGCCCGGACCCAGGTGAGCTCCTCGGCCCCCCTGACCGCCGTCTCCACGGAGCGGGCGTACACCTCGGGGTCGGCGAGGAGCTCGAGGACCGCGGTCGCGAAACTCGCTTCGTCGAAGGGGACCGCACGGCCGCACGGGTACCGCCGGAGGATCTCGGCGGTCTCGGAGGCTTCGGTACCGATGACCGCGAGCCCGGCGGCCATGTACTCGACAACTTTCAGGGGGAACGCGTAGGCGCCGAGCGGGCCCGGCCGGAAGGTGGCGAGCCCGATGTCGCTCTGGGCCAGGATGGCGGGGAGCGCCGAGTACGGCACGGGACCCCGGAACTCCACGGCGTCGGTGAGCCCCTCGTCCGCGACCAGGCGCCGGAGCGCCGCGAGGTACGGGGGGTCGCCGCCGCCGACGATGACGAGCCGCGCGCGGCGAAGGCCAGCCCGGATCCGGGGGAGCGCGCGGATGGCGAGATCCACCCCCGCGTAATGCGCGACGTTGCCCATGTACACGAGGGTCGGCGGGTGCGGGCGCTTCTCCCGTGCCGGACGGAAATGGGCGGGGTCGACACCGTTGGGGATGACCAAGACCTCGCGCCCCGTGGTCCGGCGCCGGTGGTCGCCCAGCAGCCACCCCGACGAGATCGCGACGTCGGCCCGGCGGATCAGGGTGCGCTCGAGCCAGGCGACGTACGCGGATCGCAGGCGGAGCATCTGCCCCCCGGCGACGAGATCGATGTCGTCGTACACCAGCAAGCGGACACGCCCCAGGCGCTTGAGCGCCCATCCCACCGCCGCCTCCCACGGTCCCTGGGCCACGCACACGTCGAACGTCCCGCGAGTCCGCGCGAGGAGGGTCGTCACGAACGCCGGCACCAGGACGACATCGCGCGCGATGCCCAGGAGGCTCAGGGCGGTCGCGACCAGGGATCTCGCCCTCCCGGCGCGCGCCCCGAGCTGACCGTGGACGACGCCCGCCCCCATGGCGTGCGCGTAGTTGAGCAGCGGGTCCACGGCCAGTATGCGGACCCGGCCGTGCCGGCTCTCCTCGACCCGGAAGGTCACCGAATCGCGAACGAGCTCGCGGAGAGACCGGCCCCGGTTCCGGACCTTCATCGCGACGACGGTCTCGTCCGCGAGCTCGGCCAGGTTCCGCAGGACGTGGTGCATCCGCTGGTTCGGCTCCTGTCGGAGATCGATCATCGTCACCGCCAGGACCCTCATGCCCGCGCCTCCGCCGCCTCGGCCAGGACGGCCGCCAGGTCACGCGCCGCGCGCGCCCAGGTGAAGGCCGCCACGCGGTCGCGCCCGCGCGAGACCAGGTCCGCCCGCAGCCCGGGATCCCCGAGGGCGCGCTGCATGGCCGCGGCAAGCCCCTCCGGGGTCGGGTCACAGAGCAGGGCGGAGTCTGCCGCAACCTCCGGCAGTGCCCCCGCGCGGGCGGCGACGACGGGGACGCCGCACGCCATCGCCTCGAGCACGGGCAGGCCGAAGCCCTCGTACCGCGACGCGGCGACGAAGAGGTCCGACGCCGAGTACAGCGCGGCCAGCGCCTCGTCCTCGACGTACCCGGCCAGGCACACGCCGGGCGTGCGGCGGGCTCGCGCGAGGATCCCGTCGGCCTTCCACCCGACCCGACCCACGAGCACGAGCCGATGGGGGAAGCCGCGGCCCGCCAGACGGGCGAAAGCGTCGATGAGCGACTCGAGGTTCTTCTTGGGCGAGAGGGTTCCCACCGCCAGGATCAGCGGGCCCTCCAGACCGAGCCGGGCCCGGACCGCGGCGAGGCGCTGCGGGTCCTCGACCCGACGCCACGTGGGTTCCGCCGCCTCGTGGATGACCCGGACGCGCCCGGCGCACGAGGGCACCCAGCGGAGGAGGTCCCCGCGGGTGAACTCCGACACCGCGATGAGCCGTGTCGCGCGCTGCGCCGCCCACCGCGTCCAGAGGTACTGGCGTAGCCGCTCCTGGCGGGTGTAGGCGGCCGGCAGTCCCCGCCAGCCGAGGTCGTGGACGGTCACGACCACGGGGGTCCGCCCCGGAGGGAATTTCGTGGACGCGGAGAAGAACACGTCCACGGCGGCGGCCAGCTCGCGCGGGAGGTCCCGCAAGATCCAGCCATCGCCGACGACGCGCGGGATCCGCGCGCGCGGCTCCACGACGACCGGCGCGCAGCGCGCCCCGCCCCACGGGTTCGGGTTCGGCCACGGCCGGTCGCTGAACAGCCGGACGACGAGGTCCGCGTCGCTGGCCACGAGGTGGCGGATCATCTGGGCAAGGTACGTCTCCACGCCCGTCTTGGTGACCATCAGGGGGCGGGCGTCCACGCCGACCCGGATCGTGCGCGATCGGGCCACGCCGCCGGTCCGGCGGGACGGCCGCGCCGGGCCCGCCACGGCCCAGAGCCACGCGGACCCTCCGTGCTCGGCGGCGGCGAGGTGCGGACCGAGCCACACCGCGAGCTTCGTCTCGACGAGCGTCGCCCGCCGCGAGCCCGCGGGCAGAACCCGCCGCAGGAGCGCGCCCAGGTTCGCGCGTCCCACCCCGAGGCGCACGGCGAGGAAGAGCGCGCTCCAGAGGAACGAGGCCCTCGCGTCGAGGTACTCCTCCCAGCGCTCGAGCTCGAGGCCCGCCCTCCGCAGTCGCTCCGCCCACGCCTCGCGACCGAGCAGGTGGCGCTGGTGCCACCGCCGGTCATATGCCGCCGCGGCGCACTGCGCCATCGCGTTGAGTCCCACGCGACGGAGGATCCGGCCGGGCGCCGTCCAGTCGTGGAAGCGCGGCGTGGGCACGCTGGCGATCAGGCGGCCGCCCGGCTGGAGGACCCGCTGGATCTCGGCGAGTGCGTCCTCGAGATCATCCACGTGAGTCAGGACGGAGTTGCACACGACCGTTCCGAACGCCCCGTCCTGGAACGGGAGCCCGCCGGCCTCGCCCGCGAGGAGCGCCCTGTGGGCGCCTGCCCGGACCGCGCGGCGCACCGCCGGAACGTCGCGGTCGCACCCGACGAGCCGCCCGCGCGCACCGGGCCGGGCGAGCGCGAGCCCGGCGAACACCCCGTCGTGGCACCCCAGGTCGAGGATCGGTGGCGCGAGTTCCACCCGGCGGAGCCGTAGGGCCTCCGCGGCCCGGTGGAGGGCGAGCCCCGGGTCCATCGGATACGCGCGCAGCGCCGCGCGGAGGAGGGCGTCCCGCTCCGGCGCCGACCGCTCTGCCGGCGAGTCCCGGAGGGTCAGCATGGCAGAGGTCCGCCTCCGCGCGCCTCGGTGTAGACCGCGAGGGTCTCCCGGGCCGCCCGTTCCCAGGAGAACTCCTTCGCGCGGGCTCTCCCGGCCTCGCTCAGCGAGGTGCGGAGGTCCTCGTCCTCCCCCAAGGCGCTCATCCCCTCCGCGAAGGCCTCCGGGGAGTCCGGATCGACCAGGAGCCCGGCGTGGCCGACCACCTCCGGGAGGGCCCCGGCATGGGCGGCGATGACCGGCGTTCCACAGGCCATGGCCTCGAGGGCCGGCATGCCGAACCCTTCGAGCGGCGACGGCATCGCGAGCCAGCGGGCTCCGGCATACAGCCCCGGGAGGTCGGCGTCGTGGACGTACCCGAGGAAGCGCACGGCTCCCCCGAGCCCGAGCCGCCGCACGTGCGACTCCAGCACCGCCCCGTACCAACCCGGGTTCCCGACGATGGCCAGAGAGAGCCGGCCGCCCCGCGCCCGAAAGCGCGCGAACCCCTCGAGGAGCGTGTCGAGGTTCTTGTTCGGGTCGAGGACGCCGACGTAGAGGCCGTACGCCTGGTCGAGCCCGTCCCGGAGGCGCCCATGGGCTCGGGGATCTCCCTGCGGTCCCACGTCGAGGTCATCTCGGAGGCCGTTGTGGACCACTCGGATCTTCGACGCTGGAACCCCGAGCCGGGTGACCAAATCGTCGCGGGTCGCGCGCGAGACGGCGATCACCAGGCGCGCGTCCCGCAGCGTCCGCTCGGTCTGCGCCGTCAGCTCCGCGAAGAAGCGGCGCCGGACCTCCCACCGGCGGCGCCCTTCAGGGCTGAGGCCCGCGGGCGGCTCGACGCCCCCGCGGTCCCTCAGGTACGCCAGGTCGTGCACGGTCACGACGACCGGGGCCCTCCAGCACGGCACCGCAAGGTGCGCGGGCGCGTGGAACACGTCGAGGCTCCCCATCCACGGGTCGACGGGGAACCCGGTGCGCCGCAGCCACCGCGCCGGAACGCGACAGCGCGCGGCCGTGACGTTCGCGCGACCGACGGCTGCCAGGAACGCCCGGATGGCAGGCGTGTGGCGCCGACGCGGGAGCGCGAACAGTAGCCGGTACCGGGACTCGGGCGTCAGGGCGCCCAGGTGGCGGAGGAGGTGCAGCAGGTACATGTACACCCCGCCGCGCTCGCCGCCCGCAATCCCGGCCTGCGTGGCGTCGAGCCCGATCCGCACCTACCTTCCCTCCAGGACGGCGAGCGTCTCCGCTGCGGTTCGGTCCCAGGAGAACTCGCTGGCCCGCCGGAGTCCTCGACCCCGCAAGGTCTCCCGCAGACCGGCGTCACCCGCTAGGCGCTCGATCCCGCTCGCGATTGCCTCCACGTCCTCGGGGTCCACGGTGAGCGCCGCCTCGCCCAGCACCTCCGCCAGCGCGGGGATGGCGGACGCCAGGGCGGGGCACCCGCACGCCATCGCCTCCAGCGGAGGGATCCCGAAGCCCTCCACGAGCGACGGGAAGAGGAACGCCGTGGCGGCGCCGTAGAGCGCGGGCAGGTCGGCCACGGCCACGTAGCCGGGGAGTACGACGCGGGACCCCAGGCCGAGCCGAGCCACCGTTTCCTCGATGGCGCGGGCCTGCCACGCGGCCTTGCCGGCCAGGACCAGCGCGTGGTCCGCGGCGGCTCCGCGCGCCCGGGCGAAGGCTTCCACGAGCCGGCAGACGTTCTTCCGGGGCTCCATGGTGCCGGTGAAGAGGAAGTACGGTGTCCGGATCCCGTACCGGGCCGCCACCCGCGCGGCCGCTGCCCCGTCGGTGGGGGGACGGAACCGCTCGTGGACGCCGTTCGGGATCTCGCGGACCCGGTCCCCGGCCACCCGGAAGTGCTCCTGCACGAGCTGACCTGTGTAATCGGAGACCACGATTACCGCGTCCGCCCGGGCGACCGACCCGGGCACCCGTGCTCGAAAGTCGCGCACGTGTTCCGGCTCGCAGAACTCCGGGTGGGTCAACGGGATCAGGTCGTGGATGGTGACCACGGCGCGGCCCCGCCGTTGGGGGAGGACGGCGAAGGAAGGGTAGAACATGACGTCCACGCCGCCGGCCAGCCAGTCCACCGGCACGCCAAGGCGCCAGTGGAGCCACGTGGTCGCCTGGGGGGGAATCCGGCACACCCGTGCCCGGACGTTGCCCCCGGTGAATCGCTCCACCGTGCTCCCGTGCCGGGCGCGCGTGTAGTTGAAGTACAGGCGGAACTCGTGGGCGCAGCCGATCCGTGGCATCCGGGTGACGAGCTCTCCCAGGTACACCTCGACCCCGCCGGGCCGGTCGGTCAGGAGGGGGCCCGCGTCGATCCCGATCCTCACCGCGGGACCCCTTCTGCGCTCGCCGTGGACCCGCCGGGCGTCGCCTCGGCCGCGCCCCCGCCGCTCCCGGGGCGCAGGAATCCCCGCACTCGCCGGGCCAGGGCCCAGTACCGGCGGTCGAGTAGCCGCCGGCGCCCGACACCAAGGCTCCGGAGCAGCGCCAGATAGTCGGGGGCCTGCGTCAGCAAGAACGCCTCCGCGTAGCCTCGACCGTTCAGCACCGCCATGGACCGGTACCGGTTCAGCCCCAGGATCGTCCCCACGTAGTCCACTTGACGGATCTGCGACGCGTATGCCTCCACCGCCCGCCGCTTCTCCTCGACGACGTCGGAGATCTCCACCACCGCGTTCGGCAGGAGAGGCGTCCACACCTCGTAGGCGCACACGTGGCACTGCAACGCCGCCCGCGTGGCGACCTGCAGGAGAATCCGGTTGACCTCGAAGTGGTCCACGTGGCTCTCGAGGAAGGACGGCACGTAGATCACGTCGGGGGCCGTGCGCGCCACGATCTCCGCCACCCGGCGGACGAGCCCCGCTCGGGGCCGGAGCCGCGTCTCCGGCTCGTCCAGGAACACCAGGTCCCCGATCCCGAGCAGCCCGGTGGCGCGGCGGGCTTCCTCCTTCCGCATGGCGCCGACCAGGGCTTTGTCCGCCACTGACGGGTCCCCCTGCCGGCCGTCGGTGAAGTACACGACGGTGACCCGGTGCCCGGCCCGCACGTGCTTCCGGAGGGTCCCCCCGCACCCCAGGACGTCGTCGTCGAAGTGGGGCGACAAGACCAGGACGCGCTGCCCGGGCGGCAGGGGAAGCACCTCGGGCACGCTCATGAGGTTGAGTGGCCGGACGAAGCTCCTGATGTAGTCCTTGATCTGCCGGCGAAGGCGCCGGTCCATCATGGGGTTCGCGACCCCGACGTCCGCCGTACGTCCGCGAGGAGCGCAAGGTACTCGGCGAGATGCCGCTCCGGGGCGAAGCGCTGCGCCGCAGCAGCGCGGGCCTTCGCGCCCATCCGCCGCGCCCGCCCGGGGTCTGCCAGCAGCGCTGCGAGCCGGTCGGCCAGCTCCGCCCAGTCACCCGGCGTGAACAGCAGCCCCGTCTCGCCGTCCACGACCAGCTCGGGGATCCCCCCGATCCGGCTCGCCACCACCGGCCGGGCCGATGCCATGGCCTCGCAGATGACCAGCGGGCTGTTCTCCCGTACCACGGAGGGCAGCACGACCACGTGCGCCGCCTCGTACCGGTCTCGCACCTGCTCGCGTGGCAGGCGCCCCGGGAAGGTCACGCGGTCGCTCACCCCCAGCTCCGCGCTCAACCGGCGCAGCGCGGGCTCCATCGGTCCTTCCCCGACGATCTCGAGCCGCGCCCGCGGGGCCGCGACGACCGCCCGTTCAAAGGCACGGAGGAGCCCGTCGACTCCCTTGGTCGGCTCCAGCGCTCCCACGAAGAGCACCGTGGGGGGGCCCTGGGGCTCCCCGACCAACGCGTAGCGCGCCACGTCCACCAGGTGTCCCAGGAAGGCGGTGGGAAGCCCGAACCGCCCCAGGTCCTCCTGGAGCGCGCGGCTCGGGACGAGGAACCGCCGCACGGTTCGCCGCACGGCCCACCGCAGGGCGGTCTTCGGCAGGACGTCGTGGGCCAGCCGGAAGAAGGGCCGGGTCACGGGGTGATGCTCCGTCCGGGGGCAGACGAAGTCGAGACACCGCTCGCAGGACCGGCCGGCGGGAGGCGGGGTGGTATCTACGAGACAGAGTAGGCGGAAGTCGTGCAGCGTCTGGATCACTGGCGCGGTGCCGTGGCACGCCAGGAGCACCGAGGTCGGATAGCGATACGCGTTGTGTAGGTGGATGACGTCGGGCCGGACGGCGCGGATCCAGCGCCGCAGGGCGCGGACCAACGGGAGGTTCAGGTAGTAGAACTCGATGTGCCGGAGCCCCCGCGCGCTCTCGATGTGCCGGTAGCACGCGTAAGGCCGCTCGTCCTCGGCGTCCTCGATGGCCTGCGTGAACAGCGCCACCTCGATCCCGCGGCTTCGCAGCAGGTCTCGCAGCTCCCGGCGATAGCTGTTACTGCCGCCCAGCGCGGTACAGTCGTCCTCGACCGTGAGGATCCTCATGAGCGACCCGCCACCCGGGGCAGCGCCCACCAATCCGCGGCGTCGCCTGGGCCCTTCGGCCTCCCGCGGGCCTACCGCGGCGGTGCCACGCGGCACGCCGGTGCACGCGGCTAGGAGGCCGTCCCGGTAGACCGGGCCACTCGATTGAGCAAGACCGGACAGCCCATGGTGTTCCGCTCCGAGCGCCGGCTTTGCCGGCGCAACCCGTCCTCGGGGGGGAGGTTCCGGAAGGGGAGCGGAGCCCCCCTTCCGGGTCGACTAGATCGCCCCCTCGACGAACGGGACCTCGAAGACCTTCTCGTGGAAGATCGGTCCGTGCCCGAAGAAGCCCTGTTCGCCGAAGAGCTCGCCGTGGTCCGACGTGACGATGAGCCAGGTTCCGCTGGGGCACTTCTCGAACAGCCGCCCCATCAGCCGGTCCACCTGCTCGATGGCCGCCACCTGGCACTCGCGGAACCGGTTCAGGTGCGCCACGTCGTAATAGCGTTCCGCGAGACTGATCCCCGTCACGTCCTCGCCGAGCCGCCGGATGACGCCCCCGTCCCCGGTGAGCGGCGGCAGCTCGTGCTCCGGGATCATGTACGGGTAATGAGCCTCGCCGAGGTTCAGGAAGTAGAAGCGCGGCGCATCCGCCGAGAAGGACATCGCGTCGATGATCGCGCCGAAGTCGTCGTGACGTGGCATCAGCCGGTAGCTGTGGAAGTCGCGCGAGAGGATGGTGAACTGGTTGATGATCGGCATGGACACCATGGCGTGGGTCTGGTACCCCCTCGCCTTCAGGAACGCCGGCAGAGAGAACTTGGGCACGAAATCCTTCATGCCGATGTCGGGAACCCCCAGGCGGGACCCCCACTGGAGATAGTCGGCCTTGTACACCTCCGACGCGAAGACGCCCACGGGGCTCGTGTGAGGCGTCATCCCCATCAGGTAGACGAAGTGCGACGGAGACGTCCAGCTGGCGAAGCTGTACCGCCGCTCCACCGGCCCCACTTTCTCCATGTTCGGCGTCGCGGCCTCGATGAAGGTGTCGTAGCAAGCGGAGTCGATGACGACGTACACGAGATTCCGCATCAAGCGTCTCCCGCGCTCGCGACACGCGGCGCCGAGACGCCGCTGACCAGCCCGCCCGCTACGGGCTCCTGACCGTCGTCGAGGACGAACCGTCCCATCTCGGGGATCTCTGCGTAGGGGTCCACGACGACCGGGCGCTCCGTCTGGATGACGACGTCCGCCACCTCGGTGTCCCGGATCGAGGTCCCCGGACGCTCATCGGCCTCGAGCGTCGCCGAGTCGACGCGACGGCCGATCTGGGCCAGTGTGGCCGGCACCTCCTGCGTCGCCAGCTTGAGGGTGAGCCGCTGACGCAGCCGCAGGTCGCTCTTCGAGAGCGAGAAGATTCGCGCCCGAACGGAATGCGTCACCGTGGGCGGCGCCTCCACCCGGGCGATCACCGACCCCCGCTCGACCCCCTCGCCGCCCGCCAGGGTCACTCCGATCGCCTCCCCGGCGAGCGCCGCCGAGCGCTCCGCCAGGAAGACCTCGATCGTTCGCACGGTGTCCGCTCGTCCTCCGGGGAAGACGACCACCGCCTCGCCCGTCCGCAGCGTCCCCGACTCCAGTCGACCCACGTAGATCCGTCTCCCCCGGATGTCGTAGACGTCCTGCACCGGCAGCCGGAGCACCCGGGTCCCCCGGCCACGGGGGTCCGATAGCCGATGCAGCGCCTCGAGGAGGCAGGGCCCGTCGTGCCAGCCGATGCGCGCCGATCGTCGGGCCACGTTGTCCCCGTGCTTGGCCGACACTGGGACGACCCACCGCGGGCTCAGCCGCAACCGGGCCAGGAACCTGCCCAGCTCCTGCTGCACCGCGGCGAACGGCTCCCGCCGGAACTCGACGGCGTCGAGCTTGTTGACGGCGACCACCAGCTCGCTGATCCCCACCAGTGCCAGCATGTGCGCGTGCCGCCGCGTCTGCTCGCGCACGCCGTCCTGCACGTCCACCATGAGCAGCGCCGCCGACGCCTGCGTCGCCCCCGTCACCATGTTCTTGAGGAACTCCTGGTGTCCGGGCGCGTCGATGATCACGAAGTGGCGGCCGTCGCTGTCGAAGTGCGCCTGCGCGGTGTCGATGGTGATGCTCTGCTCCCGCTCCTCCCGGAGGTGATCCAGGAGGAACGCGAACTCCGGGTCTCCCCCCCGGCTCCGCGCGACGCTCTCCACCTCCTCCCGGACCGCCCTGGGGAGGGAGCCGGTGTCGTAGAGCAGCCGGCCGATCAGCGTGGATTTGCCGTGGTCCACGTGCCCGACGATCACGACCCGGCGCTCGGGAGCCTCCGCCGTGATGCCGGAGGCCTTTCCGCGCATCACATGTACCCGAGCGCGCGCAGCTTCTGCATGACGTAGTCCGCCTCCTTGTCCTGCGCGCGTCCGCTGCGCTCCGCCACGTCCGAGTTGATGATCTCCTCGATGATCTCGTCCACGGTCCGCGCGTTCGACTCCACAGGCGCCGTGATCGGCATGCACCCGAGGCTCCGATAGCGCTTGCCGTTCTGCGCGAAGTACAGCTCGTTCACCGGGATCCCTTCGCGCTTGATGTAGCGCCAGATGTCCACCTCGGTCCAGTGGAGCAGGGGGTGCACGCGAACGTGGGTGTCGGCCAGCGGTTTGTCCTTGAACTGGTCCCACAGCTCCGCCGGCTGATCCCTGTAATTCCAGCGGAACTCCGTGTCCCGCGGCGAGAAGTACCGCTCCTTCGCCCGGACCCCGTGCTCGTCCCGCCGGATCCCCACGTACAGGGCCCGGAACCCCTCCCGCGCAAGGCTCTGCCGGAGGGCTTCCGTCTTCAGCTCGTGGCAGCACGTGACGGCATCGTACGCGTCGTAGTTCACCCCGCGCCGCAGCGCGTCCTCGTTGCGCGCGACGAGCAGCCTGAGCCCCCACTCCCGGGCGTACCGGTCCCGGAACGCGTACATCTCCGGGAACTTGAACGTGGTGTCGATGTGGACCACCGGGAAGGGGATCTCGCCGTAGAACGCCTTGCGGATCAGCCAGAGCAAGGTGGTCGAGTCCTTCCCGATCGACCAGAGGAGCGCCACGTGGCGGAACTGGCAGTACGCTTCCCGGATCGTGTAGATGCTCCGGGCTTCCATCTCGCTCAGCCGGTCGAGGGTCCGTTCGGCGGCGCCCTCGCCGGTCACGCTGGCCGGCGTCACGGAATCTCCCTTCTCGCCGCTCGCCCCGTGTCCTCCCGTATCCCGAGCCCCTGGGCTCATCCGAGGTATCCCAGCGCCCTCAACTGCCGCCGGATCAGCGCGTCGGCCGCCGCGGCGGCGTCGGCCGCCGCCACGTTCCGCTCGGGCGAGCACGCCACCCGCGCCACCGCCGCGCGCGCCCGGGCCTCCGGCCGCAGCGCCGAGGTCAGCACGCGTCCGTCCATGTACTCCGGCACGGGCAGCCCCAACAGGTGCAGCACGGTCGGGGCCAGATCCTCGATCCGCGCCCCCGTCACGATCTCGTTCTCCAGGACCTGGGGCCCCCGCATGATCAGCATCCCTTCCCGCCGGTGATACCCGTTCCCCAAGTCGTCGGTCGTGACAGCCCGGAGCGCCGCCGGGCGGAGCGGGTCCACGTGGACCTCGGTGGGGTGTGTGTCCGCCGCGAGCATGACGTCGTGGGCCTCGTCCACGAACGGACCCGCGTACACCTCGCCTCGCCTGGCCACCACGTCGAAGAGCCGGTCTCCTGTCCCGGGAACCCTGACGTCCTGCAGCGCGGCGACCAGCGCGTCCACCGTTTCCTCGTACTCCCGCCCGGGTGCCACCGTCCCGTTCGGCTCCCGGGAGCGGAGGTTCACGTTCAGGCCCCAGGGCGTCGCGTACGCGCGCGTCCGGGACCAGTCGATGATCTCGCACACGGGCCGACCGTCCGGCGGCCGTCGCGGCAGCGGGACCGCGAAGTCGCGCACGGCGTCCGGAGCGCTTCCGCGAGGGCCGACAGGCCGAGCCGCCCGAGCACGCGCGCCAGCGGGCGGGTCTCGAGTCGCCACGACCGGCTCGCGGGCCGCACGTGCAGGAGCCCGCGGTCCTGCAGCCAGCGGTTCGCGTAGAAGACGTAGTGCAGCGGGCCGAACCCGTGGTCGGACATGATCACCACGTGGGCGTCCTCGGGGACCCCCTTGAGGATCTCGCCGAGCGAGGTATCCACGAGGCGGTACGCGTCGTCGATCACGCCGCCGTACTTGGTGGCCCTTCTGGGCTCGTAGGCGGGGTGCCGCTCGTCCATGAACCGCCAGAAGTAGTGCTGAAGGCGATCCGTGATGACGAACACGATTGCCAGCAGGTCCCAGGGCTGAGCCGCCATCAGGTGCAGGGCCACCTGCGTCAGCTTCTCCGTCTGGTAGCGCACGTGCCGGATGTAGTGGTCGCCGAGCGCTTCGGTGGGTCGCTCCTCCGGCTCTCTCATGACGCGGACAAACGCCTCGTCGTACCCGCCGATGTGTGCCAGGACGTCCTCCGTCAGCTCGGGCGGATAGACCGCGAGCCGCCCCTCCGTCATGTTCCCGACGGAGACGGCCACGCCGTCGAACGGCAGCGGCGGGTAGGTGAACGGGACGGACACCAGGAGCGACCGCTTGCCGTGCTCCGCCAGCAGCTCCCAGATCGTCTTTGTCCGGATGTGCGTGTAGTTGACGAGCGGCGCGGCGTCGTCCGGATTGTGCACGTCCCGCTTGAAGTCGAAGATCCCGTGCCGGCCCGGGTTCACCCCGGTCATGAACGACGCGAACGCGGTGGGCGTGATGAAGGGAATGGTGGAGGTCAGCCCGCCCTCCACGCCGGTGCGCCGCAGGTTCCCGAGGTGGGGGAGCTCGCCGTGCCGGAGCAGCCGGCCCGCCACGTCGAGCGTGCCGCCGTCCAACCCGACCACGACCACCTTGCCGGATCCGCTCACTCGGTGCCCCCGCTGCCTCGGTACCGCCGTCGTCAGGGCGCCGAGCCGGGGCGCTCGGGGGACACCACCACTCCGCCGCCGCCCGCCGGCGGGAGGATGACGATGGTACGCCCCGAGTCCTCAGCCTTCTTTCCGGTCAGCGCGTCCGTGAACTCCCCCCACCGGATCGTGAGCGTCTGCACGTCCACCAACAGGTTGGCGGCCAGCAGGAACGGGAGGAGGATGTCCGTGATCCGACGGGCCTCGCGGGCCACGGTGGCCATGGTGCGCGGAGGGACGTAGACGATGTCCCCGGCCACCAGGGTCGGATTCTCGCGGAGATCCCCCGAGCCGAGGACCGCGTCGAGGTCGAAGGGGCGGATGTACACCCGGTTGCGGTCCGCAGTATCACCCCGCACGAGGAGCAGCTCGCTCCGCTTAGCGTCCGGCGTGACGCCGCCGGCCTGGCCGATGGCGTCCACCACCGTGGTGGGCCCGAACGAGTCCAGCGCGTACACGCCGGGGCGCTGCACCTCGCCGAACACGAAGACCTTCTGGAGCTTGATCGCGATGACGTTGACGCTCACCTTCGGGTCCGTCAGGTACTCTCGCAGGCCGCGCGTGACCTCGTCGCGGACCTGCTCCGGGGTCAGGCCCGACGCCCGCAGGGGCCCGATCAGCGGGTACGGCAGGAGCCCCGCCCCCGTGACCTTGGCTCGAGCGGTGAGATCGGGCTCCCCCCACACGAAGACCTCGACCTCGTCGCCTGGCCCCAGCGTGAGCCCGCGGACCTCGACCCCGGGGAGGAGCTCCTCGGGGGGCGGCGGCAGCTCTCGCGTCTCGAACCCTCGCTTGGCCGCGCAGCCCGTCTCCACGAGCACGAGGAGCGCCAACAGGGGGACCGCGATAGCCCGCGACCAGGCGCCGACGTCCTGCCCGCTGTCTCCGGCCCTGCGCCCAGCCCCGACCTGGTTCACTCTATCCACCGGCGGCGCCCTCCTGACCCCTGGCGACGCCACGCGCCCCGACACGGCACTCTCTCGGACGTCGTCAAAGGACGATCAGTATAGCACCCCCTGCAGCGTCCTGGTGCTTTCCGGGACGCGCGACGCGCCTCCGTGACGGGACGGCCCGCCGGCGGGACAGGCCCGGACTTGGGGGCGTCATGCGTTCCCGGCGATGGCGACTAGCCTGGATTTCCACGCGCGCCGTGAAAGGTGCTGTGCTCTTGCCGGTGCAAGTCCGGCCTGGGGAATTGTCGGAGCACCCCAGTAGCTACCGAGGCGGCAAGAAGGGTAACTGACTTGC
>Ga0114945_10000982_pt1 | contig 18102 bp, 18 predicted proteins | sample OV2TP3_FD_87194 | JGI IMG/M metagenome (GOLD analysis project Ga0114945, IMG submission 87194) | Hot spring microbial communities from Beatty, Nevada to study Microbial Dark Matter (Phase II) - OV2 TP3 | ecosystem: Environmental > Aquatic > Thermal springs > Hot (42-90C) | place: USA: Beatty...
ATGTCTCGCAAGCCGGGCACTCGAAGCTTTCGTCGGAAAATAGAAAACCTGCGAAAACAAATCCCGGCTCAATCAATTGTAAAATTTAAACTCGTACCGTGAAAATTTTGCCAAACTCAAGTTTGAAGGAAAAATGCGAGAAATGGTTTTGGTCTATGACAAGAAGAAGGATTTAGTGGAAATCATTACGGTCCATCCGATAAAATCATATCAAAAGTACAGTCGTGTCCAATCAGGGAGGTGGAAGCAACATGAGTCATAAACCATTAGTGAATTACGATTCGAAATCGGATACTCTTTATATTGTTGCCAGAAAGGGTAAGGAAGAAGAGTTTGTGGAAGTAGCCCCAGGCATTAATGTTGAGCTTGACGAAAAAGGTCAAGTTATTGGCATTGAAATTATTAATGCTTCTCAATTCTTTAGACCCATCGCCAAACCGTTGTATCAACACATGCAGACGACTTAAGACATAAAACATAACGTGCCAGTCACCTTTTGGGGGACAGCTACTGTAATTCGTAGACAATTCGGGAGACATGTATCTTTTGGGTCGCTTCCGCCCAAAATGGGCCTTGACAAGGCATTCCTTACTTATATACTCCTTAGTAAGGAGATGAAGCCATGACAACTATAAAAATGACCTCGAAACGGCAGGCCACTTTTCCAACAGAATTATGCGAAGATATGGGGGTTGGCCCGGGAGACGAGCTTGTTGTGGAACATAAGCTCCTGAAGGGTGAGCTTGTCTGGGTCCTCAAACCCCGAGGAAATAAATTGGAGTGGATGGGGGCCCTGAAAAAGTACGCTCGAAATAAATCCCATGAGATGGATGATATCCGCAAGAGCATAGCCGATGCCGGGAAAAAATAATATTGGCCTCGATACAACGGTAATTCTTCGGCTGCTTACCGGAGAGCCAGGAAAACAGTTCGAGAAAGCCAAAAAATTTATTGAAGAGCAGTTAGCGAATAATAAAAGGTTATTCGTATCAGATCTGGTCGTGGCCGAGGCCTATTTTGCCCTCCACTATCACTATAAAGTCCCCAAGCCCGAGGCCCTTCAGCAGTTGGACAGTCTTCTTTCCTCTGGCATGATCCATCCCGCTCCGGGCAACGTATGCCAACAGGTCCTTAAAGAAAGCATCAACCATAAGGCCGGCCTCGTTGACCAGATGATCCACGAACAGTATTGTTTATTCACAGAACAAGTTGCTTCGTTTGACAGATTGATGTGCAAACTGCCAAGGATTATTACCTTATGAAGATAGAAAAAAACGGCGGCAATAGGTGACAGTCACCTTTTGGGGGACAGTCACCACTTAAGGTGCGGGCCATCTCCATCAGCCCTTGCGCTGGTCCCGGACGTAAACGCTTTTCTCGATCGACTTGGCGTATTTTTTGAGTTCCGCGCCGATTTCACTGATCTGGGCCACGTGGGAGATTTTGGGAAAGGAACAGCTGACAATGCCAATGGAGATGGAAAGAAGCCCGATTCTGATCTCGTTTCCTTGGCGGTCCTTGCCGACGATGTAGCCTCTTTTACGATCTTCTTCATTGTAAAATTGCGGAGCAATTTTGTCGAACTCCTCAACGATGGATTGACAGACCCGGTCCATTAAAGGATCTTCCGTAATTAAAACAAAGTCATCGCCGCCGATGTGCCCTACAAAGGCGTTCGGACCGCCTTTGTGGCGGGTACAATCGATGAGGACCCGGGCCGTGGCCCGGATGATCTCGTCCCCTTTCTCAAAACCGTACTTATCATTATAAATTTTAAATTTGTCGAGATCCGCGTACCCAACGGCGAAGGCCTCTCTGGAATCAATCCGGCGCTGGAGTTCTTCGGTGATAGAGGTGTTGCCGGGAAGGTGGGTTAGGGGGTTGGCATCGAGGCTTCGGACGGTCCGTCTTAGGATCATGCGGATCCGGGCTATGAGCTCATCGGGCTCAAAAGGCTTAACTAAATAATCGTCCGCTCCCGCATCAATCCCACCGACCATATCCTTAAGCTCGCCTTTTCCCGTCAGCATGATGACCGGAATGTGCCTGAGCAAAATGTCTTTTTTGAGCATCTTGCAGAATTCCTGCCCGTTCATAACCGGCATCATATAATCACAGATCACCAGATCCGGATTTTTTTGCTGCGTCAAAGCCAATCCTTCTTTGCCGTTTGTGGCCTGAAAGACCTCGTAATGTTCCAAGAGGGTCAACTTTAGAACGTCCAAGATGTCGGGATCATCGTCGATGGTTAGGATCTTTTCTTTCCGCATGTTAAGGATATTTTCTTCAGGAATGACCAATCACCAAGAAACAATGACCAAACAAATCCCAATATACAATTTCTTAAAAAGCATTTTTGGTAATTGGAATTTGGATATTGGTGATTGTTTGGTATTTGTATCTTGGTTATTGGTCATTTCTTCCCAGGGGTTGGGTAAGGGGCAGAGTAAAGCTGAACGTCGTCCCTTCCTTGAGCTTGCTTGTCACCCCGATTTTCCCATGATGGGCCTCAATGATTTTTTTAGCCAAAACGAGTCCCAAACCGGTCCCTTTGACTTTTTGATTGATTTCATTTTCCACTCGATAAAACTCATTAAATAATTTTGGGATTTCGTCTTCCTTGATGCCGATTCCTGTATCCGTCACGGAAAATACAACCATCTCTTTGTCGCGCTGAGCGCGGAAGGTGATCGTGCCTTGAGGGGGCGTGAATTTGATGGCGTTACCCATGAGATTGATGAGGACGCGTTCAATCTGGCTTAAGTCCATCATGATCTCGGGCAGCCCCGCGGCGATTTCGGTTTTGAACTGGATCCCCTTTTCCCTCATCTGAGGAGCCAAGAGGTCCCGGACATTTTCCGCGATAGATCCGACATCATAGAGGATGAACTTCATCTCCGCCCTCCCGGATTCGATCCGGGAGATATCGAGAAGATCATTGATCAATTTAACGAGGTTATCAGAATGTTTGTTGATTTTCTCCAACCGTTCCCGGACCTCGGGTGGGATGTCCCCCACCTTCCCAGTGATTAAGATCGAGGCATATCCTTTAATGGAGGTCAAGGGTGTCCGCAGCTCATGAGAGACCGCCGAAACAAACTCCGATTTTAACTTGCTGATTTTCTTGAGCTCCTCTAGGGCCGCGGCCAGTTGTTTTGTCCTTTCCTGAATTTTGGATTCCAATTCCTGGCGGGAGCGGTAAACCTGCTCGAAGAGCTGGGCGTTTTCCAGGGACTGGCCGATCTGGTTTGCCAGAATCGAGAGGAGCTCTTCGTCTCCCTCTGTCATGCTGGATGCCCCGGAATGATTTCCCACGAAGACGACTCCGATCATGCCGGCCTGAGTCAGAATGGGGATCAGAATAAAATGCTCCACGTTGAAAAGTTCAATGATTTTTTCTTTTCTCTGCTTTGGGGAGCTTAGGGAAGAAAAGCTGTGGCCCTCTCTGAGGGCCAGCATCAGGCCGCTTTCTTTTTCCAGGTGGGAGAGGATATAAGCAATCTCTTCCTGGGAGAATCCTGAGCCAATACGGCATTTTAAGTTATTGCTTTTCTCCAACATGAGCACGAGATTTTTTTCAAAGCCCAATTCCGAGATCAGGGACTGATCCAATCGTCGGAAGATTTCATCTTGATCAAGGGTGGTAGAGATGAGCCGGGAGGCCTTCTGCAGGCTATTGAGGCCGTTTAGGCGCCGGTCGAGCTCTTCTTGGGCCTTGTTCAGCTCCAGATCGGTTTTAACGATCAGCTTGGCCTGTTCATCAAGCTCATCAAAGGAGCGAGCCATTTTTTGGAAGGCCCCTCTTAGATCTTTGACCTGATCGATCTTGACCAGAAGAAAAAAGATCAAAATGGCCACAACCGTAAAAAAGAGAATACCACCAATGCCAAGGATTGTAAGAACATCCGGATTTTTAAGGGTTGTGATGAGTTCTTCCATCTTATCCTAAGGCTATAATAACGATTGTCTCGTGCTGCACGTGAGTCTTCTTAAAAGGCTCCCGAGCATGAAACGGCGAAACCTCTCCAAAAGAGTGCATCCCCACGATCGGAGTATGCTCTCCTAAAATTTCTTTGATCATTTGGATTTCTTGATAAGCCCCTCGCCCCAACAATTTGTAGCGCAAAAGAGACTCAAAGATTATGACGAGTTTAGGTGGATTTCCTTTAAAAGAGGCTTGGATTTCTAAGGCGCAATCATGGGCAGCGGCCCTTAGGGAATCTTTGCTGCCAATCATAATGTGGATCTGTTTGCCCTCGGGTATCTCTCCCGGACACACGATACTCCCATCGCTTAAGATGTCAACAGCATTTCGCAGCAAATATTCTTTTTCCTCATCCAGAAAGATTCCTAAAGGGTATAGGGTGGCCATGGGGCTAAAAGTTTTAGACCGAAGGGCAGAGGCCTCCTCCCCTAAGAATTCTTCGTAAAGACTGTAGGCCTTTTTCCCATCGATGGTCTTGATAATATTCCCTTGCGAGCGGTCCACGATGCGAGGTCTTCCTAAGGGTCGAAAGCCGTGTCTGCTTGCGGCCACAAAATTTAAAGAGCCGCCGATTAAAAGGCCGCAGGCCCCGTTCGTCAGGAACATATCCTGACAGTATTGATAGGTTTTTTTAAAGTGAAAGTCATCGCAGCTTCCTGCCCCGGCCATGCAGAAAAGGGTCCCGAAGACTTCCTGGAGACCTTTGATGAGAGGATCGCTATTTTTGAGGAGGCCATCCATAAAAAATAAAAAGCCCTGCCGCGGAATCATCCCAAAATCGTTCATCGCCTTTCTGGCGAGGAGGTTTCCGGCCTGACGGAGATCCTGGGATAAAATCTCGGGAATATGGCTGATCCCAAAATGAAGCTCATCGGATTTGACGGCCACGACCGCCACGCCGCGCATTTCAATTGCCTCCGAGAGGATAATGCCGGCCGTCGTGCAGCCGATGATTTTGGCTTCCTCGAGAATCTCTTGCAAGGCCTCCAGGGTTTGAGAGGGATGATAGTGAATCGTATTCAAGATGATCGCAAGATCGATGGTAGGCTGTTGGGTCTGGATTTTGGCCCTGGTGGCGGCTTCTTGGGCGGCTACAGAGGGATTGGGGTTTTGGCTAAAACCGATGCCAACATGAGTGGACACGGATTCATTCTCCTTTTTTAAGAATGATTCTATGATACTTAGAGGAGATTTGCAATAATGAGTCCATAATTTTTATTGACCTCGAGGGGTGTTGTGATAATATGAAACCAAAATTTATACGCTTGCTTATGGTTAATAGCGTATGGCTTATGGCTGAGGGTAAATCGCAAGGCTTTTATTCGATACCATAACGCTATAAGCCATATGCCATACGCCAAGAGGCCCCATCGTCTAGCCTGGTTTAGGACAATTGGTTCTCAGCCAATAAACAGGGGTTCAAATCCCCTTGGGGCTACCAAATTACAACGGTTCTGCCGACGCTCGCTTTTCAGCTCGGTCGGCATCCCGACTTGCGCAAAGCGCAACGTCGGGAAATTCCGGCTGGGGTTAATTATTAACGCTTATGAAAAAAAACCAAGCGCTCCTTATTGTGGATGTCCAGAATGATTTTTGTCCCGGGGGGGCTTTGCCTGTGCCTGAAGGTGATGAGGTCGTCTTTGTCCTGAATCGCTACATTGAGAGCTTCGTTAGAGGAAAGCTGCCCATTCTGGCCTCCCGGGACTGGCATCCCCTAAAGACAAAACATTTCAAACCCTATGGGGGGCTGTGGCCGCCCCATTGTATTCAGAATACACCCGGCGCCGGGTTTCATCCGGATTTGAAATTGCCGCCGGAGGCAATCATTGTCTCCAAAGGCATGGATCCTGCCAGCGACGGCTATTCGGCGTTCGAGGCGACAGACGCCCCAGGGCGGCTGTTGGGTGATCTTTTGCATTCCTTGGGGATCCGCGATCTTTTTGTGGGAGGGCTGGCCACCGATTATTGCGTAAGGTCATCGGTCTTGGATGCCTTAAAGCATGGTCTTAACGTTTATGTCTTGACGGATGCCATCAAAGGGGTGGATGTCAATTCTGGAGACTCCCAAAGAGCTATTGACGAGATGTTAGCCTGCGGCGCTAAAAGAATCATATTCTCGAGGCTGCCATAATTACAAACTCCCTCAATATGAACAATTCAATAGATGGGTTGAAAACCGATCTCTATGAATTGACCATGGCGGCGGGATATTTTCAAAACGGCGTCAAGTTGCACGGTTGTTTTGAATTGTCCTGTTACAGCATGCCGAAAAATCGCTCCTACCTTGTGGCCTGCGGCCTGGAACAAATTGTGGATTATATCCTGAATCTAAGGTTCTCCGAAGACGATATACAATTCTTAAAGAGGCATCCCGTTTTCCAATCGGTCCGGCCCGATTTTTTTGATTATCTGAAACGCTTTCGATTTAGGGGAGATGTGTGGGCCATGCCCGAGGGAGAGATCTTTTTTGCCTCGGAGCCCCTGATCCAAGTTGATGCACCCATCGTGGAGGCCCAGATCCTAGAGACTTATCTTTTGTCCACGCTCAATATCGCGAGTCTGGTGGCCACCAAGGCCAGCCGGGTGGTTAAGGCCGCGACCTATGACGGAGTTAAAAGAGGCGTTGTCGACTTCGGCTCCCGCCGGGCGCACGGTTCCCACGCGGCCATCTTGGCGGCGAGGGCGGCGTATATCGGCGGGTGCCTGGGAACCTCCAACGTCTATGCGGGCAAGGCCTTTGGGATTCCTTTATACGGGACCATGGCGCATTCGTGGGTGGAGGCCTTTGATCAGGAAGAAGAATCTTTCCGGAAATATCACGCCGTTTTTCCGGCGTCCACGGTCTTGCTGATCGATACATATGATTCGTTGCAGGCGATCACAAAGATCATCCGATCGGATTTGGGCAGGACGATCAAAGGCGTGCGCTTAGACAGCGGCGATCTGGAAATTTTAAGCAAGAAGGTTAGAAAGATGCTGGATGAAGGGAATCTCCAGCATGTCAAAATCATCGCCAGCGGCAATCTCAATGAATATAAAATTCTTGATCTGGTGAAGCGAAAAGCGCCCATCGATACCTTTGGGGTGGGAACCGACATGGTGACCTCGCGGGATCTGCCGGCTTTAAATCTAACATATAAACTGGTTCAAATCCATCACCCAGAGCAGGGAATCAAATTCAAGGCCAAGCGCAGTGTCCGAAAAAGAACCATTCCCGGAAGAAAACAGGTCTTCCGGCACTATACCCGAAAGGGATTTTTTGCCAAGGACGTCCTCGGACTTTTTGGGGAACGCCCGGCGGAGCGTGCCGAGCCTTTATTAAAACCCGTCATTGAAAAAGGGAAATTGAAAAAGGCCCTTCCCTCGGTAGCCGAGATACGAGACTACACCCAGCTAAGACTCCTTCAGCTTCCGTCCTCTTTTTTAAATCCCGAAAGAAGATGTCCTTTCAAAACCCAGTTGAGCGAGGAAATCTCCAGAATAAAAATTTGTAACTACTCAGGTACCCATATCCATCGAGAACCAGATTGCAGGTGATCTTAATGGAAATTGACTCTCGACGAGAGCTTATTTGAGTAAATTTTAGGCTAAAATTTCTTATCGACGAGCCAAGGTACCTGAATAGTAACAAAAATTTAACAAATGAAAGTCTCGGACCTTATTGTCAAATGCCTGGAGAAAGAGGGTGTCCGCTACGTTTTTGGGCTGCCAGGAGAGGAAATCGAGGATCTTTTGTTCTCCTTAGAGCAATCTTCTATTCAGTTCATCCCGACCCGGCATGAACAAGGAGCGGCCTTTATGGCCGATGTCTGGGGCCGCTTGACCGGAAAGGCCGGGGTCTGTCTTTCGACGCTGGGTCCGGGGGCTACGAATCTGGTGACCGGGATTGCGGACGCCAATCTGGACAAAAGCCCGGTCGTGGCCATCACAGGGCAGGCCGGATTGGACCGCATCCATAAAGAAAGCCATCAGCATCTTGATATTGTCAACGTGTTTCGCCCCATCACAAAATGGAATACCACCATAACCAGTCCCGATGTGGTCTCCGAGGTCGTTCGCAAGGCCTTCAAGATCGCCGAAAGCGAAAAGCCCGGCGCCACCCACTTCGAACTTCCGGAAGATGTGGCCAAGATGGAATCGCATCGGCAGCCCATCGTTTCTCATTGGGTCCGTCGGCCGGATCCGGACCAGAGCGCTTTACAAGAAGCGATCTCTTTGCTTAAAGAGTCTTCAAAGCCCCTGATTTTGGCGGGCAATGGCGCGATCCGTAAGCTGGCCTTTGGGTATCTTCGAGAGTTCGTCAGCCGTTGGCATATCCCGATCGCCCACACCTTTATGGGGCAGGGGGCTGTCTCCGACGATAGCGCGGAGTCCTTGCATACCATTGGAATGGGTTTCCGCGATTACGTGATGGATGCGGTGGATCAGGCGGATGTCATTATAACCGTCGGCTATGATCTGGCGGAATACGAACCCGACGCCTGGAATCCCAAAATGGATAAAACCATCATTCACTTGGATTTCGCCCCGGCCGAGGTTTATACCCATTATCAGCTGGCGGTGGAGATTGTGGCTGACATCGGCGCCAGCTTACGCGAGCTCAATCAACAGCTGGCGCAAACACCGTGTTGTTTTGACCCATCCTGGTATCTGCCGATTCAGGATCGGATCCGCAAAGATATCCGAAGCTATGACTTGAAAGAAGGGAAGGGTTTTCATGTTCCCGGGGTTTTAAATATCCTTCGCTCGCTCATGGGCGATGAGAATCTTTTAATCAGCGACGTAGGGAGCCACAAGATCTGGATTGCCCGCAATTTCCCCGCGAGAACCCCCAATGGCTGTCTGATCTCCAATGGTCTGGCTAGCATGGGGTTTGCCTTGCCCGGCGCGATTGCGGCTGCTCTTCAGGATCCTAACCGCAGAATTGTGGCGGCCATGGGCGATGGCGGATTCCTCATGAATTCGCAGGAGCTGGAGACCGCTAAGCGATTAGGCGTGGTTTTTACTGTTCTCATCTTTAATGATAACGATTATGGGCTTATCAGCTGGAAACAAGAGATGTCGCGGGGCCGTTCCACTGGAACTCGTCTCACAAACCCCGACTTCAAGGCCTATGCCGAGAGTTTTGGAATCAAAGCGTACCAGCCTAAGACCCTGGCGGACATGAAGGAGGCCTTGAAACTGGCCTTGGCCTCTCCAGAGCTCTCGGTCGTGGAGGTCCCGATCAGCCCGGCGATCAACAAAGAGCTGATCCGCAGGCTCGAAAGGAGATAAGATTTATGAAAGTGGCGGTCTTCAGCACCAAGGGCTACGACCGGGAATTTTTGCAAAGAGCCAACCAACAATACCGGCACGAGCTTTTCTTTTTTGAGCCGCATTTGACTTTGGAGACCTGCTCGTTGGGTTTCGGCTTCCCTGCGGTGTGTGTCTTTGTCCACGATCAATTGAATGGAAAAGTCCTGCCGCTTCTCTTTGAGCATGGAACACGGTTGATCGCGTTAAGATGCGCGGGGTTCAATAATGTGGATCTCATCTCGACCCAAGAATTGGGGCTTAAAGTCGTCCGGGTCCCGGCTTATTCCCCGCAGGGTGTGGCCGAGCACACGCTGGCCTTGATTTTGGCGCTCAATCGAAAGATCCATCGCTCCTACACCCGCGTACGGGAGGGCAATTTCTCCCTGGAGGGACTTTTGGGTTTCGAACTCTATGGCCAGACCATGGGCATCATCGGCACCGGCAAGATTGGAACAACCCTCGCAAGGATTATGCAGGGATTCGGCGTGAGGCTTTTGGCCTACGATCCGGTGCCGAGCCCCGAATGCCAAGCGCTCGGTGTCCAGTATGTTGCGTTGGAAGAATTATTCCGGCAAAGCGACATCTTAAGCCTTCATCTTCCCCTGATGCCTGAGACCTACCACATGATCGACCGCCGGGTCCTCGGGCAGATGAAGCCGGGCGTTATGATCATCAACACCAGCCGCGGCGGCCTCGTTGACACTCAGGCGCTGGTCGATGGTTTGAAATCCGGGAAGATCGGGTATCTGGGGCTGGATGTTTATGAAGAGGAAGAGGATTTATTCTTTGAGGATCTTTCCGGGCATGTCATTCAGGACGATGTCTTCACCCGTCTTTTGACCTTTCCCAACGTGATCATCACCGGCCATCAAGCCTTTTTTACCCGCAATGCCCTGGAGAATATTGCCCAGGTGACCTTGAAGAATATCGCGGACTTCGAGCAGGGGGCGGTCTCTGCCGAGAACGAAGTCACCGTGTCTCATCTGAAGACCAAATGACCCATTTGGAATCCTATAGCAAAATAAATAAAATTTTTAAAGGAGGAGGAAACTCCATGTAATAGAATATGGACAACTGTTGGACCCAAGGACCAAAGCCTGATGAAACAAACTTTGTTGGCCGTTTTGCCTCTTGCCATTTCTCTTTTATGTTTCGGGGAGATTTCTTTTGCGGACAATCCCGCAGAGTCTCGCTATCTCAATGAGCTTCTGCGCCTGGCCCGGCGAAACAAAGCCATAGACCAAGAATTGGCCCGGTTAGAGAAAGTCGATTCTTTCCAAAATCTAAATAAGACTCAGAAGATCCCCTACAGCCAACACCCTAAGACAAGAGCCCAGGTTATTGATATGGCACTGGACACTTTGGAAAATAAAAACCAGTCTGCAAATTCCGCTAACGAACAGACGGCAGAAACCGTTCCTTCTGCCAAAAGGGTTTTTAATGCTAAGGAAGGCTGGGACCTCACCCATCAAATTCCAGACCAAGACGACAATGAGAAATCCGGTTTTTTACTTGAATCGGTTTTGCCAGAGGAATCCCTCAAAAAAGAAGTCCACAAGAAGGGGCCTGTTCCCTCGCTTGTGGATTGGCCCGGCCGCTGGAAAAGTGACTGGGGCCTTAAAACCGGCTATCGCCAAGATTATCTTCGCTGGAATATCGCCGGTGACATCCACGGTCATGACCCCAATATCTTATCGGAATTGACCTGGGATGATCTGCACATCCTGCAGTTGCAGGCCGACGGCGAGGTTGTCGGGAACGATTTCTGGCGCTTGGAAGGCGTGGTTGGTTTTGGCGAAATTCTGTCAGGCAAAAATCAAGATTCGGACTATTTGGCAAATAACCGCAGTCAGGAATCTTCCCGCTCCAATAATGACACCAATGATGATGATGTGCTGGATCTTTCGCTGGGTGGCGGGATTCAGTTTTATTTAAAAAGCTCAAAAGATATGGAAGAGCTTTTGGAAACAGACCGATTGGGGGTCGGCCTCTTGGGAGGCTATTCTTATCATCAACAAAATTTGCGGATCACCGACGGATTTCAGACTATTCCAGCGACCGGGCCTTTCGGGGGATTAAACTCAACGTATCAGGCTGAATGGGACGGCCCTTGGCTGGGGGTGGAGCTCTTCGGAAAGCGGGATCGATTTACGGGCCGCGCTCGTTTTCAATACCACTGGGTGGATTATTACGCCGAGGCCGATTGGAATCTGCGGACCGATTTTCAGCATCCCAAAAGCTTCGAGCACGAAGCCGAAGATGGCAAAGGCCGCACATTCATTTTAGATGCGGGGTATGTTCTCAACGATCAGTGGAGTCTGCACTTGGAAGGGGATTTGAGATTTTTTTCCATGGGGACGGGATTCGATCGTACATTTTTTTCTAGTGGGACTGTGTCGACAACGCGGCTTAATGAAGTCAAATGGATTTCCTACGCCTTTCTTTTCAGCGCCACCTATCAATTTCCCAAATAAAAAAACCAAGCCATAGAGAATTTTTTTAAAGAGATCTCATGAGAAAGACAGGTTTTCTTTTATCGATTTTATTTTTGTCCGGATGTGCTTTAAGGGCCCCTATCCTTAAGGAAGAGACCCGGAAAGCCAGGCAAATCCCGTTGGGGACCTTGCGGACCGAGGTCAAGAGAATCATGGGAGATGCGACCGTGATAGGCTATCAGAAAGGCGGCCAAGATACCAAAGAGTTTATCCCCATCTCCTTGAAGAACCCCTGCCGTATCGATAGCATAACAGCTCCGGATCAGAACAAATATGAGGTGATTTATTATTTTGTCCGGATAAAATATCAGGATGGTGCGATCACGGATGATGAGCTTATGCCTTTTGTTTTTAAAGACGACCGCTTGATTGGCAAGGGTTGGGGTTTTTTAAATCATCTTAAAGGCCAGCCCACCATAAAGTCCCCAGCTTCATAACGAGATAAAAGAGAGGCGAGATGAAGCCCCCGGCTTTCCCCTTGGTTGATTTTTATCGCAGAAGGCGCCCGATCTCCTGGGAAGAAGAGTTTGGCCGACGAGCGCCGATAGAGGTAGAGATCGGCTCTGGGTTAGGCGAGTTCCTTACGGATGTGGCCAGGGTGTCTGCGGACAGGAATTTTCTGGGAATCGAGCCGGATAAAAACAGAATGTCGAAAATCCTCAAAAAGTGGGAATCGTTTCATTTTAAGAATATCCGTCTTTTGCAAACCGATGCCCGGCTGGTTTTCGAGCGGTTGCTGGCTCCTTTAACAGTCGAGAGGGTGCATTGCCTTTTCCCTTGTCCTTGGCCTAAACGAAGGCACGCCAAACACCGTCTGCTGACAAAAGAGTTCTTGCAGCTTGTCAATAGCCGTCTCGTGGCCGAAGGAACCATGAGGATTGTGACGGATTTTCCTGCTTTTGCCGGATGGCTTCAGGATCAAATCCTCCAAACAGGATTTCTTCTCAAAGAGAGGCTGATTGGGCCTCAGTTTAACACCAAATTTGAGCATAAATGGCGGCAGGCCGGCGTGAAAGAATTTTTTGAGCTGGAACTGTTTAAAAAAGAACACCTCGAAGTCCCTGTGAAGGAGGATACTGTCTTGAAGGAATTTGTTCTCAAAGATCTCGATTGCCGTCGTTGTCGATTAACCAACCAGAAGGGAGAAACCTCAGTCGTCTTTAAAGATTATTTATACGATCCTCAAAGATGTAAAGGAATGATTTATGCAATCGTGGTCGAAAAGAATTTGACCCAACATCTTTGGATCACCCTTGTCAAAAACAAACGAGGCTGGCGGATCGCTCCCTCGGCAGGCTGCTCGTTTCTTCCCACAGCCGGGATCCAAAGGGCTTTGGAGTTGGTGTATGAACTCAATCACACCCATGAGCGCTAAAGGATATTTTAAAATTCTGGCGTTTTTATCGGGGCTGGCCGTTTTTTCTTTGGCAACGGATGTGTGTCTGGCCAAGTCCTCTTCCAAGCGGAACAAGCCCCAACGAGCCGCCAAGAAGACCTACCATGTCTCAGCCCAATCAGCGATTTTTTCGGACGCCGTCCACCAAAGGCGATTGTATGCCAAGAAGATTCACAAAAAAGTTCAGCCTGCGAGCACAACCAAGGTGATGACGGCCTTATTGGTCATGGAACGGTTACCGCTGAATAAAGTGGTGACGGTGTCTCCCTCTGTAAAAGATGCCCAGCCCAGCAGACTCCATCTTAAGCCCGGAGAGCAATACAAGGTCTCGGATCTCTTGTATGCGATTCTGTTGAACTCGGCCAACGATGCAGCAATTGTTCTCGCCGAATCCGTGGCAGGCTCCGAGGAGAAATTTGTTCAACTCATGAATGCCCGCGCCCGCCAATTGGGCGCCTCTCACACGAGATTTGCCAATTCGACCGGTCTTCCCAACAAAGGAGTTCCCCAATATACCACCGCCTATGACATGTCGCTTATTTTCCGGCAGGCCCTTCTGCATCCTTTTTTTAAAGAGGCCGTGGGCCGCAAGCATAAAACGATTTACTCTCGGGCGGGCCGGAAGATCACCTTAAAGAGCCATAACAAGATGCTTTTTACCCAATGGGGAAAAAACGTCCATGGGAAGACCGGCTATACCCGGGCGGCCCAGGCGTGCTTTGTCGGGTATACCACCCAAGGCGGCCGGACTTTTATTTTGGCTGTTTTTGGCTGCAGCCGACGGTGGGATGACATAAAACATCTTGTGAAAAAATATTCTTTTCATTGAAAATTTAAGGCTTTTAAGATAAACTTGTACTGCTTTCCATTCCTACGAAGCCCCCCCCACTGCTTCGTCCGCCAAAATGTGTGGCGGACGGTGGAGGCGAGGTAGAACGGAGGCTATGGAAAATTTTAAAAAGGCCTTATCCCTTCTGGGCTTATCTCTCGGGATGCTTATTTTTGCCAGTGTGATCTTAATCAAAGTGGAGGTAACAGCCAGTAAAATCAAGGCCGAGACCAAGGCGCTGTCCGCGGAATTGGATTGGGAAGGATATTTATATCATCAGGCCGTCCTCGATGTGATGAGGGATCGTTCCAGGCAGTGAGCCTATTCTCCTACGCTTATGCGAAGTAGAATAAAAAAGAAAGGACACACGTATGGAAAAAAAAGTTTTGACATTGATGATCGTTGTGATTTGCGGGATTATTGTGGGGGTGGCGATCGCTGTCCAACGCACGACTAAACCCATGGTTGTCCTTCAGCTCAATGAGATCATCCGCTCCCTCAACAGTATGGAAAAAGGTCTATCGAATATGGATAAACGTTTAGCGGCCCTGGATGCTCGATCTCAGGAGATGGCCAATACCTTTAAGAATTTTCAGGCCCCAACCCCGAGAATAGCCCAGCAGCCGCCGGCTCCTCCCACCGAGGATTTCAACAAAGTTTATACGATTGACGTCGATCACTCTCCGGTACGGGGAAACCCCAAGGCGCCCGTGACCATTGTGGAGTTTGCTGATTTTCAGTGCCCGTTTTGTCAGAAGTTTCATCCTCCTGTTCAAGAGGTCCTGAAAGCCTACCCCAAAGACGTCAGTTATATTTTAAAAAATTTTCCTCTGCCATTCCACCCTCAAGCCCGTCCCGCGGCCAAAGCGGCTTTCGCGGCCGGGGAACAGGGGAAATACTGGGAGATGGTCGATCTCTTGCTTCAGAGCGGGAGCAATCTGAGCGAAGAAAAGTTCCAAGAGCTGGCCAAAGAGCTCAAACTCAACGTTAATAAATTTATGAAGGACTATAAAGAGAAAGACGCCCAGTGGGAAGAGCTGATCAACAAGGACATGGGTCTGGCCGGGCAGGTGGATGTCCGCGGAACCCCGACGTTTTATATTAACGGCCGGAAGACCGTGGCGCGGGATTTGAATGCGTTTAAGACGGAGATTGAGAAGATTCTGAATGAAGAGAAGAAGTGATGCGAGAATGACCAAACACCAAGATACAATAACCCCCGGCCCGCCAATTGTTCCAAAAAGCCGGAGCGGGCAAATAATGACCAATGTTCAAATTCCAATCATCAAACGTTTGGTAAAATGAATATTGGAATTTGGGTTTTATTTGGTCATTGTATCTTGATTATTGGTCATTCATTAATAGGCGGAACTGAGGAGAACATTATGGCCAGAAGAGGCGGAATCACAGGAAGATTTTATCGAGAGACTCACGGTCTTAAGGTCAGCGGCGGACAGCGCGTCAAATCCGGCACCGTCTTAACCCGCGAAGGAGACCGTTGGAAACCCGGTCTGAACGTGATCGGCCGCACCCTTCTAACGGCGGCGTGCGATGGCGAGGTGTATTTCGTAAAAAGAAGAGGATCCTACAAAAAGGCGGTTACGATTGTGAATGTCCGGCCGGTTGTTATTGCAGAGACAAAATAGCAAATTAGGGACAGCGCCTACTTTTCATAAAAAAATGCATTGTCAGGGAAAGTAGGCGCTGTCCCTAATTTAAGAAATGACAAATCATGTGCGGCATCATCGGTTATGTTGGCCAGAAAGAAGCTGTCCCGATTCTTCTGGAAGGCCTTAAAAAATTAGAATATCGCGGCTACGACTCGAGCGGCATAGGGGTTGTCGCCTCCCAGAACGGCCGCATTTCCACCTCCAAAAGCGAAGGGAAAATCCAGAATCTTATAAGGCTTCTTAAAAGCCGGCCTTTAGCTTCCGGCACAACCGGCATCGCCCACACCCGCTGGGCCACCCACGGCGCGCCCAACCGCGTCAACGCCCATCCCCATTTCGATTGCTCGAAGAGAATCCTGGTTGTCCATAACGGCATTATCGAAAATTATCAGGCATTAAAAACCTTTCTTAAAAAGAAGGGGCACCGGTTTGTTTCCGAAACCGATACGGAAGTGGTCGCGCACCTTCTGGAGCACCATAATCACAAGGGAGACATCTTAGGGGCGGTTCAGAAAACCATTGGGCAATTGAAAGGGGCCTTTGCCTTGGGGCTCATCACGACGGATCAGCCGGACACGCTCCTGGCCGTTCGCTCAGGTTCTCCTTTGATCATTGGCGTGGGCGACAACGAATATTTTATAGCCTCCGATGTACCGGCGATTCTAGAGTGCACCCGGAAGGTGATCTATCTTCAAAACGAGCAGTTTGCCGTGATCAGGAAGGAAGGATTGAATCTTTTCAATTTTAACGGCAGCCGGATCTCTCCGAAAATCGATACGATCTCTTTTAGCATCGGTTCGGCCCGGAAGGAGGGATTCCCCCATTTCATGCTCAAAGAAATCCATGAGCAGCCCAAAGTGATTGAACATATGCTTTCCTCCCGGCTTAAAGGGGCTCGCGTTGTTTTGGAGGGAATCCAGCTCACAGATGATGAGCTCAAGAGATTTCAAAAGATTGGAATCGTGGCCTGCGGAACGGCTTACCATGCCGGCATGGTCGGCAAGTACGTCCTTGAGCATTGGGCCGGCGTTCCCGTTTCGGTGGATGTCTCCAGCGAATTTCGGTACTGCTCTTTGATCATGGACGAAAAGACTTTGGTCGTGGCGATCAGCCAGTCGGGGGAGACCGCCGACACCCTGGCGGCCGTAAGGGAGGCCAAAAGAAAAGGGGCCAAGGTAATTTCGGTCTGCAACGTCGTGGGGTCTTCTCTGGCCCGGGAATCCGACGGGGTCTTATACACCCATGCCGGCCCGGAGATGGGGGTGGCCTCGACCAAGGCCTATACCGGCCAGCTTTGTATGCTTTATCTTTTGGCGCTGAAGCTAGGGACCCTGCGCAAGAGCCTGAGTGCCCCCCTCCGCCACAGCCTGGCTCAAGATCTCCAAAAGGTCCCTGGCCTTTATAAAGAGATCCTGAAGACGAAATTGACGATCGCGAAGGTCGCCCGCGCCAATTCCCATTTTGGCTGTTTTCTTTTTTTGGGACGGAATGTCAATTTCCCCTCGGCCCTGGAAGGCGCTTTGAAGCTGAAAGAAATCTCCTATATCCCGGCCGAAGGTTACGCCGCCGGCGAAATGAAGCACGGCCCCATCGCCTTGATCGACGAATACCGGGCCGTTGTCTGCATTGCGCCGCACTCCGAGGTCTATGAGAAAATGATCTCAAATATGCAGGAGATCCGGGCCCGGAAAGGCAAGATCATTGCCATCGCCACCCGCGGTGATGCCACGATCAAACAGCACACTCCCCACGTCATTTCTATTCCGAAGATCAATCCCTTGTTAAGTCCGCTTTTGGCCGCTTTGCCTTTGCAGCTTTTGGCTTATTATATTGCCGTAAAAAGAGGCTGCGATGTGGATCAGCCGCGCAATCTGGCGAAGTCGGTGACGGTGGAATAACAGTAAAGACCAAGGAAAGCCAAATTACAAATTCCAATACACAAACCATCCCTCAGATCCCGAGGATTCCCTCGATGAATCTTCGGGATCCGCGGGACAAACAAATCACAAATTCAAATAAACAAAATTTCTATACTTTAAACTTGAGTTTGGCAAATTTTCGAATTTGTCGTCGGAAAAGTCTCTCGGATCGCAAAAACAGGTTTTCGATACCACAAAATTGCTTTATCGACGAGAACTACCTGAAAATACGGCCCAAAAGCCCGAAAAAGTGCCAAACTCAAGCTTTAAAAAGAGAAATTAAGCATTTTGGTCATTTGGATTTTGGTATTGGAAAATTGTTTGTAATTTGGTGCTTGGGATTGCGTGCCTCGCAGCTGAGCAGGATAGCGGGTGAAAGTCCCATCGAGTTCCCTGACTCGGGGAGGACTCGTAGCCGATAGCCCAGGGTGTCCGTTGTGAGGCGGAATCTGAAGGGGGCCAGGCAAAACTCCAGCCCGGAGCGGTAAGCGAACCAGAGGTGGCCGCAAGAAG
>Ga0114945_10000984_pt1 | contig 18082 bp, 19 predicted proteins | sample OV2TP3_FD_87194 | JGI IMG/M metagenome (GOLD analysis project Ga0114945, IMG submission 87194) | Hot spring microbial communities from Beatty, Nevada to study Microbial Dark Matter (Phase II) - OV2 TP3 | ecosystem: Environmental > Aquatic > Thermal springs > Hot (42-90C) | place: USA: Beatty...
GCGCCCGCGGCGGAGCGCCGCCGCCGGGCCGCCCGCGCGATGACGGCCCTCACGGCGGCCGCGCTGGTCGGCCTCGCCGTCTACGCAACGTGGCCCACGCTCGCCACCGGAGCCGGGGTCGACGAGGCCGTGCGCCGGCTCGCCGCCCCGCGCCTGCTGGCCGCGCTCCCCGTCTACGTCCCCTGGGCGCTCGTCCAGCAGGCGCTCTTCCAGTTCTACCTCCTCGGCCGCCTGCGCGCGCTGCTCCCGGGCGCACCCCTGATGGTCCTCGCGACCCTGAACGGCCTCGCCTTCGGCGCCGTTCACTGGCCGGACCGAGAGGTCGCGGCGCTGACGGCGCTCGGGGGCGCGGCGTGGAGCTACCGCTACCACCACGACCGCCTGCTCGTCCCCCTCGCGCTGTCCCACGCCGTGCTGGGCACGGCATTCTACGGGTGGGTCCGGGGCACCGATCCCCTGGGTCTGCTGCTGGGCCGTTGACTCGGGTTCCGGGGTGGGTCTAGACTCCACCACGCTGTCGGAACGACGGAGGAAGGTGCTGCCATGGCGACGGAAGAGAAGATCGGCACGGTCACGGACTACTTCGCGAAGATCGGGGTGGCGGGCATCCGCCTGACGGACGGGGAGCTCCGCGTGGGCGACCGGGTCCGCTTCCACGGCCACACGACCGACTTCACCCAGGTCGTGGAGTCGCTCCAGGTCGAGCACCAGGCTGTGGAGCGGGCCGACCGCGGGACCGACGTGGCCGTGAAGGTCCAGGAGCGTGTCCGCCGGCACGACGAGGTGTTGCGAGTCAGCGACTAGGGCAACAACAGCCAGGAGCAGGAAAAGACCGGGATGCTCGAGTACCTCGCGCCGGACCTGAAGACAGTCCTCTTCACGCTCGAGTCCTTCAACCTCGGCATCTTCAAGCTCGCGCCCGAGAAGGCCGAGGCGGGGAGCGAGAGCCTCCGCCGCCTCAAGGCCGAGATGTACTGCGAGGAGATGCAGTTCAGCTTCGGGGCGTCCGTCGCCTGAGGAAGGCGGCCCGCGGCCCGGTCTGTCGGCGTCCGGGGACGCCTGGTATCCTGAGGGCGTGACCCCGCCGCCGACCTGGGTCCGGACCCCGGCCGACCTCCTGGGCCTCGCGCGCGACCTCGCCGGCACTCCGGCCCTCGCCCTCGACACCGAGGCGGACAGCCTCCACCACTACCCGGAGCGCCTGTGCCTCATCCAGGTGGCCGACCCGGAGGGGCGCGTCTTCTTCGTCGATCCCCTCGCGCTCGCCGACCTCGAGCCGCTGCGCCCGATCTGCGCCGACCCGGCCACGCTCAAGGTCTTCCACAGCGCCGAGAACGACCTCGCCCATCTCAAGCGCCGCTTCGGGTTCGCCTTCGCGAGCATCCGGGACACGGCGCTGGCCGCGCGCCTCCTCGGCGCGCGCGAGCTGGGGCTCGAGACGCTGCTCGGGCGCTATCTCGGCGTCGCCCTGCCGAAGTCCCAGCAGAAGGCGGACTGGGCGCGCCGCCCGCTGACGCCCGTCCAGGAGGCCTACGCCGCGGCGGACGTGCGGCACCTGATTTCGCTGGGCGACCGGCTCGCGGCGGAGCTGCGGGCGCTCGGGCGCGAGGCGTGGCTCACCGAGGAGTGCGAGGCCCTGGCCGCGCTCTCGATCACCGAGCGGGCGCCCGAGGAAGACGGCGCCCGGCGCCTCCGCGGCGCCTCCCGTCTCGACCCGCGCGGGCGCGCGGTGCTCAGGGCGCTCCACGCCCAGCGGGAGGCCTGGGCGCGGGCCGAGCGCCGGCCGCCGTTCAAGGTGCTGAGCCCCGACACCCTGATCGCCCTGGCGGCGGCCCGGCCGCAGAGCCGTGCCACGCTCGCAGGCATCCCCGGGCTCCCGCCGCGCCTGGTCGAGCGCTACGGCGAGGGGATCCTCGAGAGCGTCGCGCGCGGCCTCGCCGCGCCGCTCGTCGAGCCGCCGCGCGCCCGCCGGCCGGTCGTCCCGCCGGTCGTGCTGCAGCGGGCCGCGGCGCTCAAGCGCTGGCGCGCCGCGGCCGCGGAGCGCACGGGGCTCGACCCCGGCGTCCTCCTCCCCCAGCGGCTCATCGACGCGCTGGCGGCCGCGCACCCCACCGCCGTGCCCGCCCTGGCCGCGGTGCCGGGCGTCCGCCGGTGGCGGGCGGCGGCGTTCGGGGCGGAGATCCTCGCGGCGCTCGTGGGCCGCACCGTCTGAGCCCCGCTCCCCAGGAGGGACCCATGCCTGCGAAGCTGCGGGTCGGCGTGATCGGGACCGGGTTCGGCAGCACCGTACAAATCCCCGCCTTCCGGGCGGACCCTCGCGTCGAGGTCGCCGCGCTCGCGAGCGGGCAGCCGGGCAAGGCCCGCGCCGTCGCCGACCGGTTCGGGATCCCGCACGCCTTCGACGCGTGGGCGGACCTCGCGAAGGCCGAGCTGGACCTCGTCAGCATCACCGCGCCGCCGTGGCTGCACCACCCGATGACGCTGGCGGCGCTGGGGGCGGGCTGCCACGTCCTCTGCGAGAAACCGATGGCCCTGTCCGCGGCCGAGGCCCTCGCGATGCTCGAGGCGGCCGAGCGCGCCGGGGTCGCCCACCTGATCGACCACGAGCTGCGCTTCAACCCGAACCGGATGAGGGTCCGCGCCCTCATCGCCGACGGATTCGTCGGCCGGCCCCGCCACGTCCTGATCACCCAGGTCGGGCCCGGGCGGTCGGACCCGAGCCGGCCCTGGACCTGGTGGTCGGACGCGAGCCGCGGCGGCGGGCTCCTCGGGGCTCTCGGCTCGCACCAGATCGACCTCCTCCGCTACTGGCTCGGCGAGATCGAGGCCGTCTCGGGCACGGTCGAGGTGTACGTGAAGGAACGCCCGGTCGAAGGCGGCCACCGGGCGGTGACGGCGGAGGACTTCACGAGCTTCTCGCTCCGGTTCGCGCCCGGCGCGGTCGGGACCGTCGTGCTGAGCGCCGTGACGGCCCACCCGCGAGGGCCCCGGCTCGAGGTGTGGGGGGAGGAGGGGACGCTCTACCTCGACGAGGCGGAGCGGCTCTGGGGCGCGCGCCGGGGGCGGGACCTCGAGGAGCTGACCGAGCGGGAGACGCTCACACCCCCGCCGGGGATGGAGTACCCGACGCTCTGGGGGCTCTCGTTCGTCCGGCTCGTGCACCACCTGGCGGCGGCCCTGCTCGACGGCGGGCCCATCGCGCCCGCCGCGACGTTCCGCGACGGCCTCCAGGTCCAGCGGGCGATGGACGCGATCCGCGAGACGGCCCGGGGCGGCTGGGCGCGGGTCCCGCCGCCGCCGTGAGCCTCAGCGGACGTGGCTGACCTCCATCGCGTCGGACCCGAAGCCGTGCTCCCGGCTCGCGTAGCGGCCGGAGGTCCGGACGTAGGCGAGGTAGTCCCGCAGCTCCTGCCGGAAGATCTTCGTGTTGTCCGCGACCACGACCGCCCCGCGCGCGAGCTTCGGCTCGAGCCGGCGGAGGTAGCCCAGATACTGCTCCTTCGTGGCGTCGATGAGGACGAAGTCGAACCGGCCCCGGAGCCGCGGGATCACCCGCCGCGCGTCGCCCTCGATCACCCGGACCCGCCGGGCGAGCCCCGCCTCGGCGACGTTCCACTCGACGTAGCGCGCGAGCTGGCCGTTCGCCTCGATGCAGGTGAGCCGCCCGCGCGTGGGGAGCGAGCCCGCGATGAGGATCGCCGAGTAGCCGAAGAGCGAGCCGATCTCGAGGGCCCGACTGGGGCGATGGCGGGCGATGAGCCGGCGAATGAGTCGCCCCTTGTCCCGGCCGATGACGGGGAAGCGCCAGCGCACCGTCGCGCGGTCCATGAGGCGCAGCATCTGGGCGGCACGCGCCGTCATTCGGGACCCCCCGCACCCGCGCCCCCTATTGACCGGATCGCCGGGACGCCTCGGGCCTCCGGCCCTCGTGACGTCCCGCCCCTCCGGTGGCTTCGGGGGGAGGGGAGCCGCGCGCCTCTCATCGGACCTGCCGGGCGGCCCGGACGAGCGCGGCCACGCGCGCCGGGTCCACGGGGTTCGCCGTGCGGCCGTCATGCTTGATCCACGTGCCGACGATGGCGCCGTCGGCCACCTGGAGGAGGTCGCCGACGCTGTCGGGCGTCACCCCCGATCCCACCAGGAGCGGCCGGTCCGGCACTGCGGCGCGCACGCGTTTGACGTCCCCGACGGGGGTCGCCTCGCCCGTCGCCACGCCCGAGACGACCAGCGCGTCGGCGAGGCCCCGGTACGCCGCGTCCCGCGCGACCTGCTCGAGCTCCACCGGCGCGAGCGGGACCGCGTGCTTGCCGCCCACGTCCACGAACAGACGCGTGTCGGTCCCGAGGAGCCGCCGGTAGCGCAGCGTCCCGTGGGCGTCGCCCTGGATCAGCCCCTGGTCCGCGACCACGGCGCCGACGTGCACGTTCACCCGGATGAACGCCGCGCCGGTCGCCGCGGCCACGGCCAGGGCCGCCTGCGCGTCGCTCTTGAGGACGTTCACCCCGACGGGGAGGCGGACGGCGCGGCGCACCTCGGCGACCACGACCGCCATCGCCGCGACCGCCGCCGGGTCCACGCGCCCCGCGCCGAACGGGGCGTCGCCCCAGTTCTCGACGAGGCAGGCGTCGAAGCCCCCGGCCTCGAGCGCGCGCGCGTCCGCGACGGCCCGCTCGACGACGGCCGCGAGCGAGCCGGCCCAGCGCGGGCTCCCCGGCAGCGGGGCGAGGTGCACCATGCCGATCAGGGCGCGGGCGAGGCCCGGGAGGACGTCGTGGCTGAGCGGTGGCACGGTCTGGTATTGTACCAGGCACGCAGGAGGCCACCATGACGACGGATCGCTTCGGCAACCCGCTCGCCCCCGGACTCCCCTATGCGCGGGGCGCCATCCTCACGAGCACGGCGGACGACTACGCGAAGCTCCGCCACGCCTGGCGGATCATCGCCGTGCGCATCGAGAAGGACGGCCCCGAGAGCGTCTTCAACTTCACCGGGCTCGAGCGGGGGCTCCGGATGGACCCGAGCGACCTGCCGTTCGCCGACGACGAGCTCGCCCCGGCGCTCTACCTCGATCGCCTCACCGAGCTCGCGCTCGAGCACCTCGGCGGGAGCGCGGCCCGCCACGACGTCATGCTCTTCAACCGGCTGACCGGCGCGACCGTCGCGACCCACCTCGTGCTCGTGCGGCCGGGGGACACGGTCGTCGGGGTCTCCGCGGGCTACAGCCACCCCACCGTCGTCCGCGCCGCGGCGCTGGCGGGCGCGCGGTTCGTGGACACGGTCGGCGCGGACGCGTTCGCCGCGGCGCTCGAGCGGGAGCCGCGGGTGACGCTCGTCGTGCTGACGCGGCTGGCCGTGACCTACGAGACCCTCCCGGCGGACGCGCTCTCGCGCGTCGTCGCCCTCGCCCGCGCGAAGGGGGCGCGGGTCTACGTGGACGACGCCGGCGGCGCCCGGGTCGGCCCGGCCGTGCTCGGGCAGCCGCGCCTCCTCGAGCTGGGGGTGGACGTCGGGGCCACTGGCCTGGACAAGTACGGCACGACGGGACCGCGGCTCGGGCTCCTCGGCGGGGAGAAGGCCCTCGTCGCGGAGATCCGCGCCCGGGCCTTCGAGCTGGGGCTCGATGCGCGCCCGATGCTCTACCCGGCGGCCCTGCGCTCCCTGGAGCAGTACGACCCGGCACGCGTGCGCGCGCTCGTCGCGTGCACGAAGGGGGTCGCCGCGGCCCTCCGGGCGCGGCTGGGCGACCGCGTGCGCGAGACCCCGGTCACCGCGCAGCTCCACGGGGACGACATCCTGGCGATCGCCCTCGAGCGCGCGGGGCTGGCCGCGCCGCCGATCGTCCCGATCGAGGCGCTGGCGGCCTTCGCCATGTTCCTCCTCCGAGACCACGGCGTGATCACGGTCCACTTCGCGGGGTTGCCGCCTGGCACGCCGGCGATCCTCTTCAAGTTCGTGCCGCCGGAGACGCTCGCGCGCTTCGGCGGGGCCGAGGCGCTCGTCCGGGCCGTCGACGACGCGCTCGGGAAGCTCGCCGGCCTCGTCGGGCGGCCCGAGGAGATCCGTCCCCTCCTGCTCGGGGACGGCCCGTAAGCCCGCCCGCGCCGCAGCGGAGCCGGTGACGGCGCGCGCCTTCGTCGTCGCGAACCCCGTGGCCGGCGGCGGCCGCACCCGGCGGCTCTGGCCGCGGCTCCGGGACCGGCTGGCGCACCTCGGGCTCGCGTTCGAGTTCGCGGAGACCTCCGGGCCGGGCTCCGCGACGACGCTCGCCCGACAGGCGGTCGCCGGCGGCTGGCCGCTCGTGGTGGCCGTCGGCGGCGACGGCACGGTCAACGAGGTCGTCAACGGCCTCGTCGATCCGCTCGAGGGCCCGCCGGCCACGCTGGGTGTCGTCGTCACGGGGCGCGGCCGTGACATCTGCCGCAACCTCCGCGTGGCGACGGACCCCGAGACGGCCGCGCGCCGGCTCGTCGAGGGCGAGGACGCGCGGGTAGACCTCGGCGTCGCCGAGTGGCCGGGGCACCGCCGCTACTTCGTCAACGCCGCGGGCATCGGCTTCGATGCCACGGTGGCCGAGCGCGCGCGCGTCGGCGGCGGCTCGGGAACGCTCCCGTACCTCCTCGCCGTGCTCTCCGCCGTGCGCGCGCACCGGGCGGCCCCCGCCTCGGTCGCCCTGGATGACGGGCGCACCTGGACGGGACCGATGACCGCGGCGGTCGTGGCGAACGGCGCGCACTACGGCGGGGGGATGAAGATCGCGCCGGCCGCCGATCCAGCCGACGGCCGCCTCGAGGTCATCGTCGTCGGCGACCTCGGTCGGCTCGAGCTACTCCGCTGGCTCCCGGCGGTCTACCGCGGGACCCACCTCGCCAACCCCCGGGTGACGTCGCGCGCCGCGCGGGTCGTCGCGATCGAGGCTCCGGTCCCCCTGCCCATGCACCTCGACGGCGAACCCGTCGGCGAGACCCCCGTGCGGCTCGCCGTCTGCCCCGGCGCCCTGCGGCTCCGCCGGTAGGGATGGCGGCCACCGGCGATCGGGTCCCGCACTTCCGGGTGCCGCTGGACCTGCCCCACGCGGCGACGGTCGCGGCGCGCATCCGGCACCTGCTCGCGCGGGTCGCCGATTCCGACAACCCGGCTGAGCCTCGGGTCCTCGAGACGGCGCGGGCGCTCCTCGAGCTCCTGGAGCCGTACTGGGCCGCGGGCGAAAATCCGCCCCGCCCCGAGGCGGAGCGGGTGGCCGAGGAGGCGGCGCAGCTCGGCCGCGACCTGGCGGACGAGCGCCTCGAGCCTCCGGGGACGCGTGGGATAATCAGGGTGCCGGGCGCGATGCGTCCGACGACACGACCATGCCGAGGCCCGACAGCCGACGCGCACGCCAGCTGGCGGCCGCGGAACCCCCGCGGCGCGCGTGGGTCGTCCTCGGGGTGGCGGCCGCCGGCATGGGGATCGCCGGCTACCTCACGTGGCTCAAGCTCTCAGGCGTCCGGGCGGCCCTGTGCGCCGCGGGCACCGGATGTGACCTGGTCCAGGCGAGCCGGTACGCCACCCTCCTCGGCCTGCCCACGGCGGCCTGGGCCGTCGCGCTGTACGCGGCGGTCGGCGCCCTGGCCCTCGCCGGCCTGACGGCGGGACGATGGCTCACGGCCTTCGCCCTCGCGGCGGGCGGCGTGGGCTTCTCGGCCTACCTCACCTACCTGTCGGTCTTCGAGATCGGGGCCACGTGCGTTTACTGTCTCGCCTCGGCGGCGACCGCCGTCGCCCTCATCCCGGCGCTCCTCTGGGTGCGCCCGGGCATGCCGGCCCATGGCTCGCGCCTGCGCCCGGGGCGCCTCGCCTGGCTGGGCACGGGGAGCGCCGTGGGCGCCGCGGTCCTGGGTGTCCTCGTCTTCGCCGCGGGCACGGGGGGCCCGGCGGGATACCAGCTCGCGCTCGCGCGGCACCTCGCGGCCACGAAGGCCGTCATGTACGGCGCCTACTGGTGACCCGCCTGCCGCGAGCAGAAGGCCCGGTTCGGGCCTGCCGCCGGCGAGCTGCCCTACGTGGAGTGCGATCCGCGCGGGGTCAGCGCGCGCCCGGAGCTCTGCCGGCAGCTCGCCATCCGCGCCTACCCGACGTGGGTCATCGACGTGCACCGCGTCGAGGGTCTGATGTCCCTCGACGAGCTGGCACGGCTGTCCGGCTTCCGCTTCGCGACCCGGACCGGCGGCTGAGCGCGGCCACGACCGGCTGAACCCCTCACCTGCCCTCTCCCCCGCTGGGGGAGAGGCAGGGCCTCAGTTCGGCGCGATCGCCCCGCGGGTGATGTGCCCGTCCTCCTGCTGGCGGAACGCCTCGTTGATCTGCTCGAGCGGGAACTTGTGCGAGACGATCTTGTGGTACGGGTACTTCTGGCGCGTGCGCACCATCAGGTCGAGCGCGCCCTTGAGGTGCTCCGCCTCGTAGTGCACCACGCCGACGACCCGGCGGTTCCCGAAGAGGAGCCAGGAGGGGTCGAGCTTCGCTTCCCAGCCGACGTTGATGTTGCCCACCTCGAGGTAGCTGCCCTCGAGCGCCACCATCCGGAGGCCCTCGTCCACGACGTTGGGGTTCCCGACCAGCTCCATCACGACATCGCCGCCCCAGCCGCCGGTCAGGGCCTTCACGCGCTCGACGCGGGCCTCCGGGGTGCGGGACTCCCGGAGGTCCACGACGGCGTCCGCGCCGAACTCGCGCGCGAGCCGCAGCCGCTCCTCCACGCCGTCGATCACGATGACGGTCGCGGCCCCCCGCTCGCGCGCCACGGCGCACGCGTAGATCCCCAGCCCGCCCGCCCCCTGGATCACGACGGTCTGGCCCACGCGGAGGCCGGCGATCTCGAGCGCCGCGTACACCTGCGTGAACGCGCAGTTGATCCCGGCCGCCATCTCGTCGGTGATGGCGTCCGGCAGCTTGAAGATGACGTGGTTCGGCCCGAGGTAGAAGTACTGGCCGTACCCCCCCTGGAAGTGCGGCCAGACGTCGCAGGTCACGAGCCAGTTCGCCTGCCGCGTCGGGCAGGACTTGAACGCGCGCCGGAGGCACGCCCCGCAGCGGCCGCAGGGGATGAAGTAGCGATAGATGACGCGGTCCCCCTCGCGCAGCGGCTGCCCGGCCGAGTCCGTGGTGACGCCGGCGCCGAGCTTCGCGACCCGGCCCGTGTGCTCGTGCCCCGTGTTGAGCGGCAGCGGGCGCCCGCGCTTGGTGAAGTCGAACTCGCCCTTCCAGTAGTGCATGTCCGAGCCGCAGACGTTCGCCAGCGAGACCCGGATCAGCACCGCGCCCGGCGCCGGGTCGGGCACCGGATACTGTCGGATCTCGAACCCCTTCCCCTGGCCCTGCCACGCCGCCAGCTTCCCCGTCTCCGCCATGGCCATCGCTCCTTCGCGTGGGTGCATCGCCCCGGTCGTCTCCGCGCCCTGTTCGGGCCCCCCAATTATGCCCCAGCCGGGCCACCCGTTGCGGTGAGACTCCCCGCACGCTAGGATGCGCAGCGCGACCCCATCCTGGCCATGCCCGAGAGCGTCCTCCGCATCGCGAACTGCAGCGGCTTCTACGGGGACCGCCTGAGCGCCGCCCGCGAGATGGTCGAGAGCGGGCCGATCGACGTCCTCACGGGCGACTACCTCGCCGAGCTGACGATGGCCATCCTCTACCGGAGCCGCCTCAAGAACCCCGAGGCGGGGTACGCGACGACCTTCCTCACCCAGATGGAGCAGGTCCTCGGGCGCTGCCTCGAGAAGGGGATCCGCGTCGTCACCAACGCGGGCGGGCTCAACCCCGCGGGGCTCGCCCGGGCGCTCGCCGCGCTCGCCGAGCGGCTCGGGCTCCGGCCCCGCATCGCGCACGTGACGGGCGACGACGTCCTCGACCGGCTCCCGGCGTGGCAGGCCGCAGGCCACGCCCTCGCCCACCTCGACACAGGCCGGCCGCTCGCCGCGTTGACAGCCCCCGTCGTCACGGCCAACGCCTACCTCGGCGGCTGGGGGATCGCCGAGGCCCTCCGGCGCGGCGCCGACGTCGTGATCACGGGCCGCGTCACCGACGCCTCGCTCGTCGTCGGGCCGGCGGCCTGGCGCTTCGGCTGGGGGCGCGAGGAGTGGGATCGGCTGGCGTCGGCCGTCGTGGCGGGCCACATCCTCGAGTGCGGCGCCCAGACGACGGGCGGCAACTACGCCTTCCTCCAGGAGATCCCCACCTTCCGGGCGATCGGCTTCCCGCTCGCCGAGCTGCACCCCGACGGGACCTTCGTCGTGACCAAGCATCCGGGGACCGGCGGCCTCGTCTCCGTCGGCACGGTGACGGCCCAGCTCCTCTACGAGATCGACGCGCCGCGCTACCTCAACCCCGACGTCACGGCCCGCTTCGACACGATCCGCCTCGCCGAGGCCGGCCCCGACCGCGTCCGCGTGGGCGGCATCCGGGGCGAGCCGCCCCCGCCCACGACGAAGCTCTGCCTGAACTACCTCGGCGGCTATCGGAACAGCGTGACGTTCGTCCTCGCGGGCCTCGACATTCCCGAGAAGGCCAAGCTCGTCGAGGACACCCTCTGGCCGCTCGTCGGCGGGCGCGAGAGCTTCGCGGAGACGGCGGTCTCGCTGGTCCGGTCGGATCGGGCGGACCCGGAGTCGAACGAGGCCGCGTTCGCCTACCTCCGGATCACCGTGAAGGACCCCGACCCGAAGAAGGTCGGGCGCGCCTTCTCGAACAAGGCGATCGAGCTGGCGCTCGCCCACTACCCGGGCTTCCACCTCACGGCCCCGCCCGCCGAGGAGTCCCCGTACGCCGTCTACTGGCCGGCCCTCGTGCCGTCGGAGCTGGTCGAGCCCGTGGTCCACGTGGAGGGCGACGCGATCCCCGTCGCCTCCACCCTCCCGCCGCCCTCATGGCCTCACGTCGAGCCCGAGCCCGTCGCGCTCCCGCTGGCGCCGGGCGGTCCGACGGTCCGCGCGCCCCTCGGCCGCGTGCTCGGCACCCGCTCGGGCGACAAGGGCGGCACCGCGAATCTCGGCGTCTGGGCCCGGAGCCCGGACGCGTACGCCTGGGCCGCGGCGACGCTCACGCCGGACCGCCTGGTGCAGCTCCTGCCGGAGTGCCGCGGCCTCCCGGTCGAGCGGCACCTCCTCCCGAACCTCCTCGCGCTGAACTTCGTGATCCGCGGGCTCCTCGGCGAGGGGGTGTCGTCGTCCACCCGCGCGGACCCCCAGGCGAAGTCGCTCGGCGAGTACCTCCGCGCGAAAGTCGTGGAAGTGCCCCGGAGCCTCCTGCCGTGAGGCAGCGCCGGGCGAGTCGGCCCGCGCGTCGGGGTGCGTGTCACCAACTGACGCGACCCCGTCGCGTCGCGACACGGGGGGCCTCGATCAGGCCCGCCTGGCCGAGGCCTTCCTCCGGCCGCTCGACCGGGCCGCCGGCCGGTCGACCAGCGGCGTGACCGCCCGGCCGGTACGATACGCCGCGCGCCACGCCCGGAGCGCGCGCACGACGTGGTGCGGAAACGCAACCGCCGCGGGGAGGCGGTCCGGCGGGAACCAGCCCACCTCGGCCACCTCGTCGGGGTCGCGGTGCCCGCGCCGGCCATCCTGCGGCACGGCGTGGAAGTAGACATTGGCGCCCGCCGAGGTGGTCTTCCAGATCGGCGACCTCGTGTTCGAGGGCCCGGGCCGCTACGAGTTCCGGCTCTACGCCAACGACCGGTGGGTCGGGAGCAAGACGCTGAACGTCACGAAGGCCCCGGAGCCGCAGGGCCCTCGCGTCGATCAGATCCGCGTCTTCGGCTCGACGGTCACGGTGCGCTGGCTGAGCTTCATGCTGCCGGCGCCGAAGCCGGCCGGCGAAGGCGAGTAGCCCATTCGGAGGGGGCCTCGACGGCCCCCTCCGAGGCCTCTACCCCAGACGGGCAGCCCGTCCCCGGTCGGGGCCCGCCTACAGTGCGTCCCGGTCCCGCTCTCCGGTCCGCACGCGCACCGCCGTCTCGATCGGGCTCACGAAAATCTTTCCGTCGCCGATGGCTCCCGTCTTGGCGGCGCGCTGGATCGCGTCCGCCGCCTTCCCCACTCCTCCACCAGCTCCCGCGGCAGGGCGTCCGGGGCGATCTCCTCCGACGGCACCATGACCATCGCGCGGTGGATCGCGTTCTCCAGCTCGCGCACGTTGCCGGGCCACGGATATCGCAGGAGGCACTCCATCGCCTCCCGCGAGATCCGCCGCCGGCCCAGCTTCGGCTCGTACTTCCGGAGGAAGTGCTCGACCAGGATCGGGATGTCCTCGGGCGCCATGCCCATTTCGGAGGCAACCGTGCGGGCGGGCTGCCTATATCCGCGTCGCAGGGGCCAGAGGCCTCCGGCTTCGGGCCGGGCCGCTCAGAGGCCGCCGGCTGCGCGCCGGGGCGTGAGGCCCGCCGGGTCCAGCTCGGGCTTCCGCCCCAGCATCAGGTCCGTGACGATCCGGGCCGTCCCGAAGGCCATCGTCCAGCCCATGTGACCGTGGCCGACGTTGAGGAACAGGTTCCGGTACCGGCTCGGGCCGAGGACCGGACGGCCGTCGGGTGTCATCGGCCGGAGGCACGCCCGGTACTCGCCGCGCGCGTAGTCGGCCGCGTCGGGGAAGACGTCCCGGGCGAACCGGAGGATGTTGTTGAAGTCGCGCGGCGTCCAGGTCGAGTCGTACCCGGCGAACTCCGCGGTCGAGGTCAGCCGCAGCCGGTCGCCCAGCCGCGACCAGCCCACGAGCCACTGCTCGTCCACGCCGGGCACGGTCGGCGCGAGCCCGTCCGCCCTGAGGGGGAACGTGGACGAGTAGCCCTTGGTCGGGTAGATGGCGAGCCGGATCCCGGCCGTGCGCGCCACGATCGGGCTCTGGATGCCGAGCGCGAGCACGTAGGCGTCGGCGGTCAGCGCGCCGCGATCCGTGGCGACGCCCGTCACCCGGTCGCCCTCCGCGCGGAGCGCCGTCACGCGCGTGCCCAGGTGGACGGTCGTCCCGAACCGCTCCCGGCAGATCCGCCCGAGGGCCTCCGTGAACAGCCGCCCGTCGCCGCTCGAGTCCGTGAGATCCCGCACGGCCCCGGCGATCTTGTGCCGCACCGGCTCGAAGACCGGGTCGAGCCGGGCGACCGCGTCCGGGTCCAGGATCTCCTGCTTCTGTCCGTGCTCGGCCATCAGGGCCATCCGCGCCGCTCCCGCCTCCAGCTCGGCCGGACCGCGATAGAGGTAGAGGGCGCCCCGGGTCACGGCGTCATACTCGATCCCCTCGCGCCGCACCAGGTCCTGCATCACGGCCTGGCTGTACTGGTTGAGCCGGAGCTTGACCAGCGTGTTCTCGCGCGCCCGCGCGGCCGTGCACTCGCGCAGGAACTTCCAGCCCCACGTGTAGAGCCGGAGGTCCGGCTTGAGCTTGACGCGGATCGCCGTCTCCTTCCCGAGGAGCGAGCGCACGAGCTGGCCCGGCGCCCGCGGCGATCCCCAGGCGAACGAGTGCCCCGGAGCGATGATCCCCGCGTTCGCCGCGGTCGCCTCGAGGCCGAGCCCGTCCTTCTCCTCGACGACCGCGACCTCGTGGCCCTCCCGCGCCAGGCAGTACGCGGTCGTCACCCCGACGATGCCCCCGCCCAGGACCAGCGTCTTCATGGCGTCAGTGTAGCCGAAGCGGTCCTGCCGGACACGCGGGGGCCGCGTCCGCCGTCACGCTCGCGCCGGGCTCCGCGGCGTGGCCCGGCCCCCGGGCGCGCCGGCTGGGGCACTGCGGCCCCTCCTGGGGCGAGGCTGGGGCGCCCCGACCGTCCCCGCGCCGCGCCCGGACGCCCCGCGGCCCGGCGGCCGGCTGTTCCGCGCCGGCCACTTACGGGGGCCGGAGGTCCCCTGGCACCCCGCTTGCTTACTTGCCGGGGCACATCCCGGGAGCCCACCCGACCATGTGGCGCCGCGCCGTCGCCCTCACCGCCCTCGCGACGGGGCCGCTCAGCGGCCTCGTCATCTGGGCCGTGATCGGCTCGCCGGGCCGGGTCGTGTCGGTCGGGGACCCCCCGGCCCACGAGGCGAGCGAGATCGCCGTCCGCGCCTCCACCTGGGCCTTCACCCCGAGCGTGATCCGCGCCCGGCCCCACGACACGCTGCGCTTCGCCGTGGCCAGCGACGATATCCAGCACGGCTTCGCGATCAACGAGCTGGGGATCAACCTGCAGCTCGTCGCGGGCCAGGAGCGCCGATCCCCGACGGTCACCCTCGCCCTGCCTCCCGGCCGGTACGTCATCCACTGCAGCGTCTTCTGCGGCCTCGGGCATCCCTCCATGAAGGCCACGCTCGTCGTCGGCGATCCCGGGCCCACGCCCGGCCAGCGCCTCCCGTGGATCGCCTCGCTGGCCGGCCTCGTCGCGGTCGCGGGCTTCGCCGCCCGCGCACGCGCGCGCCCCGGACGCCGGGAGGATCCCGCGTGACCCGCCCGTCGGCGCGGCGCCTCCCGGAGCTCCGGCTCGTCCATCCGCTCTTGCGGCTCCCGGCCTTCCAGTTCGTCGCGATCCTCCCGACCGCGGCCATCGTCGCCGTGGTCCTGCTCTCGAGCTGGCGCGGGATCGAGCACCCGAGCTTCAACTTCGGCCTCATGTTCACCTGGGTCGTCTGGTGGGGCGCCCTGCTCGTCTCGCTGCTGGTGCTCGGGCGGGCGTGGTGCCTCGTCTGCCCGATCGGCGCCGTGGGCGAGTGGCTCCAGCGACTCAGCCTCTGGTGGCGGTCCCCGTACACGGCCGGCTACCACCTCCGATGGCCGGGTGCGCTCCGGAACATGTGGCTCCCGACCGCCCTGTTCGTGCTGTTCATCTGGCTGGACAACGGGGTCGGGTTCTCCAACAGCCCCCGGATGACCGCGGGGCTGATCGCGGTCCTGCTCCTGGGGGCCGCCTGGGTCGGCCTCGTCTTCGAGCGGCGGGCGTTCTGCCGCTACGTCTGTCCCCTGACCTCGTTCATCGGCCTGAACGCGCTCCTCTCGGCCTTCGAGCTCCGCGGGCGGGACGGCCGGATCTGCCGCACGCTCTGCGACACCAAGGACTGCTTCCGCGGCAACGCGCGGCGCTACGGCTGTCCCATGGCGGAGTTTCCCGGCGCCATGGACACCAATCTCCAGTGCATCCTCTGCGCCGAATGCATGAGGAGCTGCCCGCACGACAACGTCGCGCTCCGGCTCAGGGTGCCCGGACAGGACCTCTGGGAGATGCGGAGGCCCCGGCTCGATGGCGCGGTCTCCGCGACCGTGGTGGTGGGCCTCGCGACGGTCCTCCCCCTCATGATGCTCACGCTCCTGCCCGTCGTCCGGCGAGCCCTCGCGGGCGCGCTCGCGGCCGGGGAGGCGACGCGCCTGGTCGCGGTCGGCCTCCTCTTCGGGCTCGGGATCGCCGCGAGCGCGGCGATCGTCTATGCCTTCAGCGCCCTGGCCCGGCGGGCGGCAGGCGATCCGGGGGTCCCGACCCGGCTCCTGTTCGCGCGCTACGCGTACGCCCTCCTGCCCCTCGGGCTCGCCAAGTCTCTCGCCGACCTCTCGGATCACCTCTTCCGGACCTGGGGCGTGGTCCCCGACGTCACCCGGGCCCTGATGCTCGACTTCCCGTTCAACCAGGTAGTTCCGGGTCGGGTGACCGCGGTCCACCTCGTGCCGCCGCTCGGGACCTACCTCGTGCAGGCGGCGCTGCTCCTCGGCGGCCTGCTGTTCACGCTGTACGCCGCCCACCGGATCTCCCTCCGCCTGTTCCCGGAGCGGGACGCCGCCTTCGCGTCCTTCCTCCCCATCGCCGGCCTGAGCTTCCTCCTCACCCTCGTGGGCCTCTGGACGCTCGCCGTCGGGCTCCCCTAACCCGCCCTCGGGACCCCGATGCCGCGCGCTCCCGCCGTCGTGACGCCGCCGCCCCGGCGGCTCCCGGCCGCCACGGCCGTCGTGACGCTGGGGCTGGCCGCCGCGACCGTCCTCACCCTGCTCGCGTTCCTCGGGAAGGCGCCGTTCGCGCCCACCGGGCCGCGCGAAGAGGGGACGGTCTTCTACGCGGTGCCCTACCACTACGGCTTCGCCTTCTACGACGCCGCCTTCCGGGAGATCGAGGCCATGGAGGTGCGGGAGGGCGACGCGGTCACGCTCTACATCGTGCCCGCCCTGGCGCTCTCCGAGCAGACGTTCGCCGACTACGCGGAGCGGACCCTGAAGCGCCCGATGGGCGGGCTCCCGGCGGGGGACCTGCGCATCCGGGAGAAGATCGCGGGGGATCTCGACCTCGGCAACGTCGAGCACATCATCGGGATCAGCGCCCACCCCGTCTACGTCACCACCGACGTGGCGCGGACGCTGGGCGACCGCGGGCGGCGCGCCGACGCGCCGCCGAGCGTGGCCGAGGCCGTGCGCCGGAAGGACCCCACCATCCGGGCCGTGACCTTCACCACGAAAAAAGTCGGCGCCTTCGACGTGATCTGCGTGGACTCCGGCCCGGAGGGGGGCGCCACCTGCGGGTGGGGACACCAGTGGATGGTCGCCAAAGGCGCGCTCGTCGTCCGCCGGTGAGCCGGAGGCACGCCGCGGGAGGCGTGCCGTCGCCGGAAGTGCAGTACCATGACGACGTGCTCCGCCGCGACGATGGGCCGCCTCACGCGCCGCGCGCCTTTGACGCCGACCCGCACGAGCCGGCGCGAGAGGTCGCGCGCACGCTGACCACGGCGGACGGCGCGGTCGTCGGCTACCGGCTCTGGCGCCCGGGACCGCCCCGGCGGGTGCTCGTCCTGCTCCACGGGCTCGCGAGCAACCTGACCCGCTGGTCCGAGTTCGTCGCCAGCACGTCGCTCCGGGACACCTGGGACCTCCTGCGGCTCGACCTGCGCGGCTACGGCACCTCGCTCTACCGCGGTCGCGTCGGGCCGGATGTCTGGTGCGCCGACCTCGGCGCCGTCCTCGCGCGGGAGGGCTGCCCGCCGGCGGTGGTGGTCGGGCACTGTCTCGGGGCCAGCGTCGCCGTCGAGCTGGCGCGCCGCCGGCCGGAGCAGGTGGCCGCCCTCATCCTGATCGACCCCGTCGTCCGCGAAGCGCTCACCGGGGTCCTCCGCCGCGTCGCGCGGCTCCGCGCACTCCTCGTGCCCCTGGCGTGGGGCCTGCGGGGGCTCGCCGCGCTCGGGCTCCACCGGCGGCGCCTGCCCTCGCTCGACCTCGCCGAGCTCGACCGCGAGACGCGCGCCGCCCTCGCGGCCGGCGGCCTCGGCGCGCTGGCCGAGCGCTACGCGTCGCCGTGGGAGGACCTCGAGACCACGCCCGCCGCGACCTACCTCCAGTCGCTGCTCGTGGTGAGCCGCGGGCTGCCCGACCTCGCCGGGCTCCGGGTCCCCGTCCTCGCGCTCCTGGCCTCCGGCGGGGCGCTCAGCGACCCGGGCCTCACCGAGCGCGCCTTCGCCGCCCTCGCGCACGGCCGGGTCGTGCGGCTCGAGGCCGAGCACTGGATTCCGACCGAGCGGCCCGAGGAGATGCGGCGCGCCATCGAGACGTGGTGCCGCGAGCTGGAGCTGGAGCCCGCCCTTCCGCGCCCGCCCGCGTGACGGACCCAGACCCGGCGCAAACGAACGACCTCCGTTGACGCAGATGCCCTAGGAGACCGCACCTCACGAGTGACCTTACTACCGGGGCCAGCGGGCGCGGTATCATACGGGGAGGAGTTATCGGCCGCTCTGACCGCTTGCCCGCGAAACACGAAGGCCCCGGAACCTCTTGCGTTCCGGGGCCTTCCCTCTGGTTGCGGGGGGGCGCGTTGAACGCGCTCGACTTCCGGTTCAGGGTGCGCTGTTGCAGGCTCTGGGCTTGACCCGGTTCCGTGGACACTGTTCCCCTTGGGGGGAGGAGGGAGTCCACGATGCCGAGGACACGACCACCGTATCCGCCAGAGATCCGGGCGCGGCTCATCGAGCTGGCCCGGACGGGCCGCACCCCGGAGGAGCTCGGCCGCCAGTTCGAGCCGTCGGCCCAGACGATTCGGAACTGGCTCCGCCAGGCCGATCGCGATGACGGCCGCCGCCAGGACGGCCTGACGACCGAGGAGCGCGAGGAAGTGCGCCGC
>Ga0114945_10000985_pt1 | contig 18081 bp, 18 predicted proteins | sample OV2TP3_FD_87194 | JGI IMG/M metagenome (GOLD analysis project Ga0114945, IMG submission 87194) | Hot spring microbial communities from Beatty, Nevada to study Microbial Dark Matter (Phase II) - OV2 TP3 | ecosystem: Environmental > Aquatic > Thermal springs > Hot (42-90C) | place: USA: Beatty...
CAAGGAGCGCATCGTCCCCCTCGGCCGGCAGGCGGCCGCCGCGCTCGCGCGGTACCTCAAGACGGAGCGCCCGCGGCTGATCGCCCGTCGTCCCGATGCGCAGGCGTTGTTCGTCAACCGGCGGGGCGGACGGCTGACCCGCCAACGGGTGTGGCAGGTGCTCCGCCGGTGCGCCAAGGCAGGCTTGCTGGAGAAGGCCATCAGTCCCCACACCCTGCGCCATTCCTTCGCGACGCACCTCTTGGAGCGCGGCGCCGATCTGCGGACCGTGCAGGAGCTGCTGGGCCACGCCAACATCAGCACCACGCAGCGCTACACCCATGTGGACCGCTCGCGATTAAAGATGGTGCATGAGAAATTTCACCCAAGACCATAATGAGCCGTCAGCCTTCAGCTGAAGCGATGACTCAGTCTATCCACATCCCGACGCAGGTGGAGCCGCTCCTGCGCGCGATCGGACAGCTCGCCGACCAGCGCGGCATGCGGGCGTACGCGGTCGGCGGCTGCGTCCGCGACTGGCTGCTGGGCCTTGCCGACACGCCGGACCTCGACGTGACGGTGGAGGGCGATGGCATCGCAATCGCCCGGGCCGCGGGGCGCATCCTCAACGGCACGCTGACGGTCCACCAGCAGTTCGGGACCGCGACGCGGAGGCTGCGGCGGGGGCGCGGCGGCCATCCCGAGGGGTCCCTTCGGGTGGACTTCGCCACCTGCCGGCGGGAAACCTACGCCAGGTCCGCGGCCTACCCGAGGGTCGCCGCCGGGACGCTGGAGGATGACCTGTTCCGCCGCGACTTCACCATCAACGCGATGGCCGCCGCGTTGAGCCCGATTCGATTCGGGGCGCTCGTGGATCCGTTTCAGGGCGCGCGGGACCTGCGGCGGCGTCGCCTACGCATCCTGCATGCCCGGAGCTTCCTGGACGATCCCAGCCGGCTGCTGCGGGGCATCCGGTTCGCGCAGCGCTTCGGGCTGCGGTGGGAGCCCGCGACGCGGCGCGCCGCACGGGAGGCCGTGGCCGCCGGGGCGCTCGGATGGCTCAATGCGGGGCGGCTGCGCCGGGAGCTGGACCGGATGCGCGAGGAGCCGGACCCGCTCGCGTGCGTTGGGGAGCTGGCCACGCTGCTCGACTCATCGACGGACACGGCCTGACCGATGGTCATCGGCGTCCTGCAGCTCGAAGTCCATGTCCCGACCGCCCAGTCGCTCAAGGACAAGCGGTCGGTCATCAAAAGCCTCAAGGATCAGCTGCGGGGACGGTTCAACGTGGCGGTGGCTGAGCTTGACTCGAACGAGACATGGCAGCGCGCGACCATCGGGGTCTCGGCGCTCGGCGAACAGCGGGCATACGTCGAGGGGCTCCTCGCCGAGGTCACGGAGTGGCTGCGCTCGACCCGCCTGGTCGAGCTGATCCGCGTCGAACAGGAGTACCTCTGACATGCAGACCAACCGGATGGCGCGCCTGGCCGGCCAGCTCCAGCAGGAGATTGCGACGATCATCCACCAGGAGCTGAAGGATCCCCGGCTGGGGTTCGTGACGATCACCCGGATCGAGCTCTCCAAGGACCTGCGGCACGCCAAGGTGCTCTTCAGTTGCCTCGGCGGCGCGGGCGAGCGCGACAGCTCGCAGGACGCGCTGGACCGCTCCGCGAGGTTCATCCACGGGCTGCTCAAGAAGCGGTTTCGCCTCAAGGTCATCCCTGAGCTCACCTTTCGGTACGACGCCTCCATCGAAGGATCGGTGGCCTTGTCCGAGGCGTTTGAGAAGCTCAAGCGCCCTCCTGACGGGTAAGCCGCGATGGAAGGCGCCCTGCTCGTCGACAAGCCCGCGGGGGTGACCTCGCACGACGTCGTGCAGGTGGTCCGCCGCAAGCTCGGCATCAAGCGGATCGGCCACACCGGCACGCTGGACCCGATCGCCCGCGGGCTCCTCATCCTGCTCGTCGGGCCGTCCACGAGATACCAGCAGGCCTTCCAGGGCCACGACAAGACGTACGAGGCGGTCATCCGGCTGGGCACGCAGACGGACACCGGCGACGCGGCGGGTCATCCGGTGCGCACGGCCCCCGTGCCCGCGCTGGACCGGGATCGTGTCGCCGACATCCTGGCTTCGTTCAAGGGGACGCTGCTGCAGACCCCGCCCGCCTACAGCGCGGTGAAGGTCCGGGGCCGACCGGCCTACTGGTGGGCGCGACGGCAGCGGCCGGTCACGCTCGCGGCGCGGCCGGTGCGGCTGTCGGAGATCACCCTGCTCGCCTGCGACCGCGAGACGATCATGTTCCGAGTCCATTGTTCCTCCGGCACGTATGTCCGGAACCTTGCCGAGTCCATCGCCGAGCGGCTCGGCACGGTGGGCCACCTCGCAGGCCTGGTGCGGCTGCGCGTCGGCGCCTGGCGCCTTGAGGAGGCCAAACCGCTCGACTGGATCGCCCAGCAGACTCCCGAGGCGGTGGCGCAGGAGCTGCGCCCCGTGGCGCCCGGCGCGGACGCCGCCGCCCGTCGTCGATCATGAGCCCTGCCGCCCGCCGCGGACGGATCCTCCGAGGGCTGCGCGCGTTGACGCGGCCGCCCCCGCACGCGGTCGTCACGGTCGGCGTCTTCGACGGCGTCCATCGCGCCCATCAGCGCCTCATCCGCTCCGTCATCCGGATGGCGCGCCGCCGAGGGGGAAGGAGCGTCATCCTCACCTTCGACCCCGACCCGCAGACCGTCCTGCGCCCGGCGCGCGCGCAGCCGTCGCTCATGCCGTTGGGCGAGCGGCTGACCCACCTGCAGGCATTGGGCGCGGATGTCGTGTGGGTTGTGCCGTTCACGAGGCGGTTTGCCCGGATGACGGCTGCGCAGTTCATTCGGCGGATCCTGATCGATCGCGTGCATGCCGAGGTGCTCCTCGTCGGGGAGGCGTTTGCGTTCGGCCGCGGCCGCCGAGGAGACATGGAGGTCCTGCGCGCGCTCGGACCGCGCTATGGCATGCGGGTGGTCCCGGTCCGGCAGGTGACCGATGGCGGCCAGCCGATTTCCAGCTCGCGCATCCGGCAGCTCATCGCCAAAGGGCACCTCGGGCTTGCCCGGCGGCTGCTCGGCCGCGCGCCGGCCCTGTACGGCCGGGTCGTCCGTGGCACCGGGCGCGGACGCAGGTTCCACGTCCCGACGGCGAACGTGCAACTGGGGCCGCACGCCCTGCCGCCCAGCGGCGTGTACGCGGTCCGCCTCCGCCGGCTGGGCCACCCACGCGCCGTTCGCGGCGTCATGAACCTCGGGACCCGCCCGACGTTCGGGGCGGGCCCGCTGGTTTGTGAAGTGCACCTCCTCGGCTTCTCCGGGACGCTCACCGGACAGCCCGTGTCCGTCTCGCTGCTGGCCCGCCTGCGCAGCGAACGCTGTTTCCCCAGCCCCGCGGCGCTCTACCGCCAGGTCCGCCGCGACCTGCGGCGCGCGCGCCGGTTGTTCCCTCGACTCCCCTAGTCCGCTCGTCGTTTCCCCAGTCGCTCAACAGTGCGTAATTCTGCATAACAATTGTCGCTTTTTGGCTTGACAAGCAGGGGCTGCGACAGGTATAGTTTGGGCGTCGTTGTGGCTCAAAGTGGGAGAAAGTGGATGCTATACGGCGAATACGAACACACGATGGACCGCAAGGGCCGCCTGATCATCCCCGCTAGGTTCCGCCAGGCGCTCAAAGCGAACGACGTCAAGACGCTGTTCCTCACCCGCGGCCTCGACGGCTGCCTCTTCTTGTTCCCCGAATCCGAATGGCGCATCGCCGAAAACCGCTTCAGGCAGATTCCCTTCACGAAGGGCGAGGGGCGGAAGTTCAACCGGCTGTTTTTCTCCGGGGCCACGGAGGTCACCATCGACCGGCTGGGGCGCCTGCTGATCCCCAAGACCCTCAAGGAGTTCGCCCAGATCAAGCAGGAGGTCGTCGTCGTTGGCGTCTCGACTCGCATGGAGGTCTGGGCAAAGGAGCAATGGCAGGCCTTCTACGAGGGATCCCGCCAGAGCTTTGAAGAGATCGCCGAGCGGGTGATGTTGGAATAATGCATGCCACCCTCATGAGCGAGGCACCGACGGCTCAGTGGCACCAACCGGTGATGGGGGAGGAGGTCCTCCAGGCGCTCACCCCCCGTCCGGGCGCAGTCGTGGTGGACGCGACGCTAGGCACGGGGGGCCACAGCCTGCTGCTCGTGCCACGCCTGCTGCCGGACGGCAGGCTGGTGGCGATTGAGCGGGACCAGGACGCGCTGGAGCTTTCCCGGAAACGCCTGGCCGACTTTGAACCGCAGGTGACGCTCATCCACGAGGACTACCGACAGTTGCCCACCATCCTCATGGATCTGGGGATCCCCCGCATCGACGGCCTGCTGCTGGACCTCGGGATGTCGAGCCTACAGGTGGACCGCGCCGAACGGGGCTTCAGCTTTTCCAAGGAAGGCCCGCTCGACATGCGGATGGACCGCGAGCAGGAGGACACCGCCGAGGCGCTCGTCAATGAGCTGACGGCCGACGAGCTGGCGCAGCTCCTGGAGACGCTCGGCGAGGAGCGGTTCGCCCGCCGGATCGCCCGCGCCATCGTGCGGGCCAGGGAACACCACCGCATCACGACGACCCTGCAGCTTGCGCGGGTGGTGGCCGAGGCCGTGCCGCCCGCCGCGCGGCACGGGCGTCTCCACCCCGCGACGCGCACCTTCCAGGCGCTGCGGATGGCGGTCAACGACGAGCTGGGCGCGCTGGAGACGCTCCTGGGGCACCTGGACGCGCTCTTGAATCCCGGCGGGCGGGCCGTCATCCTCACCTTCCATTCGCTTGAAGACCGGCTCGTCAAGCACGCCTTCCTGGAGGGCGCCCGGGGCCACCGCTGGACCGTGCTGACGAAGAAGCCGAGCCGCCCGTCCCCCGCCGAGATCGCGCGCAACCCGCGGGCGCGGTCCGCGAAGCTGCGCGCCATCGAGAAGCGCTGATGCGATTGAGCCATTGGGTCGCGCTGATCGCGGTGATGGTCGGGATCGGGTTCCTGCGGGTCAGTCAGCGCAACGCCCTCCTGCTGAAAGGGTATGCCGTCGGGGAGCGGCTGCATCGTGTCCACGCGAAGGAAACGGACGTCACGTGGCTGGCCGCGACGGTGGACGGGCTCGCCTCGCCGGCGCATCTGGCGCAGGTGGCGGAGGAGCGGCGGCTGAAGCTGGTCGCCCGCTCGACGTTGACTGACCTCCCGTCGCGTTCCGATGCGCAGCAGCCGATCCAGCTCGCGTCAGGCGACGAGATGTCCGATTGATGCAATGGCCCACCCGACGAACGATCGGATCATCGGGGTCCTCCTGGTGGGGCTGGCCTGCCTCGGCGTCCTGTGGGCGCGCTGCGTGTGGCTCCAGGTGCTGGCCGGCCCCCGGTACGCCGCCTACGCGCGCTCCCAGCACCAGCTCACCGAGACGCTCCGGGCGCGCCGCGGCGCCATCCTGGACCGGGACGGGCGGGCGCTGGCCGTCAGCGCGTCGGTGCCATCCGTGTTCGCCAACGCGCGTCAGATTGCGGCCAAGCACGACATGGCCAGGCGCCTGGCCAAGGTCGTGGACCGGGACCCCCGGATGATCCAGCGGCGTCTGGAGCGGGACAAAGGCTTCGTGTGGGTCGCCCGCCAGGTGGACCTGAGCCTGACCCCGCAGCTTCAGGCGCTCCGCAAGGAAGGCGTGGGCATCCTGGAGGAATCCAAGCGGGTCTATCCGCAGGGGCGGCTGGCCAGCCACCTCTTGGGCTTCGTGGATATCGACCAACGAGGCCTGGAGAGCCTGGAGCTGGAGTTTGACGGCGTGCTGCGGGGGCAGGAGGGGTGGCGCTCGACGCTGCGGGACGCGAAGGGCGATCGGCTCATCGGGCCCTGGACGACCCAATCCGAGCCGGTGGACGGCTACGACCTGGTGCTGACCGTCGACAGCGTCATCCAGCAGGTGGCCGAGGAGACGCTGGCCTGGGGTGTTGCGCAGTACCATGCCAAGGGCGGCTCCATCATCGTGATGGACCCCGCCACCGGGGCGATCCTCGCCATGGCCAACGCCCCGGCCTACGATGCCAACGCGCCGGCCGACTCGCCGGCGGAGCACCGTCGGAACCGCGCCGTGACGGACGTCTTCGAGCCGGGGAGCGTCTTCAAGGTCGTCACCGCCTCCGCGTTGCTGGAGGAGGGACGGATCACGCCCGAGGAACCGCTCTTCTGCGAGAACGGCGCCTGGCCGACGGTGGGCCGTCACGTCCTCCACGACCACCGGCCGCACGGGCTCCTGACGTTCCATGACGTCATCAGGCTCTCGTCCAACATCGGGACGTCCAAGGCGGCCCAGCGGTTGCAGCCGGATGAGCTCTACCGCTACATCCTGGCCTTCGGGTTCGGCCAGAAGACCGGCATCGACTTCCCGGGGGAGGTCCGGGGCCTGCTGAGCCCGCCCGCGCGATGGTCCAAGCTCTCGCCGTACATCCTCCCGATCGGGCAGGAGATCGCGGCCACGCCGATTCAACTGGCCGTGATGACGGCGGCCATCGCCAACGGCGGCCGACGCGTCCGTCCCTATCTCGTGGACCGCATCCAGGCGCCCGATGGGCTCGTCGTCCGGTCGCACGGCGATTCGGAGCGCGTCCGGGTGATCAGCCCGGAGACGGCGAGCACCCTCCAGCACTTCCTTGTGGCAGTTGTCGAGTCAGGCACCGGCCAGCTGGCGAAGGTCGAGGGCCTCACGGTGGCCGGTAAAACCGGGACGGCTCAGAAGCTGGAGCCAACCGGCCGCTACTCCCACAGCCGTTTCGTCGCTTCCTTTGTCGGCTTTGGGCCGGTGCCTGACTCACGGTTTGTCATCGTCGTGTCGATGGATGAGCCGCGGCCGCTGTACTTCGGCGGCGTGGTGGCCGCGCCCATGTTCAAGCGCGTGGTTGAACGGCTGAGGGGCTACTGGGAGCTGGAGTCCGCCCATGAACCTGCGGGATCTGCTGCACGGCGTCACGGCTGAACCGGTGGCGGCCATCCCCATCGCGGGGATCGCCTGCCACTCCAAACAGGTCCGGTCCGGGGACCTCTTCATCGCGATTGACGGCGAGACGACGGACGGCCATCGGTTCATCGGGGAGGCCATCGCGCGGGGCGCGGCGGCCGTGATCGCCCAGCGGCCGCTTGCAACCTTCTCCCGCTCCGGGATCGGCGCCACGGTCCTGCGGACCCAGGGGGCGAGCGCCGCCTCGTCGCGGCCTTGTCCCTGCGTGCTCGTCCGGGACAGCCGGGAGGCGCTGGTGCAGATTGCGACGCGGTTCTACGGCCACCCCTCGCGGAAGCTGCGCCTGATCGGCGTGACCGGCACCAACGGGAAGACCACGACGACGTACCTGCTCAAGGCGATCCTGGAGACGACGGGCTTCCGCGCCGGCCTGCTGGGGACGATTGTGTACCAGATCGGCGATCGGATGGTGCCCTCGACCAACACCACCCCGGGGCCGCTCGAGCTTGCGCGGCTCTTCGCCCAGATGGCGGGCGAGGGGCTGCAGTGGTGCGCGATGGAGGTGTCCTCGCACGCGCTGGCCCAGGGACGCGTGGACGGCCTTGAGTTCGAGGCGGCGATCTTCACCAACCTCGGCTCGGATCACCTGGACTACCACAAGACGCGCGATGCCTATGCGGCCGCCAAGCGGCGCCTGTTCGAATACCTCCGGCCGGACGGCGTCGCGGTGCTCAACGCGGACGACGCGTACGGCCGGGTGCTCGCCGAGACCATCCCGCAGCGGACGGTCGTCACCTACGGCATGGAGCGCCCCGCCAAGGTGTCGGTGAAGCACGTCACCTGCACGTGGCAGGGGACCGCCCTCGTCCTCGACACGCCGTGGGGTGTCGTGCCGCTGACGACCCCGCTGGTGGGTCGGCACAACGTCTGGAACATCGCCGCCGCCTCCTCGGCGCTGCTCGCCCTGGGCGTTCCTCCCGACGCGATCCAACACGGCCTGGCGCCGCTGGCATGCGTGCCCGGCCGGCTGGAACGCGTGCCGGGCGACACCGAGTTCACCGTGGTGATTGACTATGCCCACACGGCCGATGCCCTGCGCCTGGTGCTGCTCTCCCTGCGCGAGCTGACCCGGGGCCGGCTCGTCGTGGTCTTCGGCTGCGGCGGCAACCGCGACCAGACGAAGCGCCCGGTGATGGGCAAGATGGCGAGCCTCCTCGCCGACCACGTCGTGCTGACCTCCGACAACCCGCGTGGGGAGGACCCGTTGGAGATCATCCGCCAGATCCAGGCGGGCTTCCCGCCTGGCTTCCACCAGTTCGACGTGGTGCCCGACCGGGAGCAGGCCATTGTCGCGGCGCTGTCATCGGCGCGGCGCGACGATACGGTGCTGGTCGCCGGCAAGGGCCACGAGGCCTACCAGCAGTTCGACCATATCGCCGTCCCCTGTTCGGACCGCGACATCGTGGAGCGGTGGGTCGGCGCGCGTCACAGCGTGGCGCTGTCGTCCTAGCCGTGAGCGATGCGATGAGCCTGTGGAGCGTGCGCGGCATCGTGGAAGCGACGGGCGGCCGCCTCGTGCGCGGGAGCCCGGACGCACACGTCAGCGACGTGACGATCGATTCGCGCCGCCTGGCGCCTGGCGAGGCGTTCGTGGCGATCCGGGGCCGCCGGTGGGACGGCCATCGCTTCATCGAGGACGCGGCCCATCGCGGCGCCTCCTGCCTCGTCGTCTCGCAGGTCCCCGCCTCCCCCAACGGGTCCGCCGCGCTGCCCCTGGTGCTGGTCCGGGACACCGCGCAGGCGCTGGGCGACCTCGCCCGGTTTCACCGGCGCCGGCTCAACCCCTCCGTCGTCGCCGTCACCGGCTCCTGCGGCAAGACGACGACGAAGGAGCTGATTGCTCATCTCGTCGGCGATTCCGCCCTCGTGCTCAAGACCTTCGGGACCCAGAACAATCACATCGGCGTCCCGCTCACGCTGCTGCGCCTGACGCCGCGCCACCGGCTCGCGGTCGTGGAGCTGGGGTCGAACCATCCGGGCGAGATCGCCTACCTCGCCTCGATCGCGGAGCCCAACGCGGCCGTCCTCACCAACATCGGGCCGGTGCACCTGGAGTTCTTCGGCTCGCTGATGGGGGTGCTGCGCGAGAAGGTCTCCCTCCTGGACGCCGTGTCGCCTGACGGCTGCGTCGTGCTGCCAGGCGATCAGCTCGACGTCTGCCTGGAGGCCCCCCGGCACCTCCTCCCCACGACGCGGGTGGTGACGTTCGGGACCTCGGATCGCTGCGACATCCAAGCGCTCGACATTCAACGCGCATCCGAGCGGATGGCCATGCGCCTGCGCGACCACCACAGCCAGTGGACCATCCCTCTGATCGGCTATCACAACGTGGAGAACGCGCTGGCCGCCGTGGCGTGCGCCTGGGCGATGGGGGTTCCGCTCTCCGTCGCCAAGGAGCGGCTGCTGTCGTTCGAGCCCATCCCGCTGCGCTCGCAGGTGGTGCGGTGCAACGGGCTGACCATTCTGAACGATTGCTACAACGCCAACCCGCTCTCCTTCGCCCGGGCGCTGGAGACGCTGCGCGACATGCAGGTGCGCCGCAAGCTCGCCATCGTGGGCGACATGCTGGAGCTGGGCTCGTACGCCCCCTCGGCCCATCAGGCGATCGGGCGGATGGCGACGCAGCTTGGCATCGATGCGGTGCTCGCCGTCGGGGAGTATGCGCTCGAGGTCGCCCAGGGGGCTCGAGAGGCGCAGGGCGGCAAGGTGCTGGTGTACCGGTCGGTCCAGGAGCTGCTCGAGCAGCTCCCCTCGATGCTGCAGCGCGGCGACGGCTTGCTGGTCAAAGGCTCCAGGCGGCTCAACCTTGAACAGGTCACCGACTTCCTCTTGCATCAGTACGGATCCGGACAACCTTCGTGAGCTCGGTGGGTGACGCGGCGCTGATCTTCGCGGTCAGCGCCGGGACGTGTCTTGTGGTGGGCCGCCTCGCGATCCGGGCGCTGCGCCGCGCCCAGACGGTCGCCCCGGTCCGCTATCAGGACTGCCCGCCGCTCCTGGCCTACCAGGAGACGAAGCGCGCGACGCCCACGATGGGGGGGCTCTTTGTCCTCCCCGTCGGCGCGCTCGTGGCCGTGGCGGCGGGGGGGCTGTCGCGGGGGGAGGGGTGGCTCGTCCTGGGGACGGTGGCGGCGCTGGCCGGCGTGGGGCTATGCGACGATGCCCTGAAGTTCCGCGGGCCGAACGCCGCCGGCATTCGGAGCTGGCCGAAGCTCCTCATCGCGTTGGCGGTCGGCGCCGGGGTGGGGATCGGCGCGCTCGGCGCCAACAGCTTCAGCGCGCTGGAGCTGCCGTGGCTGCGGCGGACGGTCGAGCTCGGCTGGGCGTGGGTGCCGTTCTCGATGCTGGTGGTCGCCGGCTGCGCGCACGCGGTCAATCTGGCCGACGGGATGGACGGGCTGGCGGCCGGTTGCGTGACGATTGCGCTGACGGCGATCGGATTCTTAGCGCTGGAGGGCGACCCGAGGAGCCGCGCGCTGGTGCCCTGGTGCGCCAGCCTCGCGGGCGCGTGCGTGGGGTTTCTCTGGTTTAACGCCTACCCAGCGACCGTCATGCTGGGGGACGTGGGGGCGCTGGGCCTGGGGGGCGCGCTGGGCGCGCTCAGCCTGCTGACCCACACCTCGCTCTGGCTGCCGGTCATCGGGGCCGTGTTCGTCGCGGAGGCGCTCTCGGTCATGCTGCAGGTGGCCTCCTACAAGTGGCGGGGGAAGCGGCGGGTCTTCCGCGTGGCGCCCATCCACCACCACTTCCACTTGGGCGGCGTGAGCGAGCCGAAGCTCATCATCCGGTTCTGGATCGTGGGGTTGCTCCTGGCGATGCTGGGCCTCACGACGTTGGGATGGCCATGACCGACGTGTTCGGCCAATCCTGGGACGGCCGCCGCGTGGGCGTCATCGGGCTGGGACGCAGCGGCCTGGCCGCCGCGCGCCTGCTCTGCCGCGTCGGCGCCCGGGTGCAGGCGACCGACGCCCGGGAGGATGACGACCTCCGGGCCGCGCAGGATGCCCTGCTGCGGCTGGGGGCCGACCGGGTGGAGCTCGGCACGCATTCCCCCGAGACACTCGATGGCGCGGACCTGCTCGTGGTCAGCCCGGGCGTCCCGGAATCGGCCGCGCCCTTCCGCTGGGCTGAGGACCACGGCGTGCCCATCATCAGCGAGATCGAGCTGGCCTTCTCCTTCTGCCGCTCGCCCGTCATTGCGGTGACCGGGACCAACGGCAAGAGCACCACGGTGTCGCTCATCGCGGAGGTCCTGCGCGCCGCCGGCCAGCCGGCCGTCGCCTGCGGCAACATCGGCACGCCGTTCTCCGCCGTCCTTGACCGTCTGACGTCCGACGCGGTGGCCGTGGTCGAGGTCAGCTCCTTTCAGCTCCTTGGGTGCGAGCGGTTCCAGCCGAGGGTCGGCGTCCTCCTGAACATCGGGATGAACCACCTGGACCGCCACCCCGACCCCGCCGCCTACCTGGCGGCGAAGGCGCGGCTCTTCGAGCGCCAGACCCCGAGCGACTGGGCGGTGCTCAACGGCGCCGACCCGCGCATCGTGGGACTCGGCGAGCGGCTGCATGCCCAGCGCATCTGGTTCGGCGATGAGGATGAGCGGCCAAACCCGCCGGCGTTCCGGCTGGCGCCGCAGACGCGGCGGGCGCTGACGGGCAACGCCCAGGCGGTGCTGCAGGTCGCGCGGCTCTTCGGGATCGCCGACCCGCTGACCTGGCAGGTGCTCCGGGCCTTCCGGGGGCTGGAGCATCGCCTTGAGCGCGTGGCGACGATCCGGGGGCTCCACTTCATCAACGACTCCAAGTCCACGACGCCCGAGAGCACCCTCTACGCCCTGTCGCAGATCCCTGGCAGCGTGGTGGTCATCCTCGGAGGGCGCGATAAGGGGCTGGACTTCGCCGCGCTGTCTGCCCGGCTCCACGACGAGCGCGTGAGGGGGGTGGTGCTGATCGGAGAGGCCCGGTCGCGGCTGCGCCCGCTGCTCAACGGCTCCACGATGGTGCGGGAGCGCGAGACGCTCGAAGAGGCCATCCAGGACGCGGCGGCGCTCGCCGCGCCCGGCACGACCATCCTCTTCTCGCCCGCCTGCGCCAGCTTCGACATGTTCCGCGACTTCGAGGATCGGGGGCGGCGATTCAAGGCCGTCGTCGCGGGGATGAGCGGCGCATGAGCCCCAGGGCGCTGCGGCGGTGCCTGCTCGTGGTCATCCTGGTCCTGCTCGGCCTGGGCCTGGTGGCCGTCTACTCAGCCAGCGCGATGGCCGCGGCCGCGACCTACGGCGGGAGCCTCCGGTTCCTGCTGCACCACCTGCTCGCGATCGCCTGCGGCGTGGCGCTGGCCATCGGCTGCCTCGCCATCCCCTACTCGCAGCTCCGGCGGGTGAGCCGGTGGCTGTTCCTGTTCAGCGTCATCGCATTGGTGCTGGTGTTCCTGCTCGGCCCGGAGGTCGGCGGGGCCAGGCGGTGGTTCCGCATCGGCCGGTGGAGCCTCCAGCCCTCGGAGCTGGCGCAGCTCTCCCTCATCCTGTATCTCGCGGACCTGCTCGCCCGCCGGACGGGCGAGCTGCACCACTTCTGGCGCGGCCTGCTGCCGCCGCTCCTTGCGACCGGTCTCATGGCGGGCCTGGTGCTCCTCCAGCCGGACCTGGGGACGACGATCGCGATGGGGGCGGTGGCGATGCTGCTCCTCTACGTCGCGAAGGCCCGCTGGCAGCACCTGGCGGCGGTCGCGGCCGTGGCCCTCGCCGTGCTCGTCATCCTGATCGCGGGCGCGGAGTACCGCCGGCGGCGGATCCTCGCCTTTCTCGACCCGTGGGCGGACCCCCTCGGGGGCGGCTACCAGATCCTCCAGTCGTACTTCGCCCTGGCCAGCGGCGGGCTGCTCGGCGTCGGCATCGGGGGCTCGCTGCAGCGGCTCTTCTTTTTGCCGGGCGCCCACACCGACTTCCTCTTCGCCATCATCGGCGAGGAGCTGGGGCTCGTCGGGACCACCGCCGTGATCCTCCTGCTGGCGCTCTTCCTGCTGTTCGGGTTTCGGATCGCCGTGGCGGCCCAGGACCTCTTCAGCAAGTACCTGGTGTGCGGCCTCGTGGGAATGATCGGCCTGGAGGCGCTCATCAACATCGCTGTCGTCACAGGCCTGTTGCCCACCAAGGGGCTGCCGCTGCCGCTCATGTCGTACGGCGGGACGTCCATCGTCATCAACCTGATCGCCTGCGCCCTGATCTTCCAGGGAAGCCGCTATGGAGAACGAATCCCCATTGAGCGTCCTCTTGATCGCTGACGGAAGCGGCGGCCACCTGATCCCCGCCCTGGAGGCCGCCACGGCCCTCGCCAGGCGAGGGGTGCGCGCCACCGTCTGGTACGCGCAGCGCCGGCAGACGGCGCCGTTGGCCCGGGCCCTGATCCAAGAGGCCCGGCGCGCCTCCGTGGACGTCGATCCCCTGCCGGTTGAATCGACCGCGGTGCCGTGGAGACGGCTGGCCCAGTGCGGCCGGCTTTGGCGCCTGGCGCAGCGCGGCTTCGATGCCTTCGCACCCGACGTGGTCGTCGGGTTCGGTGGGTGGGTCTCCATCCCGGTGATCCTGGCGGCCCGGATGCGCCGCATCGGCTGCGTGCTCCATGAGCAGAACGTCGTCCCGGGACGGGCGAACCGGTGGCTCACGCGGTGGGCGGACCGCATCGCCGTCTCCTTCCCGGAGACCCAGCGCGCGCTGGACGGCGCGCCGGCGGTGGTCACCGGCCTGCCGGTGCGCAACCGCATCGGCCGCATCCCGCGGACGGAGGGGGCGGCGCGGTTCGGTCTGGACCCGGCGCGGCCGACGGTGCTGGTGCTCGGCGGCAGCCAGGGCGCGCGGACGCTCAACCAGCTCCTGATGGCCGTGGCGGCCCAGCTTGCGCCCGAGGAGCGGCGGACCTGGCAGGTCATCCACCTCACCGGTCCGTGGGACGAGGAGGCGGTGGCCGACGCCTACGCCGCGCACGGCGTAGCCGCGTGGGTGGCGCCGTCGCTCATGGAGATGGAGACCGCCTACGCCCAAGCGGATCTGGTCATCGCGCGGGCGGGCGCCTCGACGGTTGCGGAGCTGGCGCGCTGCGGCAAGCCGGCGATCCTCATCCCCTATCCGTTTGCGGGCGGCCACCAGCGGGCAAACGCCAGGCTCGTGGAGGCGGTCGGTGGCGGGGTGGTGCTCGAGGAGTCGGGTGCGACGCCGGCGCAGGTGCTGTCGGCCATGCGGTCCATCCTCGCCGACGGGCGGCTGCGGAGCATGATGGGCGCTCAGGTCCGGGGGCTCCAGTGCGCCGATGCCACCGAGCGGCTCACCGAGACGATCCTCGACGTGGGACGGGGCACCGGGGGCCACGCATGAGCCTGCCGCGCATCACGCCAGGTCTGCGCCTCCACTTCCTCGGGATCGGGGGGATCGGGATGAGCGGCCTCGCCGCCATCTGCCTCGAGCGCGGCTGCGCGGTGTCGGGGTGCGATGCAAAGCTCAATGGCACGATCGGCCGGCTCCAGCAGCGGGGCGCGTCGGTCGTGGCGGGCCACGCGGTTGCGCATCTGGAGGGCGGGGTGGACCTCGTCGTCCACAGCGCCGCCGTCTCGGGGCAGGAACCTGAGCTGCTCGAGGCCAGGGCGCGGGGGCTGCGCACCCTCACGCGCGGCGAGCTGCTGGCGGCGCTCGCCGCCGAAACGCGCCTGGTGACGGTCGCCGGCGCCCATGGGAAGACGACCACCTCCGGGATGGCCGCCCAGCTCCTGATTCAAGCGGGGTGGGACCCCACCGTCGTCGTCGGGGGGCTCATGCTCTCGCTGGGCACCAACGCCCGCTCCGGCACCGGCGCCTACCTGGTCGCGGAGAGCGACGAGTCGGACGGTTCGTTCCTGCTGCTGTCGCCGCACATCGCGATCATCACCAACATCGACCGCGAACACCTCAACTACTATCGGACGTTCACGCGGCTCATCGAGGCGTTTGAGCAGTTCGTCGGCCGGATGCCGCCCGGCGGGACGCTGATCCGCTGCACCGACGACCCGCTTGTGCGGGAACGGCTCCGCCACCCCGCGCAGGTGGGCTACGGCTTCGAGCCAGGCGCCGACGTGACGGCGGAGCCGGTCGAGCTGCACGGGCTCGGCAGCCGCTTTCGGGCCGCCTATCGCGGCCGGTCGCTGGGGACGTTCACCCTCCAGGTGCCGGGACGGCACAACGTGCTCAACGCGCTCGCCGTCATCGGCCTTGGGCTCACCCTCGAGCTGCCCCTTGTGACCATTCGGGAATCGCTGCGGCAGTTCCGGGGCACCGGGCGGCGCTTCCAGGTCGCGCGGCTGCCCGGCGACATCTGGGTGGTGGAGGACTACGCGCACCACCCATCCGAGATCCGGGCCACGCTCGCCGCGGACACCCTGCACGAGCGCCATCGGGTGGTCGTGTTCCAGCCGCACCGGTTTTCCCGGACGCAGTCGCTCGAGCGCGAGCTCACCGCGTGCTTCGACCGGGCCGACGGGGTCATCGTGACCGATATCTACCCGGCGTTCGAGCCGCCCATCCCGGGGATCTCCGGCGAGCGGCTGGCCACCCTGATCAGGGCCCACGGCCACCCGTGCGTCCGCTACGTCCCCAAGCCGGACCTCCCCACGTTCGTCACGCGGATCGCCTCCGCCGGCGACACGATCTTCTTTCTCGGCGCGGGGGACATCGGAGAGCTGTGCCATGACGTGGCCGCACGGTTGCGTGCGCCGGCACGAATCGCTGGCTGACCACACGAGCTTCCGCATCGGGGGCCCGGCGGAGTGGTTCGCCGAGCCCGCGACGCTGGAGGAGCTCCTCGAGATGCTCCGGGAGGCCGCGGTCCGGGGCCTGCCGGTGTCCGTGGTGGGCGGCGGGACGAACACCCTCGCCGCGGACCGCGGGATCCGCGGCCTCGTCGTCCACCTGGGCCGCGGGTTCCGCACGGTCCAGGACGTGAGCCATCCCGAGTCCCCGACGGCCACGCTCGTCTGCGGCGGGTCGCTCTTGACGCAGCGGCTCGTGTACCTCGCGGCGAAACACGGGTGGGGCGAGCTGGAGACGCTCGCGGGGTTGCCCGGGCAGCTCGGCGGGGCGGTGGCCATGAACGCGCAGGGGATCGGCCGGTTCATTCAGCGCCTCAGCCTCGTCGCCCCCGACGGGGCGGTGCGGACCGTGCCGAGGGAACAGCTCCGATTCAGCTATCGGTACGCGGCGCTTGCGCCCGGCATCATCACGGAGGTGGTGCTGCAGTTTCCGAAGGTGCCGCCGGAGGAGGCCTACGAGCGGATCCGACAGACGCTGGCCTACCGGAACAGCACGCAGGAGGTCCGGCTGCCGTCGGCGGGCTGCGCCTTCAAGAACCCGCCCGGCACGGGCGCCGGGCGCCTCATCGACCAGGCGGGCCTGAAGGGCGCCCGCATCGGGGATGCGCAGGTCTCCTCGCGGCACGCCAACTTCATCGTGAACCTCGGCCGGGCGACATGCGATGACGTCCTGTCGCTGATGGAGCACATCCAGCGGCGCGTCCGGCGGGTCTTCCACATCACGCTGGAGCCGGAGGTCCGGCTGATCGGCGAGCGCCTATGAAAGTGGCGGTGCTGATGGGCGGCCCCTCGGGCGAGCACGAGGTGTCGCTGAAGAGCGGCCACGGCGTCGTCGAGGCGCTGACGCGCCGCCGCTGGCCGGTCCAGCCGGTGATCATCCCCAAGGCGTGCGCCGTTGACGAGGCCTGCGAGACGGCCAGGTGCGCGCTGCTGGCTTCCGGCGCGGATGTGGCGTTCCTCGCCCTGCATGGGCCGTTCGGGGAAGACGGGACCATCCAGTCGCTCTGCGAGGCGCTGCACCTTGCCTACACCGGCTCGACCGCGCGCGCCAGCCGCCTGGGGATCGACAAGGCGGCTTCGCGGAAGCGGTTCGCCGCGGCGGGCCTTGCGGTCCCGCGCTGGGAGCTCCTCGACGGCTCGGCGCAACCGGTCCGCGTGACCCGCTGCGCCTACCCCCTTGTCGTGAAGCCGGTCAGCCAGGGCTCGAGCCTCGGGGTCTCCATCGTCCGCGAGGAAGCGCAGCTGCCGGCCGCGTTCGCAGAGGCGGGCCGGTATGGTCCAAGGATCCTGATCGAGGAGTTCGTCGCGGGGCGCGAGGTCACCGTCGGGGTGCTGGGCGATGAGCCGCTGCCCGTCGTCGAGATCCGCCCCACCCACCCGTTCTTCGACTACACCGCCAAGTACACGCCCGGCGCAACCGACTACCTTGTGCCGGCGCCGCTTCCGCCGGACCTCGCCGCATCGGTCCAGGCGGCGGGCCTGGCGGCCCACCGGGCGCTGGGCTGCCGGCACCTCTCGCGCACGGACCTCATCCTGCGCCCGGACGGCGTCCCCGTCGTCCTCGAGGTCAACACGATTCCAGGGCTGACGCCGACGAGCCTCCTGCCGAAGGCGGCGGCCTGCGTGCACCTTGGCTATGACGAATTGTGCGAGCAGCTCCTCCTGATGGCGGCGCACGGGATGCCTCACGCGGCCGCGTCGAGGTAGGGGAGATGGCCAGACGCCGTCGACGACGCATCATCGGACTCCTCCCGCGCGCGGGAGGCGCGGCGTGGACGGCCGCGCGCTGGGCGCTCAGGCACCCGGGGCCGTTCCTCGCGGCCAGCGGGTTGGCGGCCGGCGCGTGGGGGATGAGCCAGTACGCGCAGCGCGCCGAGGCGTTCCGCATCGCGCACGTCGAGTTCCCCGCGGACGCCTCCCTGCGAGTGACCGACTCGCTGATGGGCCAGCCCCTGCTCACGCTGGACATCCGCGCCCTCGCCGCTGAGATCAGCCGGCAGCAGCCGGGCATGAAGCAGGTCCGGGTGGTGCGGCGGCTGCCCAACACCATCCGATTTGAGATGGTGCCCCGCCTGCCCGTCGCGCAGGTGCGCCTGCACCCCGCCACCGGCGGGGCGGGCCGGTGGCATTCCGTGGACCGCGACGGGTTCATCCTGCCGGACGGGCGGCCTGAGCCCGCCGGCGGTCTCATGCGGGTCGTCGGGTTCGAGTCGGGGGCGAG
>Ga0114945_10000988_pt1 | contig 18053 bp, 22 predicted proteins | sample OV2TP3_FD_87194 | JGI IMG/M metagenome (GOLD analysis project Ga0114945, IMG submission 87194) | Hot spring microbial communities from Beatty, Nevada to study Microbial Dark Matter (Phase II) - OV2 TP3 | ecosystem: Environmental > Aquatic > Thermal springs > Hot (42-90C) | place: USA: Beatty...
AAGCGAACAAAATGACTCGACGGCGTACTTGTTGTACGACGAGAGTCATTTTGTGAAGCTTGACGACGTCGCAGCCAAAAATCAAAAATTGCAGCAGAATGGAATTTCCGAAGAAGTCTAATACAAAGCGAAAAGCGCAAAATAACAACGCAAAACCTAAAGTAGAACGAAGACGGAGGCTTTGAATTTTACGCTGTTGTTTTTCGTTTTGCGCTTTACGCTTTGAGCTTTTGTTGGTTTTTCCAAAGAAGCTCCATGTGTATAATCTTGAGAGGTATTTTTATATATGATCACACAGACCCAACAATCATTTTCCCCCCGGAATCTCAAGCTCATAGACTACAAAGACACGGAACTTTTGAAGAAGTTCTTGACGGCGCATGGGCGCATCAGTTCGAGGCGGTACACGGGGCTCTCTGCGACGATGCAACGAGAACTCGCGCGCGTTGTGAAGCGCGCGCGATACATGGGGCTTTTGCCCTTTGTGGTGCGATAGGAGCTTCGCTCTGGGCTCTCGCGCTAACGCGCTAAGCGCAGCATTAGGTAGAGCATATCGGCATCGAGAATTTTTCTCTTGCGCTCCTCGAGCGCGACCGGCCCGCCCGGGTCTTGTTTATAGATCACGACGCCGTCGCGAAGAAACAGTTCAGGCCGCGCGTTGACGCCGTGCTCGCTTTTCTTTTCCGTTTTATAGACAAAAAAGAACCAGCCGCGGGTGTTCGTCGTTACCTCGCGAAAAGTCATCTGTACGAACTGGTAGCGGTTCTGCGCCTGCTCGATGAGAGCGACGAGTTTTGCGTCCACGCCCTCCATCGTGTGCGCGTCGGCAAGCAAATTGCCGAATACGTTTTGTCCAAAAAACTCCTTGAGGGCTTCAATACCCCTGAGGCAGCGCATGTGCGGTTCTTGGCTCTGCTCACAGCGCACCAGGGGGATGCCGAGGCCGTCGGGCGGGGGCTTTACGAGATCAGCATACGACATGCCTTCCCGAATGTTCGCGTAGAGCCTCTGGAAGTCGTTAGCCGTTTTGGTAAACTGGACTGTTTCGTTCGTGGTCGAGATTTGTTTATAGAAACACGCTGTGGTGAAGAGACAGCACACGGCAAGCAGAAGAAAACGCACGGATCGCACTTTTTTATCCTCCAGCAAGACAGGTTTTTGTACTCCGAAGAACCACTACATCTAGCATAGCGCAGTGCGAGCGGGTTTGAGGAGAGAGGCAAGTGGATAACGCAACCCGGCCAGCCATCACTGTTTTTGAACCCGTTCGACGTAGACACCGGTCTCGGTGTTAACGCGTACGATGTCGCCCTGCTCGATGAAGATCGGTACGGTAATGACCGCGCCGCCCTCGAGCGTTACTTGTTTGTTTGCACCCTGGGCCGTGTTTCCGCGTATTGCAGGCGGCGCCTCTGCGACGCGAAGATCCAGCTTTATCGGGAGCTCGACGCCGAGCGGCTCGCCTTTAAAGTCCGCGATCGAGATCGGGGAGTTCGGTGTGAGGAAACGCGCTGCCTCGCCGATCAAGGTCTGAGGCAAGGGAAAGCGCTTGCTCCTATCCGCGCTTTCGCAGAACCACCACTCGCCGCGGTTGTTATAGAGGTAGAGCGCGTCGCGTTTCTCGATCCCTGCCTCCTCGACCGTCTCCGATTGGTGGAAGGAGCGCTCGACAACCTTCCCGGTGCGCAGGTTCTTGAGCTTGGTTTGGTTCACCGGCTTTCGCTGCTGCTTGCGGAAGACATGTGCCGCGAGCACCTCGTAGGGCTCGCCGTCGAGGATGATATACTTTTTCGGCAGGATGTCGTTATAGCTGAGCATTGTGGTATGGTAGCGCAGCACGGCAGAGCCTGCAACCTCTTCCTTCATGCGGTAGTTGCAGGAAGGAGGAGGGTAGGGTACTATGGGTATATGCATTTGCTTGAGCCATTCTCCGGAGAGGGGGACGGAGCGGTCGCAGCTACTTTGAGCGACGAGGAGGTATTGGCGCGTGCGCTCTCCCACCCGTCGCTTTTTTCCGTCATCCTTGAGCGTTACCAGGCGGCGTTTCTCCGTAAGGCTGTACAGGTAGTCGGCGACCACGAGGAAGCGCGGGACGTGGTGCAGGAGACGTTTGTTAAGATTTACCGTTACGCAGGGCGCTTCGAGAAGCAGGAAGGCGCGTCGTTTTCATCCTGGGCGTATAAGATTTTGATGAACACGAGCTTCACACACTACCAGAAGCGCAAGCGCACCGCGCTCCAAACTACGCCGCTCTCGCCGGAGCTTGAGGCAGTGCTCGCCGATCGCGGACGTTTTCTCGACGACATGGAGAATGCGGACTATGTGGGCGTCGTTCTTGAGCAAGTAGCCGAGCCCTTTCGTCGTGTCCTCTCTCGATACTTTCTTGACGGCAGAAGCCAGCAGGAGATAGCGGATGAGGAGGGGGTTTCCGTCGGCGCCGTCAAGACACGGATGCACCGGGCAAAGGCGGCGTTTCGTAAGACCGCGCGGAATTTGGCGAAGGGGAGGAGTGAATGTTAAGGTCGAGTTGCGCCTCGCTTTGTCTTTGTATCCGGTAAGTCAAAGGTCAAAAGTCAAAGCTCAAAACCACAACGCAAAGCCTAAAAACTTTTGACTTTTTAGCTGTGGTTTTGACTTTTGCGCTTTGACCTTTGAGTTTTGGATACGGTATTACGCTGGGTCTTATTAGCAAACCTTTCTTTTATTTATTTATGGATCAGAATCTAAAAGTAAGCATCATGCGCCGCGTCTGGGCGCTTTTTGTGCTTCGCAGGGCTACGAGCATGGCTGCGCTCCGGCTCTACTTATTCGCCTTTTTGCTCTGGCAGACCCTGCTCCGGGTGTCTCTCGGACACGTCTGGGCGAATATGCCAAAAGGTTATGCAGGGGAGGTTGTCTCATTCTTTGAACGTGCATTTTTCAACACCGAAACCGCAGTGCAAGCGCTCATTCTCGCGACAGGTACGGCGGGTCTGTGGGCAACGACGAAGATGATCAGGAGCATCGTCCGGAATACCGCCCGCCAAACGCTCGTGCGCGCATAGTCGGCAGCGTAAAACACCACAAAGAATTACGCACAATCGCATCGCGTATGCGGTGCGATTGTATTTTGGTGTGCAGGTTGTTGCGGCATTCAGACCCCCAGGCTCATTCAAGTTTTTTGGTTCGCGAAAGGAAGCTCCCCTGCCGCAGAGGTCTGTGGCAGGGGAGCGGAGCGCAGCTTATGTTTGAGTCAAAGGCGCCGCAGTGCGCATCGGCGGTATCGTGTCGAAAATAATTTCACGATGTGCGGTCCATGTTTCTCGTATTGCCTCTGGCGTGCCAATACCGGCGGCGCAGGGGCCGCACGGGCCGAACCAGTGGTTTTGCGGAGCGCCGGTGGTCCTGGCTCCGAGGCCAGCGTAGGTTGTTCCATTCGTCGTGTGTCCGAGCATGGTGTTCACGAACCCGTGGTCATTTGACACAATCGCTGTAGTGAGGCGTGGCTTGATGCGCTCAAGGATGGATAGCAGAACCTCGACATGCTGGTCGCCGTAGGTGGTGATGATTTGTAGCGGCCCAAACAACTCCTTCGTAACGAGATCAAAATGATCGGGTAGTGCCAGGCGGCGAAGCGGGACAAAGATCGCTGTCGGTTCGAAAGCGCCATACTCTTTCGGGATCGTGTGGCCCTTGAGCCGTTTGCCTCCCCACAGGATGTATGTGCCGCTGAGCTTGAGGATTGCGGCGATGTGTGTCTCCATATACTCGTTTGTCACCGAGAGCAGCGGGCCATTGGTGAGGTCGGTGAGCTGTCGTGTCCTTGCGCGATTCTGCATTGCATCATAGAGTCCGGCCGCCTTCTCGTGGACAAAGAGCAACGATTGCGCAGAGCATTTTTGTCCTGCCGCTGCGTAGGCATCCTGATCGCACTGCCAGGCGACGTATTCGAGCACGTCGTCAGTCACATCCCGTCCTATAATCTTCGAGTTAAAGCCGGAGTCCTCGAGTTTCACTCTGCCTTCAAGCTCTCGCATGAGAGACGCGCCTACCTCGGATGAACCGGTGAACTGGCAGAGAGCGATGTGCTGCTTTGCGGCGTCGATGAACGCACCCATGTGCTCGCCGCTGCAATGTATGAGATCGACGTCGTGTGCAGGCAAGCCGCAGGCGATCAAAAGCCGAACGAATTGTTCCGCAACGATTGAGACCTTCGAGTCTGCCTTCAGGAGCGGTCGGTTTCCAGTAAGGAGCGCTCCGACGAGCTGGAGTGCGGGGATTTCGAGCGGGAAGTTAAACGGTGCGATGACAACAACCGGACCAAACGGCCAGTGGTACCCATTGCTCTCCTGCCCCGCGTGATTGCCGGGAGTGGAAAATCCTCGGCCGAAATGAAAACGAGGATTGTCGCCGGCAAAATTATAGAGAAAGTCTCTCGTGACCTCTACTTCTCCCCTGCACTGCGGGAGTGATTTTGGCATGACACGCTGTATGAGCCGCGCGAAGAACTGTGCAATGTCAGGGTCGGCAAGCACAGTCGCTGCCCTACCGCACACCAGCCCGAGCATTAAGTAGCGTGCAGAGTTGCGAAGCGGATTGTGAAGACCGTATGATGGACATGACCGAAGGCCTTGTACAAAACTCCCGAACTTCTCTGGAGGCGTGTCGGGGATGCTGATCATGCCCGCTCCGGTGAGCGGATCCGGCATGAGGCGCGTGAGTGAATTTTCAACGAACCAGAACTTTCCTTCTGAGAGGTTCATGGCGAATGCGGTGCACCCTGTCGCCCTGTGCCGCATAGTATCCGGGTCAATTGTTGCAAACGAGAGATCCATCTTTCTTCCTCCCACATTTTGCGAGTGCGCGTTTTTGTCGGGTCAGTATTACTGCAGCTATATGAGCATAGAAATCCATTTTGTGCAACGTCAAGCGACGTGAAAAAGTCGTTTGTTCTTGGCACAAAATCGAGGCGTTTCGGATAAACGCCCCCAACGCTCGGCGATATCGTGCTATCATACTTTGAATAACGAAATTGCCGACCCGAGACTCCGATGTCACACCACGACGAAGCTCCAACTTCCAACCAACAATTTTCAAACAAATTACAATGATTCAAATCTCAAATTCCAAACATGCCGCAGTCCGTGTTTGGAAATTGGAATTTGTGTATTGAGATTTGCTTGGAACTTGATTTTTTGAGCTTGGAGCTTTCGCACGGCGGGGGACATCGGATGTGCTTCTAATTTCGTAATTCACGGTTCTCAAGTTCGACGAGCGCGCAGCAGAAACACCGCCACTCCGATGGCGGTGTTTCTGTTCGCGGGAGCCAGAGAGAGGCCGTGGCCGATCCTTTGTCTCCTTGTGTTTGGGGATTATGTGTTTCGTATGCCAGCATCGGTTGGCGTATCGGATTTCACTTGGCGGAGCGGGATCGTGAATCGTATGGAGGTGCCTTCATTCTCGGCGCTGGTGAAGTCCATGGCGCCGCCGTGGTTCTCGACGATATTTTTCGCCATGTAGAGCCCGAGGCCGGTGCCTGCGGTGGCGTAGAGCTTGGCATTCCGTGCGCGGAAAAATTGATTGAAGACCTGGCGCTGCTGCTCCTTGGGGATGCCGATGCCGGTGTCTGCGACGCTGACTTCGATATCTCGCGCTCTTTTTCGCACCGTGAGCGCGACCGCGCCCCCCTCAGGCGTGTACTTGATCGCATTGTTGATGAGGTTGTCAATGACAATGCTGATTTTTTCCGCGTCGATTGAGACCGAGGGCAGCACCTCCGGCAGGGAGGCCGAGAAAGCGATCCGCTTGCGCTCCGCAGCGAGGCGCGTTGCGGCGACGACTTTCTGAACGATCGGCAGCAGGTCATGCTCCTCGAGCTTGAAGCCGAAGCGCCCCTCCTCGATGCGCGCAGTGTCAAGGAGGTTGGTGATGAGATCCGCCGCGGTGATTGTCACCTCAAGGCTGTCATGCAAAATTTTCCGCTGCTCTTCACTGAGCGGCCCTGCTTCTCCGTCAACGAGCGACTGGAGCGACCAGCGGACGCCGGTGAGCGGCGTCCGGAGCTGGTGCGCCGCGACCGAGACGAACTCAGACTTCACGAGATCAAGCCCCTCGAGGCGTTTGTTCGCGTCGGAGAGCTCGATGTCGCGGCGCACGAGGACTTTCCCCACGTCGCTGAGCTCGCCGGTGACGCGGGAGAACTCCTCGTTCGCCCGGAAGAGCTCGCGATCTTTGCGCACGAGAAGCCGCGCGCTCTCGGTATTCTCGCGGAGCCATACTGTAAGTTCTCGGTTGCGCTCGCTGAGCGCGCGTACGGCTCTAAACGCTATCATCGCCGCTCCCGCTGCAGCGATGGCGGCAAGAGCGCTCCAGAGCAATCGGTCAAGCAGGCCTGCTGTCAGAGTCGCGCCCGCAGTTACGAGGGGAGCCAGGAGGAGTGCGAGAATGAGGCGGCGGCGGGGAGAGAGGGAGAGGACCGAGGCGGCATGTTTCGAAAAATGCATGTGTGGGATTATTCTTAGGGACAACCTCAGGCTAAACTCAAAGCTCAAAAGTCAAAACTACAACATAAAAGTCAAAAGTTTTACGGTTTTGCGCTGTGGGTTTAAGCTTTGACTTTTGAGTTTTGAGTTTTCACTTCGTCCCTATCCCGACAATCGTTATCGTTCCATTGTGGAAGAGCGCGGGCTCCGGTGCGGTAGCGTCGCCGATCGCGTGTATTGCGGGCGCGTACTCTCCGAAGCTCGCCATACCAAGAAGCGGGGTGTCGCGCCCGACGACGTCGAGTATCTCGTTGACCTCGTCCTTGACCAATGTACCGAGGAGTCGTTTGCGCGAGACGCTCTCAAAGACGAGGACGAGCTTCGGTGAGATGTGCTGTCGTTTTAGGCGCTCGTGTAGGCTCTCGGTCGCGATGCGAGCGGCGGCGAGCGCTTTTTCCTTGCTCCCGATCATGAGACGAACTTCAGCGCCCTCTGGTATTGCCGCGGCGAGAGTGAGCGAGCCATCTTCCTCGGCCTTGAGGGGGGTGCGGATGAGGTACTCATCGTTGCCGTCAGTGCGGACGCCGAGCGGATAGCTGAGTGCCGAGCGCACGAGGGGCTCGGCGCGAAGTTTCGCGAGGTCTTCTCCAAAATATTCTTCATAGATCGATACCGCCCGCACGCCGGCAAGCTCAAAGACGCGTGCGCCCTCCGCCTGCTCTACCCGCTGCGGTACGCCGACCGGTATCCAGCCATGCCGCACGCCGACGGTTACCGCGCATTCGCCAGAGAGCGCGAGGCCGATCAATGCGTCGTCTGCGACGAGCGCGTCCCGGTACTGGAACGTCCGCTCGAACGCAAGCTCGTCTCCTGCCGCCATTCCAGCAGTCGGTACGTTTGTGCCGAGCACCTCCTGGAGACCGGCGAGCGCCTCCGCCGCGCCGCCCTGGAGCATATTTGAGAAGAGGAGGAGCCCGCGCAATTCCTCGGTGGCGAGCTCACGGATTTCCTGCGCCGCGAGCGCCCCTGCGGCGCGAGCGCCGTTTTTCATGAGCCCCATGCCTGAGGCAAACGTGATGCTATCGCCAGAGAGCGCGATCACCGCCACAGACTGCTCCAGCGTGCCTTCATGGGTGAAGATGCCCGCGACCGAGCAGCCGACAAGCGGCGCATTTCCGCTCGCATCTCGCACCCCGCGGATGAGCGCCTCCTGGTCGTAGAGCGCGGAGGAAAATACCAAAAGCTGTGTCGGCCGTTCAACACCTGCCTTCTCAAGGGCGCTCTCGGCCGCTGCAAAACCCGCTTGGTGCGCGTCGTGTTCTTTGGCGGTGCCGATTCCGACGATGAGAGACATAGTGGTGCGGCCGCGCAGGTCTCACGATTTCGCGCTCGAGCTTCGGTGTTTGGAAATGGCGTCGCCTCGCTTGACGCAAAATGCAGAACTCGGCCTCCTTGCTCGTCGGCCTCAGACAGCTGCATTTTGCTACTCGGCTCGCCATTTCCTAAACACCTCTCGCTATGCGCGAAATCGTGAGACCTGCGCGGCCTTGTGGGAGGATTTATTAACGATGCAAACACTTTCCGCTGCCGTGTGGCCTCGATACACTCTTGTGTACCATGCACGAGGCAGCGAATTCGTTCCATATGTCGGCCGTTCGTGTGCTTATCGCTTGATGCATACTGCTTGTGGCTCGTTTACGCGATTCCGAGCAGTTGCTCTATTTTCGCCACGATTTCGTTCGGCGAGGTGTTGGCCTTGACGGCGTAGTCTGCAGCGCCGAGCTGCCTGCCTTTCTCGAGATCGTCGCGCTGCCCGAGATTCGAGAGAATGAGCACCGGGATCTGCCGGAGTTTTTCGTTCGCCTTGATCTCGCGCAGGAGCACAAAACCGTCCTCCCCGGGAAGGATGAGGTCAAGACACACGAGATTGATTGTCTTTTCGGCAAGGAGCGCCCGGCCTTCCTGTACCGTCTCCGCCCGAAAGACTGTAAATTTCTGCTCGTGGAGTTTTTTCTCAAGCATCCCGCCAAGAAACGGATCGTCCTCGACGACGAGGAGTACGGCGCGGCTCTCGCCCGTCGCGGTTGCTCGAGGAGCCCCACCGCTCTCTCTGGCACTGTCCGCACCGCGACTGGTGACGCTCTCTTGAGGCGTGTCATCATCCATAGGAGTGTAATTCTGAGTATAGCAAGGAGAGCACGCGGCGCACAAGGGTTGCCTGTGCATAAGAGGTGCTTGACAGGGTTCGCGTGCCGCGTTACGCTTGAAATATTAGTGACGAAATCCGAAATTCGAATATCGAAATCCGAAACAATAGACCTCTTGTATAACCCGCTCCTGCTGCAATTTTTGATTTTTGGCTGCGACTTCGTCAGACTTCGCAAAATGGTTCTCGTCGTACAGCAAGTACGCCGTCGAACCATTTTGCTTGTCTTCCTCGTCTCGCTCAAAAACCAAAAATTTCGCCACGAAGCGGGTTATACAAGAGGTCTAATATCGAAACCCAAATGCTCAAATGACCGAAACACGGACGCGGGTGTTTCGAGCATTTGAATTTTGTTCATTCGGATTTGTTTCGTATTTCGCCTAGCCTGCCGACAGCAGTCGGCCAAGGTGCTTCGATATTCGGATTTAAGTAACAGTCTTTATTATCAGTCTAATTTTTTACGCGCTGGCCGCCACGACGCCACACGTTTCATTCTCCGAAGCGTCTGGTTTCTGAAAGCGGTTCGCACGTACCATATATCATGGCAGACTTTGAGAGAACAAAGCCGCATGTCAATGTCGGCACCATCGGCCACGTTGACCACGGCAAGACCACGCTGACCGCGGCGATGCTCCATGTGCTGAACCTCGCCGGCCAGAAGGTCAAGATGCGCAAGGTTGACGAGATCGACTCTGCGCCCGAGGAGCGCGCGCGCGGCATTACAATCGCGCTTTCGCATAATGAGTACGAGACCGCGGCGCGCCACTATGCGCACGTCGATGCGCCGGGCCACCAGGACTACATTAAGAACATGATAACCGGCGCCGCCCAGATGGACGGCGCGATCATCGTGGTCGCGGCAACCGACGGCGTCATGCCGCAGACCCGCGAGCACATTCTTCTTGCGCGTCAGGTCGGCGTGCCGCGCATTGTCGTTTTTCTCAACAAGGTGGATATGGTGGACGACCCAGACCTCATTGATCTCGTTGAGGAGGAGGTGCGCGAGCTCCTGACGAAGTACGAGTATGACGGCGCGAGCGTGCCGGTTGTGCGCGGCTCGGCACTCAAAGCTCTTGACGCAAAGTCAGCGGACGACGAGTGGGCGAAGAAGATCCTCGAGCTCACGAAAGCGCTCGATACGTTCATTCCGGTCCCCGAGCGCGACGTCGAAAAGCCGTTCCTGATGCCGGTCGAGGATATCTTCTCGATTGAAGGGCGCGGCACGGTGGCAACCGGCCGCATCGAGCGTGGCAAAGTGAAAGTCGGCGAGGAGGTTGAGATCATCGGCCTTAAGGACACGGCGAAGACCGTGGTGACCGGTATCGAAATGTTCAACAAGTCGCTTCAGGAAGGCATTGCCGGCGACAATGCGGGCATTCTCCTGCGCGGCACGAAGAAGGAAGACATCCACCGCGGCCAGGTGCTTGCCAAGCCCGGCTCGGTGACGCCGCACACGGAGTTTGACGCGGAGATCTATGTGCTCTCGAAGGACGAAGGCGGACGCCACACGCCGTTTTTCAGCGGCTACAAGCCGCAGTTCTACATCCGCACCACGGATGTGACCGGCGATGTCACGCTGCCAGAAGGCACTGAGATGGTGATGCCGGGGGACACGGTGAGCGCGAAGGTCAAACTGATCGCCCCGGTCGCACTTGAGGAAAAGCAGCGCTTCGCGATCCGCGAAGGAGGGAAGACGGTGGGGGCAGGAGCGGTGACGAAGATTATTGCATAAATTTTTGGATAACATATGGTAGAAAAATTTGAAGAATTTGACGACGACGCCTCGCCTCTAGAAAATTCGGAAGACAAGAAGTACCGAGAATTCCAAAAGGCGATGGATGAGGTGGACCGTGTGATGCGGGAGATCGACGACGTTTTTGCTCGTACAGCAGATAGGGCAGAGGCCGAGAAAATTGTGCTTGAAAGCCTTGCTTCTTTGATGGACGCTGCCATGAAAAAGTCCGACGACGCTTTGCGTGAGTGGCTCGGCGCACTTCGTCAATCGGAAGAACGCGAGACAACAGAGGAGCATAGTTGATTATTATGGCGACGGAGAAATCGTCAACACCGCGCAAGCGCAGCGCAGCAGCGCGCAAGAAGGAGGAGGTTTCGCACAAGCTCCGCATCCGCATCCGTGCCTACGAGTACAAAATTCTTGACTCGTCGGTTAAGCAGGTGATGGACACCGCGCTGCGCTACGATGCGCGGGTCGAGGGCCCAACGCCGCTTCCGGTTGAGATCAAGAAGTACACGGTCAACCGCTCATCGTTCGTCCACAAGAACGCGCGCGAGCAGTTCGAGATGCGCACGCACAAGCGCCTCATTGATATCCTCGACCCCGCGCCGAAGCTGATTGAGGCGCTTACGAATCTTACCCTTCCTTCGGGGGTAAATGTTGACGTTAAGATGATGTAGACGAAGGCTCTAGGTTTTAGGTGATAGGTTCTAGGTTGAATTGGTACGTCGCCTGTCCGACATCGGATGTCACACATCGGAATGTGGGTCATCCGATGTCGGACAGATTTTTATATGAAATTCAGCTTTGTTCAACTACCCTGGTGTTGCCCCTCGATTCTCTGTGACACTCGTTTACGCGAAACCATACGCATGGAACACTCGGTGTTGAACAAAGCGGCGGCAGCTTTTGAGCAGTTACAAAGCTTTTTTTTGTATGAAATTCATTCTCGCCACAAAACAGCATATGACGCAACTCTTCGACGATGACGGGCGGGCGTACCCGGCGACGCTACTTACCGCCGGGCCGGTGACTGTGACGCAGGCGAAGAGCCAAGAGTGCGACGGCTACTCTGCGGTGCAGGTGGGCTTCGGAGCGCAGAAAGCGCATCGGCTTTCGGCGCAGGTTCGCGGACATCTCAAAAACCTCGGTCCGTTCCGAACGCTCCGGGAATTTCGTTTGCCCGAGAGCGAAGCCGCGCTTGAGCGCGGCACGACACTTGACATCTCGCAGTTTACCCCGGGGGAGCGTGTACGGGTCTCTGGCGTCTCGAAGGGCAAGGGCTTCCAGGGTGTCGTGAAGCGCCACGGCTTCAAGGGCGGGCCGCGCTCGCACGGCCAGAAGCACTCGGAGCGCGAGCCGGGCTCGATTGGCGGCGGGGGACGAGCCGGCGGCCGCGTCGTAAAGGGGATGAGAATGGCTGGCCGCATGGGCGGCGACCGCGTCACGGTAAAGAACCTCAAAGTGCTCGGTGTGGATCAGACCACCAATACGCTCCTCCTCCGCGGCGCGGTCCCGGGCAGACGCGGGACGCTTGTTGAAATTAGAGGCTAGTCGTGATAGTATGAATACGCACAAGGAGCCGCGTTTTTCTCAGAAACATTACGAGCTGATCGCGAAGTGGATCGAGCGTGTCGCGCTCCTGCTCTTTGCCGCCCTTGTTGTCCAAAACATTGTCGCGGGCGCATCTTTGACGGAGCCGACGATTCTCGGCGGCATTGCGTTATCTGTTTTGACGTATGCTCTTGCGCTGTATTTCTTACAGAAGTCTTAACGTAATTCTATGTCTTCCACGATTTTAATTTATCTCGGTGGGTTTGCCATTGCGCTGATGTTTCTAATTGTCACGAGATTGGCGGAAAGGAAACATCAGTGACGGTCATTTCTGTACGAAAGATTATGAGCGCACAGTTTTTTGCATAGTTGGTTTTGCGGTTGTTGTTATGTTCCGATCGTCATGAGACAGGCGGAGAAGAAGCACTATAGACATCACGGTCCTCGATACGCTACAAAGACTCATCCCCCGCCGGGAGGCGGGGGAGCGTGTGAGGGGGTACTACTGCCGAGAGGTGTATGCGGCTAACCTTACTTCCTGGAAATCGACTTTATTTCCTTCCATAAAAAGTCGCCGCTGCCTCTGTCGTAGTAGCAGGTGATAGAATTTCGGCAACTGAACTCAAGACCTTTCGTGCACTGGATGATAGAACCGTCCTCGAGAGTGATTGTTGCTGGGTCTTCCCACGTAGTACAACCAGCAACGAGCAAAACGAGCAGAAGTGAAGCGATACAAAATACTTTTTTCATCGGTTTCCTCCCTCTGATTCGAGTTATGCGGGCGTGTGTTCGGATTGAGCCCGTCGGGCGGGGCCAAATCTCCGTAAAGAGTATTACATAAATTTTTATGAAAGTCAATTCCTACAACCAAACAGGCGCAGAAGCGGGAGTTATTGATCTTCCCGACGCAGTGTTTGCGCTGCCGTGGAACGCCGACCTGGTACATCAGGTGGTGGTTGGCATGCAGGCGAATGCGCGCACTAATGTGGCGCATACCAAGGGCCGCGGCGAAGTGCGCGGCGGCGGCAAGAAGCCCTGGAAGCAGAAAGGCACCGGCCGCGCGCGGCATGGTTCGATCCGCTCGCCGCTCTGGCGCGGCGGCGGGGTGACGTTTGGTCCGACGAACGAGAAATCGTATGCGCAGAAGATTAACCAGAAGATGCGCGTCAAAGCGCTTTTCACCGCGCTCTCGCAGAAGCTCCGCGATGGTGAGATTCTGTTCCTCGATACGCTCTCATTTCCCGCGCCGAAGACCGCCGACGCGAAGCGCACGGTGACGGCGCTTGCGGGGATTGAGGGCTTCGAGCGGCTCGCGACGAAGACGCGCAACACCGCGCTCCTCGCGCTCGCGAGTCGCGATGAGGCAGTCGAAAAGAGTTTCCGCAACTTCGGCAACATTAGTACAGTTGAGGCCCGCAACTTGAATCCAGTGGAGGTTTTGAAGTATAAGTATGTAATCTTTACCGAACCGAGTGAGGCATGCAACATCCTTGTGCAGAGGCAGAGTAAGTAACGAGTAGCGCTGTTAGAAAACTTAAAAATCAAAAGTCAAAGCGCAAAACCACAACGCAAAAGCTAAAAGTGTACGAGCAGTTTTGAGGTTTTGGCTTGTGGTTTTGACTTTTGAGCTTTGAGATTTGACTTTTTATATCCTATGGCTCTCTTCCGTAAAAAAACACAAGCGTTACCGATACCCGTGAGCACAATGGCGCCAGGTGTTGCGCTGCAGCACGCCTCCGACGTTTCGGAGTACAGGCGCAGCACTGTGCCTCTGCCTGCCTCACGTCGGTCTCTCTCCGACGTCCTCATCCGCCCGCGCATTACCGAGAAAGGAACGATTGTCTCCGCGCACCGCGCGTATGCGTTCAATGTCGCCCCGTGGGCGAATAAGTACGAGATCGCCGCGGCGGTCCGCGCGGCGTACAAAGTCACGCCCGCCAAGGTCACCGTTGCTCGCATTCCCGCAAAGGCGCGTTTCGTTCGGGGAAGATGGGGGAGAAAGGTCGGGGGAAAGAAGGCGTATGTTTTCTTGAAACAGGGAGAAAAGATTGAGTTTGTATAATTTTCGCAAGCTCAAAGCTCAAAAGTCAAAGCGCAAAACCACAACGCAAAAGCTAAAAGTGTACGAGCAGTTTTGAGGTTTTGGCTTGTGGTTTTGACTTTTGAGCTTTGAGATTTGACTTTTTATCTATGCTACCTACTTTCTAGAAATTACGAATGCCTCATCAATGTTATTATGAAGCAATATAGACCAACTACCCCCTCCCGCCGCGGCATGATGGTCGTGTCATATAAAAACACGCTGACCGCCTCGCGGCCGCTGAAGTCGCTTGTCTCCGGCGGCAAGCGCCACGTTGGGCGGAACGCTGACGGCCGTATCACGGTTCGGCACAAAGGCGGCGGCCACAAGCGGCGTTTTCGTGAGGTGGACTTTCGCTACGACAAGCGTGAAATACCGGCGCGGATCGAGCACATCGAGTACGACCCGAATCGTTCCGGCTTCATTGCGCGCCTCCTCTATGCGGATGGCGAGCGGCGCTACATACTCGCGCCGCAGCGCGCAGCAGTAGGGGATAGTGTGCTCATATCCGAGAGCGCGCCGCCTGCGACGGGAAACAGACTGCCGCTCGGGAAAATCCCCGTCGGCGCGTTTATCCACAGTATTGAGCTCAAGCCCGGTGGCGGGGCACGGCTTGCCCGCTCTGCCGGAAACTATTGCGAAGTGGTGGCGCAGGAGGGCGGCTACACGCATCTCAAGTTGCCTTCGACTGAGATACGAAAAGTGCTCGCGAGCGCTTGGGCTTCGATCGGCGAAGTCTCGAATTCGGAGCATCGCCAGAGAGTGTTCGGCAAGGCGGGCCGCTCGCGCTGGCTCGGGATTAGACCCACCGTGCGCGGCAGCGCGATGAACCCGGTTGACCACCCGCACGGCGGCGGCGAGGGCCGCTCCGGCCGCGGCCGTCGGCGTGCAGTCTCCGCGTGGGGGAAGCCCACCGGCAAGGGCCACAAGACCCGCCGCGCGAAGAAATATTCGAACGCCCACATCATCTCCCGCCGTCGCGTGGGGAAGAAACGAGGGTAAAACGAGCAGCACGCCCAGCACCACTTTCACTACTGAGTCCGCATGGTTCTTGAAGAGTGTCTTGTCAACGCACCTTGGTCCTTGCTGATTTTTCAAAAGTGAACGTGGTGCTGGGCAAGCAGCAGGCAACAAGCGGCAAGCACGTACGTGGAGAGCGTACAAACAAGCGTTTCCGTCATTCTGATTGAGACGCATCGAAGGATCTCGCACAGTGTTTGTTACAGCAAAAAAGAATCGCGGCAGGCCCTGTTGAGACCTGCCGCGGGAGATCATGGTTTTTGTGTGTTCAGCCAGTGTGGCGCCGAACATCCGCTTCGCGCTCGTATACCTTTTGAAGTGTTTGCTCACCGAGCGCGGTGGCTCTGTAGCAGCGGCGTTTCGGGGAAGGGCTCGCCCCTATCTTCCACCATGCGGTAAGGAAGCCGCGTTTCTCTAAACTGCGCAGTACGGGGTACAGAGTCCCAAACCTCACCTTTTGTCCACGCAGCTCGGTCACAGTTTGTTCGATCTGAAGCGAATAGAGCTCGCGCTCGGAAAGAGCAGTAATGAGCTGTCTTTCGAGATGCGTAAGCTCCAGACGCAGCGCATTTTTCGCCCGCCACATCTCAAGGTTGGCTATGATATCGCGATATTTTTCAACGAGCCACCTTTTTTTCATCGTGGATTCCTCTCATGATGTATCAGGGTGAGCACCCGTGTTGCACCTGACGCTTCTTGTGTCGGCAAAGTACGGGGTAGATTGTCCATTTGATTCTGGCACACTTTTTATCAAACGTCACGCCGCAGTATGCAACACGCAACAAGCAGTATGAGCAGGCGACAGATTGCCGTGAAGGCGATGTGCCTCTTCGAGCACGAGGGCCGGGTGCTCCTCACGCGTGGGTACGACAGTGTCAAGGACGAGCACTTTTACCGCGTACCGGGTGGACACGTTGAGTTCGGCGAGCGGGCAGAGGAAGCGGTACGGCGCGAGATTATAGAGGAACTCAACTCGGAGATAGAGGACCTTGTTTTCGAGCGCGTTGTTGAAAATATTTTTCAATACCAAGGTGCGCCCGGCCACGAAATCGTTTTCATATACACCGGCCGCCTCGGCAATCAGGCGCTCTACGAAAAAGACGTTATCTCCTATCTCGAACACGACGGCTCTCACCACGAAGCCGTCTGGGTCCCTCTCGCCGACGTGCTCTCCGGTGCCGCGCGCACCTACCCGGCGTGCGATTACCGCGCCATTTTGTCCGATCGGGTCCGAGCGGGGATGAGCTGAAAAAGCGATCGAAAATTTTGTCAGAATTTACGAAAATATTTTGAAAATTTTGAAAAAAATTGACTGACGCACAAAATGTCCGATCGGACATTTTGTGCGTCAGTAGGAGGGCACCAGACGTTTTGCATTGGCGCTGAACGTGAAGCCCGCCCTGACGAAACGTCGGGGCGGGTGTGTGTTGCATGTTGCGTTTGGGTTTACTCCGCAAACAAAGGAAGCTGGCGATCCGCGAAGAAGAACTGATCGAGTTCCCGTGTTCCCCAACGCCGCGTTGGGTCTGTGCGGGTTGTATACCCACGGCATGGCCGTGACCCTGGCGATGGCAGCAGTTTTACCTTCAGGCGCGGCACCGTTGGGAAAAGGGAGGGAAGATAAACATGCAGTGCATATCCGGCGATGTGCCGGAACCGCCCCACCGTCTTCTCTTGGTAGCCGATGTCGTAAATTTCTGCTGCTGTAATCTGTCGCGCTTCCTCTTCGATGTATGCTTTCTTTTGCTTCCAACTCTCAAAGACTTTGCGCAAGGTTCCCGAGTACGATAGTTCATCCGTTCCGCAGGCAGCGATCACACTAACTCTCTCGTGCGGTATGGCTGCTTCTGTAAACTTGTCCACGAGCGCGAATGCGTAGCAGCAGTCGTTGATGACCAGAAGCTGCCTTTGGGATTTTGCGATGATCTGTGTCAGGGTATCATAGGGAAAATTAACGGTCTCGCTTATGTTCCAACCCTCCTGGCCACCATGTCCTGCGTAGGCGAGTAGCAGCGGATCGGCGGACTCATGGTGTCCTCCTATCGCAATAGCCAATCGATAGGCGAGTTCTGGCGGTGCCATATAGGCGGTCTTCAACAACTCAATACGCTCTACTTCCGCTGAGATGCGCAGATACGCTTGAAATTCATCGATTGCATCAAGAAATCGCTTATCCCCTCCTGCGACTACGATGGCCTTTCTCATGTTTTTTCCTCCGAGAGATAGAACATTGTGCCTGTGGTTCGAACGGTATCTTCTGCTGGAAGGATGAATGAAAAAGCACAAAAAGTCAACGGCGCAGCGGCACGTGCACAGCGGCACAGCGGCCTTCTGTTTGTTCAGTTTGACAACAGGTATTTCTTTGCTAGTATAAATATTGAGCTCGTCCACGGGCGGGCTTGTTTTAGTATGTCGCGGTCGCTGAAGAAAGGCCCTTACGTGGATGCGAAGCTTTTGAAGAAACTCGTCGGCAAAAAGCCGGAGGACTTCAAGCAGCCCGTCCGCACCTGGGCGCGCCGGAGCCAGATCAGCCCCGAGATGGTAGGGTTCACCTTTGGCGTGCATAATGGTCGGGAGCACATACCGGTATTCGTGAGCGAGGAGATGGTGGGGCAGAGGCTCGGCGAATTTTCGCCGACGCGCAAGTTCGTGCGCCACGGCGGCAAGATGCAGAAGGAGATCGAAGCGAAGAAGAAGGAGGCGGAGATTGTTGCGGCAAAGGCGGCGAAGGAAGCGCCGGGGGTGAAGAAGTAGTGGCAGTGCAACGTGCAAAGCGAAAAGTGCAAAACAACAACTCAAAATTCAAAACAAAGTTTTTTTGTACTTTGCGTTGTTATTTTTCGCTTTGCACTTTGAGTTTTTCGCTCTATTTACTATTAGACTTCTTCGGAAATTCCATTCTGCTGCAATTTTTGATTTTTGGCTGCGACGTCGTCAAGCTTCACAAAATGACTCTCGTCGTACAACAAGTACGCCGTCGAGTCATTTTGTTCGCTT
>Ga0114945_10000989_pt1 | contig 18045 bp, 17 predicted proteins | sample OV2TP3_FD_87194 | JGI IMG/M metagenome (GOLD analysis project Ga0114945, IMG submission 87194) | Hot spring microbial communities from Beatty, Nevada to study Microbial Dark Matter (Phase II) - OV2 TP3 | ecosystem: Environmental > Aquatic > Thermal springs > Hot (42-90C) | place: USA: Beatty...
AATAGAAACGCGGCGATACCGGTCAGGGCGCCGTAGCAGAGAAAAACAAGCAGCGCTGTGCGGATGAACGTTCGCGCCAGATTTTTAGCCGCTTCGCCATGAGTGCATTTTCCCACGCCGGACATGGACGTTCCAGTGCCGGAATCGACAGGGAGGTCAGGATTCCGGCCGCCGGCTTGCGACTCGGGTGCGTTCAGCAAAGCCGCCGCGCGGGAGGATATTCGATGTTCTTCCGGATCACTTTTTATTTCCTCATGCCCACACGGACAGGGGTCCTTCATCGAATGTTTGGCACATGAGCGCGCGGCCGGAAAAGGAAGCGGCGCGATCAGCGACCGGGCGGTCTTCGCGATTGCCGTGTCGAGTTCCAGCAGGAGTTCATCCGTATCGAGCCCATGTATCTCGGCGAAAAATGATACCGGCTCCTCCGGCCCTTCTGAGCCACCACAGCCCTGCATGCCGTAGCGGTCAAAGACCGCGCGGGTCTGCGGAAACACTTTGAGGATTTCCCGCACCGTCATCTCTATGGTGATCCCCGTCGGAATGTTCAATTCCAGCAACCCTCCTTCAAGCGATTACAAGTATTCTGTGCAAACGCCATTCCTTCCCGGCGAAGCCGGAGGATATGATCTTATCCGCTTGATTTCGCTTATGTTATCGAGATGTGCCCTCGGTATGATCGTGGCGCATATGTACTAATTCAAGACAAAAAATGTCCGGCTATCGGCGAAAGATAGGGCGGCTGAAATACCTGTTAGCCTCGCGCAAATTCATTCTCTCACCCCCTTAGTTCTCAGTGAAGTCATGCGAAATCCGTGCCGAAGAGCCGGGGTGAGACAAAAAACGCATAATGGGAGAACCCCCAACCGGATCGGAAGGGTGTCATTTTTTGGATGCGGTGTCCGGTACTGTCTGGCTGACACGAATCAGGACAGACTCTGATCGGCTTTCTTCCGCAATCGATCCTGAACGTCCTCTATGGTCTGAACCACGAGCACGATGAAGGCGTCCATTCCGCAGTAGGCGGTGTCCCGCGACTTGCAAATGCCCCTTTCATTCTGATTCGGGCAATACTTGCAGACCATCTTGCGGATTCTTGGAATGTAATCATCGATCTTGTCGCTTCGCGGCGTTGACAGCACAGCGTCGAGCATTCGCGTCAGGTGCAGGTCGAAAGGGCATTCGCCTTCAGCGCCGATCCCGCATACCTCGTCGTATCCGAACTTCTGGCAAATCGAGCAAATCCGGTCTTTCAGTGCCTCCCGATATTCTCGAAGTTCTTCCGGCGTGAAGTTCATGAGAGGTCCTCCTTTCTCTCACCCGTCAACATCCGTTGCAATTATCAGTCCGGGCTGGACCGGTCATGGACAACATTTCGTAAGTCTCAAAGCCGTATGAATAAACTGCTGCCGATCGAGGGACGCGCCGTGGAGGGAGCAGTGTCCGTCCTGTAATGAAACAGGTCAGTTGACCTGTCGATGAACAGTTCGCCGAAATCGGGATGTTCTGGGACAGAGGGGACAACCATTTTCGGTCCAAGCCGTTACGTGTTTGTTTTCCACACGAGCCGAATTCGGAGTGGCTTTTGCACAATCCGTTCTGACAGGACCGCTCGAACTATGGGCGGCAACTGGAGATGTACGACACCATCAGGAGCAGAAGAAAGGGGCTTGAAGCCATGCGACGGAAACCAATTTACGCGATTGTGAGCGTGTTGATCTCGCTCGGATTTTTAACCGCGATGACGGACGAGGCTTCCGCCATAGCCGCGTGGGGACGCAAGTACAGCGTCTCCTGCAGTGCCTGTCATCGCGCACAGTGGGATTTGAACAAGGACGGGACCGATTTTTTAAGGCGCGGACACCGATATGAACAGGAAAAGGCCGGCCCGAACGTGAGCGATCATCTGTCGTTCAGCACCAAACTGCGCGCGAAGTATGATGAGACGACAAAGCCGCGTAGCAGTTTCGAGCATCACGCTTTCGCCCTCTACACAGGCGGCGCGCTGACTTCGCAGTTCGCTTACTTCACGGAGATTTACCTACACGAAAACTCGAGTAAAACCGTCAACCAGACCCTGCCGCAGAGCGACAACGGCGCTCGAGTGAAACTCGCCGAGTCTTTTCTCCAATGGACGTCGAGCGACGGGCCCAAGTATCACACCGTCCGCGCGGGCCAGATCATGCCCTCGCTGATGCATCGATTTGGCGGCGGCGCGCGGGTTTCTTATGCCAGACCGCTTGTCCTGACAACCACCGACACCATCTCGAGCAACTACAACGCCCAGAACACCAGCTACGCATTTTTCAGACGTGATTACGGTATCGAATACGCGCGTGCTCAGGACAAAGTCTTTGTGGCCCTGGGACTCGTGAACGGCGCCGGCGGATCGGCGGGAACCAACGTCACCGACACCGACAACCATCGCGACTGGTACGGTACCGTCGACTACACTTATAACGATAATGGAAGCAGGATCGGCTACTACTACTATGACGGCGCGTGGACTGGTACCGGCGGCGAGAGGGCCTTCAAGCGTCATGCCGCCATGGCGGATTACGTGATGGATGAGTTCAAGCTGACCGGCTTTTGGGCCTGGGGCGGCAAGAAGATGAACCTGGCTGGAGACAAGCAGAAGTTGAAGGCCTATTACGGCCAGATGGATATGTCGTTCGAGAAGTATCTGAAGATGGAAAATCCACTGACCCTCTACACCCGGCATGAGTTCTGGGACTACAACAAGGGTGACAAGGGAGACCGGATCCGGCAGAACGTCGGCGGAATCCAATGGGAGATGTTCGAGAACGGCCACGTCGTGCTCGAATACACGGCCCAACGCAACGAAACTAAAAGTCCCATTCATCGGAACAGCGCAGTCATCGAAGGTCAGTACATGTGGTGAGTGAGAGGACGGGCGGCGGCGGACATGGAACTCGACGAGAGGGAAATCAATATGATGGAGCGGACGTTTGTGGTGGCAGGCGTGATCCTTGCCATCCTGTTTTCGCTGATCTGTCTGGCGATTCTGCTCTGGCCCGACATGGGCGCGAGCGCTGCCGACAAACCGCCGGCCGTGCAGGGCAAACACGCGTACGTGGGAGTGGACAAGTGCAAGAAGTGTCACAAGCTCCAGTTTGAGTCGTGGTCGAAAACCAAGCATGCCACGGCGATGTCAACCGTGAACAAGCGTCCGGCGGACCTCAAGGTCGATCCGGAAGTCTCGGTGGTCACCGACACAGGAGTTCACTTCGTCAAGACCGGAGAGTTCAAGACGTGCCTTTCCTGCCATACGACGGGACATGATCCGAAGACCGGCAAATCCGTCCACGAAGGCGTGTCGTGCGAAGCCTGCCACGGGGCCGGAGCGGATTACGCGAGCGTTCCGGTCATGAAAAACCGGGAGAGGGCGCTCGCCGCCGGGTTGAATATTCCGCCGGAGGCGACTTGCAGGCAGTGCCACCGGAATGACAATCCGTTCGAGAAGGAGAAGTTCAATTTCGAGAAGCGCAAGAGCAAGGTGCACGAGCACAAGAAAAAGGAAGGGGCAAAATAGGATGCCGTCCGTACAGGCGCTGGCGGCCATTGCGGCCGTGCGGGGGAGAGGAAGTGAATAGTCGCCGAAATTTCCACATCAGACATAAAAAGATGCCGTGAGAAAGCGATATTTTTTGAATGGGTACGCAACGGAGTTCATCATCGTCGCGGCCGTTTTCTTCCAGTGTGGGCGGCTCCAGCCGGCATCAGCGAGCAGTTGTGAGTCATGCCACGCCGAGACGGACCCGGATCTGGTAGAGCGTGTGCGATCCAGCGTTCACGCCCAGGTTGGCTGTCACGGCTGTCACGGGGGAAATCCAAACGTCCAGGCCGAGTCGGCGATGTTCGACGACACGTCGTTCAAGGGCAAGCCGGGCCGGAAGGACATCCCGGAATTTTGCGGCGGATGCCACAGTGACGTGCGCAGGATGAATCCCTTCCGTCTGCCGACCGACCAGTTGGCGCATTACAGGACATCCAAACACGGCGAGCAGCTGTTCGGCGCCGGCGACGAAAACGTCGCCGTCTGCGCAGACTGCCATGGGTCGCACGGCATCAAACGTCCCAAAGATCCGGCGTCGAGCGTCCATCCGACGAACGTCCCGGCGACGTGCGGCAAATGTCATGCGGACGCGGCGACGATGTCGAAATACAAATTGTCCGCGGCCCATCCGGCTGACTACGAGCGCAGTGTTCACGCGCACGCTCTGCGCGTCCGCAAGGACCTCTCGGCGCCGACCTGCGCCACCTGCCACGGCAACCATGGGGCCGTCCCGCCGGGCGTTCGGCAGGTCAGCGAGGTCTGCGGCTCCTGCCACATCCGGGAGGCCTTGGCTTTCTCAAACAGTCCTCACGCAGGCGCCACGGCCGCTGGAAAAATGAAAGCCTGCATTTCCTGCCACTCCAATCACGCCATTCTTCATCCGACCGAAGACCTCCTGCGCACCGCCTGTCAGGACTGCCACAAGCCCGCTGACGGCAAAGCCCTCCAAGTGCGGGACGAGTTTCGCGTGGGATTCGGGCAACTGCGGCGGGACATTTCGTCCGTGTCGGACGAACTGCAGAAAGCCGCCGCGCGGGGATTTGACGTCGGCGAAGCGCAGGTTCAGATGGAGGAGGCCAAGACGGCGCTCATCGCGCTGACGCCGGCCCAGCACGCGCTCAATTTAGCGGACCTTTCCAAAGTCCAGCGGGAAAATTCGAACCGGCTGGATCAGATACGGCAATCGATCAGGGAAAAAATCATGAGCGAGGGCATCCGTCGGCTGATGTTTGTGCCCATCATCCTTTTTTTGCTCGCGTTGTCGATCTCCTGCGCCGCCAAACGCGCGGAAGTGGATCAAAATCATGGCCGCGATTAACAAAATGAACAACGGTCTGCCGCGCCGGCAATTCCTGGACTATTTTCTGAGCGTGGGACTTGCGACGGTTCTGGTTGCCATGCTTGCACCCATCGGTGCCTACCTCTGGCCGGCGCGAAAACGCGGCGGCGCGCAGGATGTCATCGACGCCGGCCCAATCAAGGACTGGCGGGTGGCCAACGCTCGAAATTTTCAGGTGGGTGGCCATCCCTTCGCCGTCATCCGGATTTCGGAATCTGAATTCAAGGCCTATTCTCTCGCCTGCCCGCACTTGGGATGCATCGTCCAATGGGACGGGCCAACCCGCACATTCAAATGCCCGTGCCACGCCGGCGTGTTTTCACAGGACGGCAAGGTCGTTTCCGGCCCGCCACCCGGCCCGCTCCTCGCCTACGAGGTGATCGTTGTCGGCGACAACGTGAAAGTGAGGGTGCCGCCTGTATGAGTATCGGGAAACTCAAGGCCGCCGTCGAACGCTTTTTGCGCGAACGCTACGCATGGGACGCGTTCAAAGACTTCACCCAACATCAGGCTCAAAAACCGCTCCCGCCGCACGTCTCCTGGTGGCACACGTTCGGAAGCCTCGCGCTGTTTCTTCTCGTGAACCAGATTGTCACCGGGGTCCTCCTCATGGTCTATTACCGGCCGACGTCCGATCACGCCTTCGATTCGATCAAATTCATCCAGACAGAAGTGCCGGCGGGGTGGCTCATCCGCGGGCTTCACTCCTGGGGCGCCACCCTCATGATTGTCATGCTCATTCTCCACATGCTCCGCGTGTTTGTCATGGGCAGTTACAAAAAGCCGAGGGAACTGACGTGGGTCACCGGCGTCGCGCTTTTTGGCGTCACCGTCACGTTCGGTTTCACCGGATATCTTCTTCCCTGGAACCAGCTATCCTACTGGGCCACGACGGTCGGCACGGAGGTCACGCGGGCGGTGCCGCTCATCGGCAATCACCTCGCGGTTCTCCTGCGCGGCGGAGAAACGGTCAGCGGGGAGACGCTGGCGAGGTTTTACGTCCTGCACGTGGTGGTTTTGCCGTGGGTGATCGTGGGGCTGGTCTCCCTCCATTTATTTTTGATGCGCCTGCAAAATCTTTCGACGATGGACCGCGTCGGCATTGAACCCGTCTTCCATCCGGACCGGAGTCTCCGATTTTTTCCTGAACATGTCCTCAAAGAAATGAGCGTATTTACGATCTTCCTGGGAATTCTCCTCGCATTCGTGATCTTTTCTCCGTCCGAGTTGGGCGAGCCGGCCGATCCGTTCAACACGCCGGCGGGGATCAAACCCGAATGGTATTTCCTGTCGACCTACCAGATGCTCAAATATTTTCCGGAGACGCTTGGCATCTTCACGTCCATGATCCCGCCGCTCCTCTTGATTCTCCTGCCCTTTATCGACCGCAGCCCTGAGCGCCACCCGAAACGTCGGCCGACGGCGATGGTGCTGGGCGCCATTGCGATCACAATCACGCTTGCGCTGGGAGTCATCGGCAAGATATCAGAAAGCGAAGTGACGCTTTTCGGTAGAACCTACGATGTCGATCTCTACGGCCGCCTGACACGGATCAGTGTCACGCCGCCGGCGCCGCGCGGGGCGGGAGGGGAGGAAAGACCGGAATGAACGGATGGTCAGATTGGGGAGTCGCGTTGTGTCTGGCTCTGCTGATATTTCTTCTGGCCAAATTCGGCTGGAACCTCCGGCAAGCCGAAATCGACCGCCGGATGCGCTGGATCTTGCCAATGCCTCTCCTGTTTGTCCCCCTGGCCGCCCTCTGGGGATTTAACGAACAGGCGTCCCGGGGATCCAAGACCGTTGAGTTCTGCGGGTCTTGCCACGCGATGGCGGCGCATGTGAACGACATTTACGACCCGGTCAGCACCAATCTGGCGACACTTCATATCCAAAATCGGAGCGTGAACGAGAATCAGTGTTATACCTGCCACACTGGTTACAAACTCATCGCCCCGATGAAAGCCAAAGCGGCGGGCCTGCGGCATCTACTCAACTATTATGTTATCGGCTATGACACGCCGATTAAGATTCACGGGAAATATGATTACGAAACCTGTTTCCACTGTCACGGGAATGCCCGCAGCTACCGCGCGCGGGAGGAACACGCTGGTCTTTGGAGCGCCAAGGACATGTTGAACGCCGAAACTCGTTGCCAGGACTGTCACGGCGACATGCACCCGACCCCCACGGATGGGGGGCATGTCGTGGGAGTACAGGGAGGCACGGAACGGCCGGAGGTCTCCCAATGAACGCCCCCCCGCGAGTACGAAAATATCTTCTATTCTCAGTCGTGACCCAGGTGATGGGCCTGCTGGCCTCGGCGCCTCTCATTTTCTCCGTCACCCCGCTCAGACTTACGCTATTTCTGGCCGTCGGGCAATCATTGCTGCTGGTGAGCGTTCTCCTCTATGTCCTTGCCGTGATTTTTGAACTCAGATCGGATGATATTCTCTGACGCGTCTTCAGGCCGCCGGCCGGCGGTCCCGTCAGTGAGACCGGGTGATGGCGTCAGGCCTTAAGTTTTTTAAGTTTCGGTGTACTACGCCGGCGCCGCCTGCAAAATGTGGTGGGCGGCGCCGCTAATGCGGCGGAAATGTTCGTCGTACGTCACGATCGTTGAACCCTCACGGACGGCCAGCGCCGCAACCCAGATGTCATTCGTGGGCAGGGGAGTCCCTCCCCGCCGCAAGGCCACGACGATCTTCGCGTAACAGACCGATGATTCGTCATCCACCTGGTGGACCACGACGGCGGGATGCTGAAGGAATTCTTGAAGTTCCGCCTCATTTTCATCCGGCCGGTCGCCGAGAAGAAATCCCGCGCGCAATTCTCCCAGAACAACGGCCGGAACTCCGACGACCCGCGCGCGCCGCACGATGTCTACAACCTCCGTCCGACCTCGTTTAAAGTGACTGTACGCGGATGTGTCCAGGCAAATCCGTTTCAACGCCACTGTTTCTCGTCGATCTGCTCGAAAATGGCCGTATCGGCCTCAAACCGCTTCGCCTCATCCTCCGACCACCCCTGCGCCAGCTTCCCAAGCCCATTGTCGTATGACGCACCTGGCCCAACACCCAGGACCCGGCGCAAAAGATCCAGCACAGTTTGATTGAGTGACGTTCCTCGAACCCGCTGCTCATTGCTCAAGGCCTTTGCCAAGTCATCACTGACGTTCCGAATCGTTAATTGTTTCATTCCAAGTACCTCCGGACATGGATGTCCTGTCCCCAACGCTCCAGTCACGGGAAATTCCAAGAGGGAATTTTCTTCATTGCGCGTTGGGGGCGGGATGCCTACCTCGGATGAATTCTACGACAGCATGTGAATGATGTCAAATTTCGTCAGCGCGCCGGACATACGGTTCGATGTGAATAAAGACCGCCGCCACGCCCGGGATTTCGACAGGCCGCGATTTCAATTCCTCCTCCGCTTCGTGTACGGCCTCAAGGGTGAGCGTATTGTCCGCGTGGATGTTGAACGACACCTGATATTCCGGATAGCCGGTCGATCAGACGACACGAAGACTTTCCCAGCAGCCATTATTTTCAAACGGACATATTCCGTCTCAATTCATTACAGCGGACAACATTTCAGAGATTCCAATCTCCCATCGGCTCTGATGCGTATTGGCATTGCCGGCAACGCATTACATAGTTTCTCAGCGCGCCCTGGTCTGACGGCACGATATTGGCAGCTCATACAGCAAATACCGCACGGGAGCATGCGGCTGGAGAAAAATCAAATGACCAAAAGGGGGTCAAAATGACAGTAGGATGTGAGATCGAATCGCCGGTCGAGCGAGAGTTGGACCGGGCGTACAGGAAGGTGAACCGTCTTTTGAGGCGTACGGAGACGGATATGAACGTTGGACTCGCGTTGATTGACAACCAGCGGACGTTCGAGTCAGACCTGGAGAATCTGGTCGAGACACTCATGGAGTACACGAACTGCCGGATTCACGAGCTGAGGCTGACCGAATCTCCTCTGACCGACATCCGACTTGAGACGAGGATATATACGGTTCGGACCGCGTTCGAAGGCGTATTGAATATGACCATTCGGCTCATTGAAAGCGTCCGATCGCTCCGAGAGACCGCCGACCCGACATTCGACACAGCGTCGGTGATGTGCCTGATCAAGGCTGAGACCGTGATGGATGAGATTCGTGACATTCTTGCCCGGCAAGAGGGACCTGCCTTGCCGGAAAGTCCGGTATTTTATCAGTCAGACTGGCGCTGACGGATGCCTCGTCTCACCGGATTTTTGAGATGAGTGTCATGTCTCCGGTCACGGAGCAATCAGCCTGGCATGCCCACGAGTCGCATTGGCCGGGCCGGGTGGATCAGCCGATGGAGGAGATCCAAATCCTGTCGACGGTTGTCCATCAAATTGCGGAAGGCGTCCTCATCACCGACCGGGAGGGACTGATAGAATATGTCAATCCCGCTTTTGAGCGTCTGACCGGATACTCGCGCCATGAAGTCCTCGGTCGAAAGCCCGGTATCCTCAAGTCCGGCCGCCAGGATCCCGCCGTGTACAAGAAACTCTGGAACACGATTCTGGCCGGGAACGTCTATGAGGGCATCCTGGTCAACCGGAAGAAGAACGGGGAGTTGTACTACGAGGAGACGATCATCACATCGATTTTCGACAGGCGCGGGTCGATCACCCATTTTGTCTCGAGCGGCCGGGACATTTCCGCGCGCCGCCAGGAGGAGGAAAATCTGAGGGAGAGCGAGCGCCGACTGCGGGAGGTGACCTCCGTCCGAAAGGCATTTTACTCGATGGTGGTCCATGACATGAATTCGCCGCTGGCGACGGTCGTCGGATCGCTGGAGCTATTGAGAGACGAGGTGTCGGGCATTCTGTCACCCCGTCAATTGGAATTTCTGGCGATGACCCTGAGGAACGCCAACCGGATGCGGCATCTGGTATCCGATCTGGTGGATCTATCGAAACTCGATACCGGAACATTTTCCGTCGTCCGAGTTCCGATCGATATCCGGGAGTGTGTTCGGCAGTGTTGCCTGGCATTCGACGGGAAGCTCCAGTCGGCCGGCCGGCGATTTGTTTATCCGTCGGAGTCCGACTTCCCACTTATTCTGAACGCGGATGCCGACCGTCTGGGGCAGGTGCTGACGAATCTTCTGGAAAACGCGGTTCGATATGCGGTCTCGATGGTCCGGGTGCGTCTGGCCGATGGGCCATCGGCCGTGGAGATTTCGGTCGAGAACGACGGTCCGCAGATATTGAATCCGGATCAAATCCAAAGGATATTCAATGTCTCGGTTCAATTCGCCATCGCGGGCAAATCCAAAGGCCAGAGCGGTCTGGGACTGGCGATCGCGAAGGGAATCGTGGAGGCTCATGGCGGCGTCATTGGCGTGGAGAACATTCAGTCGGAAGAAGGCGCCGGAGTACGGTTCTACGTGAAACTGCCCAAATCGTGAGTTATCCAGCACGGTAACCTCATGCGTGGGACCTCATCCATGGGACTTGTTGAATCAGAGATGGGCTGATGGTATCCATGGGCTTCCATGTCCAACGAGCGCGGCGTGTCGACCTTGCGAACCATGATCGATAACGACCGTATTTTCCGCATGGTGGTGGAATCGTCCCCGAGCGTAATCCTGATGGTCAGTGCGGCCGGCAGAATTGTTCTGGCCAACGCGGAAGCCCACCGGCAATTCGGGTACGGGCCGGGCGAGATGGCGGCCCTCACAGTGGAACAACTTGTTCCGGCTCAATTTCGCGGGAATCATCCGTCCCTCCGCCGCGATTTTGGCCGCGACCCGCAGGCAAGGCCCATGGGCGCTGGCCGCGACCTTTTCGGACTGCGCAAAGACGGCTCCGAATTTCCGGTCGAGATCGGGTTAAACGCCTTCGACACCCCAGACGGGAAAGTCGTTCTCTGTACGATAGTGGATATCACCAGGCGTAAAGAGGCTGAAGCGGCTCTTCACGAAAGCGAAGAGAAACTTCGGCAGGCCCAAAAACTCGACGCAGCCGGCCGGCTGGCCGGCGGGATTGCGCATGACTACAACAACATTCTCTCCACCATTTTGTTGAACACGGATGTCCTGAAGGAAACGCTCGCGTCCGATCCGGATTCTCTCAAGGAGTTGGCGCTGATCGAGAACGTGGCCCATCGGGGCAGCGCTCTCACCCGGCAGCTCCTCGCTTTCAGCCGGGCTCAGGTACTCAAACTGGAGGTGCTGGACTTAAACCAGGTGATCGGCGACACCGCGAAAATGCTCCAGCGTCTGATCGGGGAGGACATAGAGCTTGAGATCCACGCCGACCCGGACTTGGGCCGTGTGAACGCCGACAAAAGCCAGATGGAGCAGATCCTCATGAATCTGATGATCAACGCCCGGGAGGCGATGCCGTCGGGCGGGAAAATGTTCATCGAAACAAAACCTGTGCATCTGTCGGATGAGGACCGGGGCATCGACTTTGATCTCAAACCGGGCCAGTATGCCATGATGGTGGTGGAGGACAACGGCATTGGCATGGACAAGGACACGCTGGCGCGGATTTTTGAGCCTTTTTTCACCACCAAGGAGAAAGGCACCGGGCTCGGGCTTCCCACGGTCTACGGGATCGTGAAGCAGTGCAATGGCTCGATCAAGGTTTACAGTGAGCCGCGAAAGGGAACCACATTCAAAATTGTTCTGCCCTGCATAGCCGACAAATCCAGGCCGGACCGGCGGAAGGCGCCTCAGGCCGACACGATTCATGGCCAAGGGAAGATTCTCCTGGTGGAAGATGATGAATCCCTTCGGTCCACAATCACCCGGCTGCTTGAGAAATTCGGTTTCGCGGTAACCGCCTGCGCGACCGACCGGGAGGCCCTGGCCGCCGCCCGAGACCCTGGCGGCGATTTCCGGCTGATGATTTCGGATGTGATTTTGCCCCAGAAAACCGGTCCCGCCCTGTTTAAGGAAATCGCCGGGATGCATCCCCATCTTCGCGTGCTCTTCATTTCCGGCTATACCGACCGCATCGCGCGGGAATACGGCGACATTCTGACTGCCGACAATTTTCTGCAAAAGCCCTTTTCGACCGGGCAATTATCGGAGAAACTGCGGCAGGTGCTGACGGAGGAATCCTACGGTCGCTAATCAGCATCGAATTCGCCGATCGACTCGAAGAATTGTTTCACCGCGCCGGGCGTATAGCGTTCCGCTGAATGAAAGATCCCGACATCTCTTTCAGGCAGGAGGCTTGTTGGCAGCGGCCGCGTGACGAGGGAGTTAGAGACGAGATTCGCGGCGGAGCCGTCGATGACGGTGACACCCCATCCCATGGCCACATAGTTTATCTGGGATTCCGGTGATGTGACCTCGATGACGTTTTTGATTTCATCCTCCGTCACGGACTGTGACAGCGCCTCCATCAGCTCGGCGTGGGTTCTGGTTTTTCTTCCGGGTAAAATGAGGTCGGCGGCGGCGATTCTCGCGGCGGTCAGAGGGCCCTTTGCCAGGGGGTGGCGTTTAGGGACGACCAGCAGTCTGGGATATGACCGCAGGCTCCGGAAACCGATGCCGGCGGGACACGGCCGCCGGTGTGAAATGGCGATGTCGATTTCTCCCGCCCGGAGCATTCGGAGAAGATCGTCGCCCGACCCGCATCGTACCCGGATGTGGGCGCGTCGGTGTTTTTTCCTGAATTTTCCGATCAGCGCCGGGAGGATCGTTTCAGCGAGGATCGACTTGGCGCCGATCGTCACCGTTCCGGTCAGCCGGCCCCGCCCGGCTTCGTCCAGGGCAAGCCGTTTGAGGGATTCGATCATTCCAAGTATCCTCTCCGTCTCCCGATACACTTTTCCTCCAAATGCGGTCAGCGCCGTCCGGTTGTCCGGCTCAAACAGCTTCGCGCCCAGGATGTCCTCCAGCCGCATCACGGCGCGCGATACCGCCGGCTGAGCGATCCCGATGTCCGACTCCAACCCCCGATAGGTTTTCCGGCAGGCCACGGCGGCAAAACAGCGCAGTTGCTGGATCGTAACGGATCCGATGTGGTGCGGCTCGAAGGGGGATACTTTCATGAAATTGTAATCATTCCCAAAAATTCTATCCTTCCTCCGCCAATCCGCCCTCGCCGCGCCGGCCGGTTCGGCCGTCAGACGGACTTGCTTCGGGCAGGAGGTGCCGGGGTAAAAAAGCCGCGCCGGCGATGAGAGTGGGCACCACAGCGCTGGCGATCACCGCGGCGACCAGAAACGAATATTGTGACAGATCCACGATGCCGTGGGAGAGGCCGTACAGGGAGGAAATGGTGCCGAAGGTCAGACCCGTCGACATGAGGAGAGTGTAGTACCATCGCTCGTTTTTTTCGCGCCGAAAAAAGCCGATGACGGGATAAAGCCCGAAAATTTTTGAAGCGACTTTTCCCCCCAGCAGCGCCAGAAACACCAGCGGCGCTGCGATGAGCGCCGGCAGGGACACCAGAGTTCCGGCACGCAGAAAATAAAAGGGCGTGAGAAGCCCGACGGTCAGCGTTCTCAGACGCCGGATCCAAACCATGTCCCGCGCGGCCGATCCCGCCAGGACCATGCCGGCGATGTAGGCCGGCAGGACGGCTTCGCTGCCCGCCCAGAGCGCCAGGGCTCCGAGTCCGCACAGCACGAACAGCACCCATTTGGTGCGGATCGCGGCCGTGCGGTTTCCGTAGGCCAGCGTCAATCGGGTGGTCAAGTAGGGAAGGGTGTAGAGGAGGGCGATACTGACCCCGATGAAAAGGACGGTTTTGTAAGTAAACGGCGCGAACAGAAGTCCCAGCGCGATGACCGTTCCCAGATCGTTGATGAAACACGCGCCCAAAATCCCCTTGCCAAATTCCGTTCGATTGAATCCCGTGTCCAGCATCACCGCATAGACGACCGCCATCGAAGTGGTCGACAGCGCGATCCCGGCCAGCCAGCTGGAGGAAACGCTCCAGCCCAGACCCCATCTGGCGACGGCGGCGCATCCGAGAAAGGGCGCGAAAAAACCGACCAGGCCGACCACGGTCACCTCTTTCAATTTTGCCCGCACACTCTCCGGATCAAGTTCCGCCCCGGCCAGAAACGTGAGGAGAACGGCACCCAACGAAGCCAGAAATCTCAGCCACTCGGACCCGGCGCCCATGCGGTCGGCGCCGCCCGGAACCACGGCGGCGGCGATCACGCCCACGCAAATTTCCACCAGCGCGATCGAAATCCGAAAATGGAATGCGATCATGGCCGCGATGACCGCAAGCCCGATCCACACCGTGGCGACGAGGTAGAGATGTTCCATGGATGGTGTATACCAGTCCGGTAGCGTCCAAACAATCGAGTGGATCGTTGTCATAGCGAAGTGAATCCTCCTGGGCCGTGCGTGCTTTCCATTGCGTCCATTGAGAGCCCACCTGTTGAACGCTCTGTAGGCTTATGTTTCCATTCTCCCATGAGGTTGATCCTGATTTTGACGATCGCCATCGCGCTTACCGGCTGTTCCGGCCGCAGACTTGCCGTCACGTCGCTCGGCGACGCGCTCGGGGAGGCCATTGCCCGCGGCGGGACCACGTATTCGCGGGACGATGATCCCGAGCTGATCCAACAGGCGGGTCCGGCCGCGCTGAAAACCATCGAAGGCCTCCTCGACGAGGTGCCGTATCACCGGGGTCTATTGCTGACCGGCGTGAGCGGGTTTACCCAGTATGCCTACGCCTACGTTCAGTGCGAGGCCGATTACGTGGAGGACCAGGACCTGACCCGCGCGACCGAACTTCGAGACCGCGCCCGGAAATTATACCGCCGGGCTCTCGACTACGGACTTCGCGGAATAGAAACCGCCCATCCGCATTTTCGGGAGGATTTGTCCGCGGATCCCGTCAAGGCCCTCTCGCGGACGGGAAAGAAGGATGCCCCCCTTCTTCACTGGACGGCCAACGCCTGGGGCGCGCTGATTTCGCTGTCAAAAGATGACGCGAATCTGATGGCCGATCTTCCTCTGGCCGCCAAGCTGATGCGTCGATCGATCGAACTGGACACGGGATTCGGCGAAGGGGCCAGCCATGATTTTTTCATCGCCTACGAGGGCGGCCGGCCGGCGGCGGCGGGCGGATCGGCGGCGCGTGCGCGTGAGCATTTGTCGGAGGCGATGCGTCAGGGTGGCGGCCGGCGAGCGGCTCCGCTGGTGATTTATGCCGAGACCGTTTTGGCGGCGGAGCAGAATCGAGTTGAGTTTGAGCGGACTCTCCAGGAGGCTCTCGCCATCGATGTGAACCGATATCCGAACAACCGTCTGGCGAACCTCATCGCCCAGAAACGCGCCCGGTGGCTGCTGGGCCGCATGGAGGCGCTCTTTGTGGAGTGACCGCGCGCTGCGCCGCGCGTTCCGGCTCGTCCTCGTCTGGACTTTATCCGCCGCGGCGTCGCCGGCGTCAGCGGATCAGAAGGTGGTCGTCAAGATGGCGACGCTGGCGCCGAAGGGATCGGCGTGGCATTTGATCCTTCAGGAGATGGGCGAGAAGTGGAAGAAGGAATCGGGTGGGCAGGTGACGGTGATGATCTATCCAGGCATGGTTGCCGGGGACGACGCGGATGTGGTCCGAAAAATGCGATTGGGAACTCTGAACGCCGCGCTTTTGACCAGCGTGGGCCTGTCCAATGTCGACCGGTCGATTCTGTCATTGCAAGTCCCGATGATGTACGCGTCCTACGAGGAGCTGGATTATGTTCTGGACCGCATGACGCCGGCGCTGCGGAAGGATTTTGAAGAGAAGGGATTCGTGATTTTGAACTGGGCGGACGGCGGCTGGGTTCATTTTTTCACCAAGACGCCCGTCCGGAAACCGGACGACATGAAATCGCTCAAGCTGTTTACCTGGGCCGGAGACAATGAGGCCATCGAGATATGGAAGGCCGCCGGATTCCATCCGGTTCCCCTGCCGTCGACTGAACTGTCGACCTCACTCAAGACCGGTCTCGTCAATGCCCTCGCCACGACGCTTCAGGCGGCCGTTATTTTTCAGTGGTATACCGACGCCCCTCACCTGACCGAAGTCAAATGGGCCGCGCTGCTCGGCGCCACGGTGATTTCGAAATCGACGTGGGGAAAGATTCCGGCCCAAGTCCGGCCGGCCCTGCAGGCGGCGGCGCAGGAGGCGGGCCAGAAAATGCGCCGGCAGATCCGCCAGTCCGGTCCGCAGGAAACCGCCGCGATGAAGAAGCGGGGACTCACCGCTGTCCGGCTCGATCCTGACGACGAGGCGGCCTGGCGATCGGCCGCGGAGGCGCTGTACCCGGCGATCCGTGACCGGCTCGTTCCGGCCAGGGCATTTGACGCCGCCATTGGATACCGGAACGACTATCGAAAAGGACCCTCCAGCCCGCCCTACCGGTGAACGTCTCAACCTGTCTGGATCGCCTCGAAAAAGGCGCGTTAACCTGCGTGATGATCCTCTTTACGATCCTTCCCCTCATCGACGCGCTGGGCCGCCCGATCGGCGGGTTTCACGTCCCCGGCGCGGCATCCTATCTTCAACATCTCACGCTGTGGCTCACGTTTTTGGGCGGCTTGCTGGCCGTGGGCCGCGGCGCGCATCTGAAACTCTCCATGACCGACATGTGGGCCGATGGCCGGCTGCGGCGCTGGGCGAGGATGATATCCTGCGGAGTCGCTGCCTGCGTTCTGGCTGTGCTGGCGCGCGCGAGTGTGGATGTGGTCCTGGCGGATCGCGAGCAGGGCCGTGTCCTGCCGATCGGCCTGCCGGAGTGGATCAGCGAATGTGTCATGCCCGTGTCCCTGGGACTGATGGCGATCCGGTATGTGTTTCAATCCTCTGACGCGATCTCCGGGAAGATGGCGTCAGCCGCCGGAGTTGTTGCGGTTTATGGCCTGGCATTTGCTCAGGAATCGGCCGGCGCGTGGACGATTCCGGTGATTGGCGGCATTCTTCTTGCCGCGTTGTTCGGCGCGCCGGTATTTGTGGCGATGGGCGGCATCGCGCTTTTTTTATTTTTCAAGGACGGCACGCCCGTTGCCGCGGTTCCGGCGGAAATTTACCGCCTGATCGCCTCGCCGACGCTTCCCGCCATACCGCTTCTGACCGCCTGCGGATACATTCTGGCCGAATCAAAAGCCGCCGACCGGCTGGTCCGGTTTTTTCGCGCGGTCTTCGGCTGGATGCCGGGCGGCGTGGCCCTGCTGGTTCTGTCGGTCTGCGTATTATTCACAACGTTCACCGGCGGATCCGGAGTGACGATCATCGCGCTGGGCGGACTGGTCTATCCGATTCTTCGCCGGGACGGATATCCGGAGGGATTTTCGCTGGGACTGGTGACCGCGGCCGGCAGCCTGGGGCTACTCTTTCCTCCGAGTCTGCCGGTGATACTCTACAGTGTCGTGGCGAACGTTCCGGCCGATCAGCTGTATCTGGCCGGCCTGGTGCCGGGTCTGATGCTGGTGGCGATCGTTGCGGTTTACGGAGGCGTTGTGGGCCGTCGGGTTCAATCGGCGCATCAGCCGTTTTCGGCGGTGGAGATGGTGGGAGCGTTCTGGGCGGCGAAATGGGAATTATCGGTTCCGGTTCTGGTGATAGGGCTGTTCATGACGGGTCAGGCGTCGATGGTGGAAGCGTCGGCCGCGGCCTGCGCGTATACGATCGTGATCGAGTGTTTTGTCATGCGGGACATTCATGTAGCGCGGGACCTTCCGGTGGTTCTGGTCAAATCGACGGCGCTGGTGGGAGCGGTGATGATTCTTCTATCGACGGCGATGGGCCTGACGAGTTATCTGGTGGACGCCCAAATTCCAGACCAGATGTTGGAGCAAGTGCGGTTGCGGATCGAATCGCCGGTTGTATTTCTTCTGGTTCTGAACGGTCTGCTGCTTGTTCTGGGTAGCGTTCTGGAGATCTATTCAGGGATTGTCATTCTCACGCCGCTGCTCGCGCCGATGGGCGCGGCCTTCGGGATCGACCCGGTTCATCTGGGGATTATCTTTCTGGCGAATCTCGAACTCGGATTCATTTTTCCGCCCGTCGGCCTGAATCTGCTCCTCGCCTCGTCCCGGTTCGGCAAGCCCCTCTCAGAGCTGTACCGGCATGTGTGGCTGTTCCTGCTGATCCGCGGCGCGGGTGTGCTGCTGATTACCTACCT
>Ga0114945_10000991_pt1 | contig 18042 bp, 8 predicted proteins | sample OV2TP3_FD_87194 | JGI IMG/M metagenome (GOLD analysis project Ga0114945, IMG submission 87194) | Hot spring microbial communities from Beatty, Nevada to study Microbial Dark Matter (Phase II) - OV2 TP3 | ecosystem: Environmental > Aquatic > Thermal springs > Hot (42-90C) | place: USA: Beatty...
ACACGTCGGGGTCGACGGGGGTGCCGAAGGGGGTGGTGGTGAGTCATCGCAGCGTGGTGAATTATACCCACTTTATCGGTCAGCGTTTAGGGTTGCAGCACACCGCGGGCCTGCAGTTCGGGTTGGTGTCACCCCTGACGGCGGATCTAGGCAACACGTGTCTGTTTCCGGCGCTGGTGTCCGGGGGCTGTGTGCACCTATTGCGGTACGAGGTGGCGATGGATGGGGCCTTGTTTGCGCGCTATGTGGCCCAGCATCCCCTGGATGTGCTCAAGATTGTGCCCTCGCACCTGCGGGCGCTCCTGGCCGCCCAACCGGAGGGCATGGCCATTCTGCCCCGGAAGTATCTGATCCTGGGCGGAGAGGCCCTGTCGTTGGAGCTGGCGCAGGACCTTGTGGCGTGCGCTGGCACCTGTGCGGTGATCAACCATTATGGTCCAACAGAGGCCACGATTGGGGCGCTCACCTGTGACGTGCGCGAGCAAGGCGCTGGGACGTGGGTGTCGTCTACCGTGCCGATCGGGCGGCCGATTGCCAATACCGAGGTCTACCTGTTGGATCAGCGGATGCAGCCTGTGCCCCTGGGCGTGCCGGGGGAGCTCTATCTGGGTGGGGTAGGGCTCGCGCAAGGCTACCTGCACCAGCCGGAGCACACGGCGGAGGGCTTTGTGCCGCATCCGTTTGCGCGGGCGCTGGGGGCGCGGTTGTACAAGACGGGGGACGTGGGGCGCTATTTAGCGGATGGCAGCGTGGAGTTTCTGGGGCGGGTGGACTATCAGGTGAAGCTGCGCGGGTATCGCGTCGAGCTGGGGGAGATCGAGGTGGTGTTGGGGCGGCACCCGGCGGTGCGACAGGCGGTGGTGCTGGCGCGGGAGGACGAGCCGGGGCACCCACGCCTGGTGGCCTATGTGGTGCCGCGCGGCGCGCCGGCCCCCGGTATCAGCGCTCTGCAGAGTTACCTACAGGAGGAGGTGCCGGCATACATGGTGCCGTCAGCCTTTGTGCTGCTCGACGCCCTGCCGCTGACGCCCACTGGCAAGGTCGACCGCCGGGCCCTGCCCGCCCCCGACCAGGGAAGGCCTGAGGGGGAGAAACCCTATGTCGCCCCGCGTACGCCCACCGAAGAGCTGTTAGCCACCATCTGGGCGCAGGTCCTTGGTCGTGAGCAGGTGGGCATGCACGACAACTTCTTTTCAGAGCTCGGCGGCGACTCGATCATCAGTATCCAGATCATTGCCAGAGCCAATCAGGCGGGTCTTCGGCTCCTCCCCAAGCAGATGTTTGAATACCAAACAGTCTCGGCGTTGGCAGCAGTGGCTGGCAGCGCCGCGGCTAGCGAGGCAGAACAGGGTCTGGTGACAGGCCCACTGTCTCTCATACCCATCCAGCACTGGTTCTTCGAGCAGCAGTTTACTGACCCTCACCACTGGAACCAGGCCATCTTGCTTGAAGTGCGCCAGGCCCTGGACCCCACGTTATTGGACAAGGTCGTGCAGCACTTGCTGGCGCACCACGATGCGCTGCGTCTCCGCTTTCATCGCGGGGCGTCTGGCTGGCAACAGGTGAACGACGGCTTGGACGAGGCAGTACCATTTGCACATCTCCACTTGTCGGCGCTTGCAGAGCAGGCGCAGAGACCTGCCATTGAAGCGGCCGCAGCCGTATTGCAGGCCAGCTTGAACCTCTCGCAGGGGCCGCTCCTGCGCGCAGCCTATTTTGACCTTGGTGGACACGCATCGAGTCGCCTGCTGATGGTCTTTCACCATTTAGTCATCGATGGGGTATCCTGGCGCATCTTACTCGAAGACCTGCAGACGGGCTATCAGCAACTGTACCGTGGGGAGGCGGTCAGGCTTCCTCCCAAGACGACTTCATTCAAACATTGGGCCGAAAGACTTACGCAGTACGCCCAATCTGGAGCCCCGCGTAAGGAATTGGAGTATTGGCTCGCCGAGCCTCGACAGCGCGCACGCCGTTTGCCGGTGGACTATCCAGGCGGGGCGAATACCGTGCAGTCGTCCCAAATGGTGCGAGTTTGGCTCACGCAAGAAGAGACCCACGCCCTCCTGCATGAGGTCCCGGAGGCCTACAACACCCAGATCAACGATGTGTTGTTAACCGCCTTGGTGCAAGCCTTTGCGCGCTGGAGCGGGGTCCGCTCTTTGCTCATAGACCTGGAAGGGCATGGACGGGAACAGCTCATCGAAGGGGTCGACCCGTGGCGCACGGTGGGTTGGTTCACCACCCACTTTCCCATGCTCTTGGATTTAGGGAAGGCTACCAATCCTGGAGACGCCTTAAAGGCGATCAAAGAGCAGCTGCGCGCCATTCCGAACCGGGGCATCGGCTATGGCTTGCTGCGCTATCTCAGCGGAGAGAAGGAGATCGCCGAGCAACTGCGGGCCCTTCCGCAGCCCGAGGTGTGTTTCAACTACCTCGGCCAGTTTGATCAGACGCTGCCCGAATCTTCTCCCTTTGCAGTCGCCAGAGAGTCCGGGGGCCCTTCCCAAAGCCTACGGGGAAACCGGAGCTATCTCCTGTATGTGAGCGGCGGCGTTATCGAGGGGCGCCTGCAACTGGCTTGTCTATACAGCGACAACATGTATCGATGCGCCACAATCGAGGAGTTGGTCCAGGGCATCGTGGAGGCGCTGCGATCCCTCATCGCCCACTGCCAGTCCCCCGAAGCAGGCGACTATACGCCCTCGGACTTCGCACTGGCTGGGCTAGATGCGCAAAAACTGCGCAAGATCTCCGACCTGCTCGAGGAAATTGACGCATCTGAAGAAGAGGCGTAGTAAGCATGAAGAACATCGAGGATATCTATCCCCTTTCGCCCGTGCAGCAAGGCATGCTCTTCCATACCCTGTACGCCCCAAAGGCTGGCATGTATCTGGAGCAGAAGTTCTGTACCTTGCACGGAAACTTGGACGTCTCAGCCTTCCAAAGCGCCTGGCAGCACGTAGTGGAGCGGCACCCGGTTTTACGGACCGCCTTTATCTGGAAGGATTTGGATGAACCGCTCCAGGTTGTGCGCCAACGGGTAATGCTCCCCTGGGAGCAGTACGACTGGCGGGGGCTCTTGCCAGACGAGCAGCAAGAGCGCCTGCGGGCTTTTCTCAAGGCAGATCGAGCACAGGGTATGGAACTGTCCAGGGCACCGCTGATGCGTCTGGCGCTATGCCGTTTGGCCGAGGAGGCCTACCAATTCGTCTGGACGCACCACCACATCTTGGTAGATGGGTGGTCCCTGCCTTTAATCTTCAAGGAGGTCATCGCCTTTTACGACGCCTTTCGCCAGGGGCAGGACTTACACCTGCCAAGAAGCCGTCCCTACCGGGATTACATCGCCTGGCTGCAGCAACAGGATCTGTCCAGAGCCGAGGCCTTTTGGCGGGAGGAGCTGGCGGGCTTCACCGCCCCAACCCCGCTGGGGATGGCCCGGCAGGCAGATAGCCTGCCTGCCCGGGAGGAGACCTACGGTGAGCAGCAAATCATGTTACCAGTAGAAGAGATGCGCGCACTGCAATCCCTGGCGCGGCAGCATCAACTGACGATGAATACCCTGGCGCAGGGGGCTTGGGGCCTGCTCCTGAGCCACTATAGCGGGGAAAAAGATGTGGTCTTTGGGGCCACCGTCTCGGGTCGTCCGGCTGAGCTGCTGGGGATCGAGTCGATGGTGGGACTGTTCATTAACACGCTGCCGGTGCGGGTGAAGATGGCTCCTGAGGCGTCACTGCTCTCCTGGCTCGCGCAGCTGCAGTCTCGCCAGGTTGACATGCGCCAGTACGAGTACAGCCCTCTGGCGCAGGTCCAGGGGTGGAGTAGAGTGCCTCGAGGCCTACCCTTATTCGAAAGCATCCTGGTGTACGATAACTATCCCGTGGATTTCGCCGCACCAGCGCCGGGCAGAAGCCTGGAGATACGGAATGTGGGGGCCCGTGAAAGGGGAAACTATCTCCTCCTTGTGAAAGTGAGAGTGGCACCGGGGGTGGGATTGTTGCTGGGGACTTTGTACGATGGTCGCCGTTTCGACGACGCGACTATCGCTTGCATGTTGGAACATCTGCAAACGCTGCTTCGCAGCATGGCTGCCCATCCTCACATCCGGCTGGGCGAGCTTGAAGACCTCCTCATCGAGGCTGAAAAGAGGGGACGCATCATGGAAAAAGGAAGACGTAAAGAGATCAACCTTACCAATTTTATGAATATCAATCCCAAAGTTGTCAACCTGTCACAAAGGGAGTTGATTAAGACGGATTATCTACAGCCCGGGGCAACATTCCCTCTGGTAGTCCAACCGGCAGTCGACAATGTCGATCTCCTAGACTGGGCGAAAGGCAATCTGGATTTTATTGAGGAAGAATTGTCAAAGCACGGCTCCATACTTTTCCGAGGCTTTGGCGTCGATTCCATAGATGCGTTTGAGAATTTTGCCAGGACGATTCGTCCAGAGCTGTATGGCGAGTATGGCGATTTACCGCGGGAAGGGGTCAGCGGTAACGTCTATCAATCAACCCCATATCCTGCAGATAAAACCATCTTGTTTCATAATGAAAGTTCACATATGAACCGTTGGCCCTTGAAACAGTGGTTTTACTGTGTGAAAGCTGCCCAGGAGGGAGGAGAGACGCCTATTGTTGACTGTCGCAAAGTTTACCAGTGTCTAGACCCACAGATTATAGAGAGCTTCAGACAAAAGAAGCTCATGTATGTTAGAAATTTCGTTGAGGGATTAGACGTAGGCTGGCAATCGTTCTTTCACACTACGGACAAATCTGTTGTAGAGGAATACTGCAGAAATGCCTCAATAAAATGTGAATGGACGGTAAACAATGGCTTACGTAGCTATCAGATTTGTCCTGGAGTGGTACAGCATCCCAGGACTGGTGAAATGGTGTTCTTTAATCAAGTGCAATTACACCATGTGTCGTTCCTAGAACCTGAAGTACGTGAATCCATGCTGTCGCTATTTAAGATGGAAGATTTACCTCGCAATGTGTACTATGGTGACGGATCTCCTATAGAAGATTCTGTGATGCAAGATATCGCTAAGGTATATTGGGAAACAGCAGTAAGCTTTCCATGGCAGGAAGGTGATATATTAATGCTCGACAACATGTTGACTGCACACGCCAGGAATCCCTTTAAAGGCGAGAGAAAGATCGTCGTGGCTTTGGCAGAGTTAATGGCTGTTACTGATATCAGTAACTGCTAGTAGGGCGGCTCTCCCTGTGGCCAGTTTCCCATCAAAGCCAGGGGGACCGTCATAGATCCCACCAAGGTTCTTCCCGAATCCAGCGTATTCCGCCAGATCGCTGTTGATAAGCTGCAAGCCATACCCCAGAACCGTCATAGGAGGATGCTATTGTGAACAAGGTGCGCAGTCTGAGTCTCTTCATCATCGCGTTGCTCTCGAGCGCTGCGCTTGCCCAGGCAGACGGGGGGAGTTTTCCACCTGTGGATCCCCACATGGTCGGCGACCCCACCACGATCGGTATCGGTGGCGTGCCGGGATGCACCGAGGCGATCCATGATCTCTATCTTGTGGTGGGGCCCGACGGGAACCAATACCGGACGTGGCACGCCCTGTGGCATCCCAAAGGAGTGAATGGCGTCCCCACCATCGCCCAGATTGTCAGAGGCAAAGACGACCCTGAGTGCTACTTTGCCCATGAGCATGGCGATGTGCCGCTGGCCATCGCCAAACCGGAGACCGGAGCATCGCTTCCCCCGTTTGGCTACGCTGCGCTCAGAGCCTTGGGCGAGGTCGAGGAGCACGCCGGCTTCAAGATCTTTACCCACCTGGTGGGTCAGCGGACCGGCTGGCATCAGCCGGCCCTGGGCTGGCAGAGTCGGGAACAGAGTGCGATTGTCCCGGATTGGGACGTGCAGGTCATGGTGCATCAGGGCACGCCATCCCTGAAGACGGAGGTGAATGCGCCAGGGTCCACGCGCGTCACCCAGCGCTTTCACGAATTATTTTTTTGGGCGCGGGACGCGGCTGGCCGGGTGACGGATGTGAAGGTGATGGGCGATACGGGCCGGGCGATCGGCTCGGCGGGGTGTGGTCTGCTGGGAGGCCCTGCCGGGTTGCCCATAGGCCGCCAGATCGCGGACGGGTGCGATTCAAGCAGGCACCCGACCACGTACGAAAACTGGCAGTTCGACGTCAGCGTGCAAGGGGCGTGGGTGGGGCGCCAGCAAGTCGACGTTGTGAACCCGATGGATTTTCTGGTGAACTTTAACGCGCAGCAATTTGACAGTGCCTCTGAGGTGATTTGTGGCATCGAACCGAATGCGGATGGATGCGATGTGAAGCTCCCCTTCGGACATCCGGGAACCCCGGCCCTCGCCTTCATGGGGACACAGCGGAACCTGTACACGCCGTTTGGCCGCTGGACGAATGCCAGCGGCGCGGAGTTCATCTGCACCGATGGCTTTGGCACGCGGGTCGACGAGGGTCGGTGCCGGACGGGAGACCCCAAGGCGCTCCGGCAACGGGTGGCGAGGATCGATTTTGATGGCATCGGGGGGGGCACCCTCGATCGGACCGGAGCCAGCAGCATGTTCGGGCTGGCGTTCCCCAATCTCACCGAGGATCCCGCTCGGCCGCGAGATTGCGGCCAGCTCGAGTGTACCTGGCGCATGCCGCAAGGGGCGCCGTTAGGGAACTAAGTGGCCAGGCGTCGGGTGGGACGGAGCGATCCCTCTGCTGCGGGATCGTTGTTTAAACCTTCGTAATAGGAGAAAACGCCTATGAAAAAACCATGTAATCTCCCTGTTTTCGTCATGACCTTTGCCCTCTTAGCGGTCATCGGCGTTCGAGTCGATACAGCTGAGGCCGTATCCTGTCCACCTGATCTGGAGGGGAGGACGGTGCCGTCTAATGTTGAAGTGCGAAGCGGCACATGTAATATCACGCGTACAACAGTAAAAAGCAATGTCAAGGTCCAGGGCGGCGTTGCCAATATCACGGATAGCGACATTGGAGGGAACATTGACAGTGACGGAGGAACCGTGCGGCTGCACGGCGGCGTGACGGTAAAGGGAAATCTCTCGATAGACAGGGCAGAACAAGACGGCGGCTTCCTCGGCGACGATAATGAAATCCGAGGCAACGTCCAGTACTCGAACGGTTCTGGGTCCTTTACTGCCCATTACGGCACCGTTGGGGGCAATTTGAAAATTGAGCAACATACCGGGGGCGCCAGCATCGTTGGCAATTCCATAGGCGGGAACCTCGAGTGCAGCGGCAACCGCCTCCAACCCACTGGATTTGGCAACAAGGTCAGCGGCAATGTTACAGACCAGTGCGGCAGCTTTGAGAAAGGGAAGTTCGGTAAAAGTATCGAAGTTCACGACGACGGTACCCCTCGCTAAGGGAAACCTTCAGGAGGCTTCCCATATCGAATATCGAATGTGGCGGAGCTGGGCGCTCGCGGAACCCAAGGACCGCCGAACGCAGGGAGGGATGGTCATGTCTTTATTGGAAAAGCGTCGCGGTACCGTTTTTGTTGCGGCCCTCATCCTTTTTGGGGCGAACTCACTCACACATGCACTCTATGTGCAGTTCAAGGGCACGGACGTCACTTGGAGCAACACCAAGTTGGGCGGAGGCCCGGCCCAACCCATCGGGTGGGTGCAAGTGCCCGACCCACCCCCAGGGTTTACCGGTGAGATCTCCGCATCGCAGTTTCTTTCCGTGGCGGCTGTCGTCGTGTACGGGACTTCCCAGACCGTCACTTGGGGCACAGAACATTTGCTCAGCGAATCGACGGTGAGTTTTCGGGACGGCGAAGTGTCGGATATGAACCTGGTGTTTTACGATCCAGGCTATGAACGGCTCCTGGTTGTATCTGGTGGTCCTCCCAGCCCGAATGCGGTTCTGGTGAACAGCCCGCGGCCGCCGTGCGTCCATTGGCCCGGCTTTGAGGATTTGGAGTTCTGCGGTGCACGTGTGGCTGTTGAGATGACCACCTCCACTGGGGAGCCATCGGGGAATGTGGCGGTGGCAATCCCTCCGACACCGCCGCCGACCTATGCTGCCAATGCGGAGGCGAGTCTCAATGGCTCTGTGAGGTATAACGCGAATGGCGGGCTCTCATTCGACGCCCCCTATACGCATCTGAACGCGTATGGGCCCTTTCGTCTGACCACGACGATGGAGTGGCAAGTGGTTCGCGTAGATGACCCCCAGCCGTGGACGCTGCGAGTCTGGTTTACAAAAGTCCACATCGATCATAACACCACTCTCAATGGCGCCCCGATCGCGCTCGAAGATGACGATTACTGGGCCCTGGGCGAACCGAATTCATGGCTCGTCATGAGGGGCTTCACCCTCGCACACTTCAATGCGTTTTGTGAAGCGCTGACAAGACTCCGCATTGGAGTCTGCGACCTTCAGCAGCAGAGCTTTGATCCTGGTCACGCCAAGGCCGCTTTCGGGGTGTTCGATAGTACGAGCGCGGTTAATACGCTGCGTGATGAGCTGGCTACGGCCTTCCTGTTCGATCTCTCCAAAATGGTAGCTCACGCACAGCTCAGCAACGACTTTCAGGGGAGTCTGCATCACAAGGCGCTGACAGTTACAGTTTTCGAAAAAAACTAGAGCATAGACGTCCGTCATGGGAGCAAATGCCTATGGGTATACGATTGTCGCTACATGTTTGGGTGATGAGCATTGCCCTCTTAGCGGTCACCGACGTTCGAGCCGCGACCAATCAGGTCGTATCCTGTCCGCCCAGCCTGAACGGGGGGACAATTGCGTCCGTGCGAGTGCAAGGCGGCACGTGCGATATCAGGGACACAAGAGTGGAAGGTGATATCCAAATCACGGGCGGGGTTGTCAATATTCGCGATAGCCACATTGGAGGGGCCATTAGAAGTCAAGGCGGAGCCGTGCGGCTGTTCGGCGGAGTGACGGTGGAAGGAGACCTCCAGATAACGCGAGCAACAGAAGGCAGCGGCTTCCTCGGCGACAACAATAGAATCAATGGCACCGTCCGATACTGGCAGAATTCGGAGTACTTTACCGCACATTACGGCACTATTGGGGGCGGTATGAGCATTGAGAACAATACCGGGGGTGCCAGCATCATTGGCAATTCCGTGGGGGGTGGGGACCTTATATGCAGAGGCAACGACCCCTCACCTACTGGATTTGACAACAAAGGCAACAAGGTAGATCAGTGCTCCGGGCGTATGAGGGGGAAAACCGCCGCAAGTACCCAAGTTCGCGACGGTCAACTTCGCCGCCAGCCCGTTCATGGACGATGATCCCTAGCAGCGTGTCGCTGGGCGCGCTATCGCTCGTGAGCATCCAAACACGCCATTTTCGGATGTCGGATTCCGGCTTCTGGTTTTAGGCGTCGTCGCGGGCCTGTCCCGTCGCACGCGGGGAGGGATGGAGATGGCTTTGTTGGAAAAGCGTAGCCCTGTCGTTTTTGTTGTGGTCCTCCTCCTTTTCATGGCTAGTTCACCGGCATATGCACTCTATGTAATATACAGGGGCGCAGAGGTAACGTGGAGCAACACCAAGCTGGGCGGAGGCCCGTTCCAACCCATCGGTTGGGTGCAAGTGCCTGACGTAGCACCAAAGTTCACCGGTGATATCTTCGCCCAGGACTTTATTTCCGTGTCGAGTGTCGTCATTTATGGATCTTACGAGACCGTTACCTGGGGGCCAGAACATTTGCACCCTTTATCGAAGGTGAGTTTTCAGGCAGGTAAGCTTACGGATATCAACCTGGTGTTTTACGATCCAGGCAATGAGCGGCTCCTGGTCGCCTCCGGTCCTCCCACCCCCAATGCGGTTCTGGTGAACACCCCACGGCCACCGTGCGTCCATTGGCCCAGCTTTGAGGATTTAGATTTCTGCGGTGCACGTGTGGCCATTCAGATACTAACAACCGCCGCCGTGGAGCCGGCGGAGAATGCGAGGGTGACCACCCCTCGCACCCCAAAGCCGACATACGCGGCCCGGGCGGATGTGCGTATCAATGGCTCTCTGGAGTTTAACGCGAATGGAGGGCTCTTATTCGACAATCCCTATTCGCATCTGAACGCCTATGGACCATACCTTCTGACAACGACGCTAGAGTGGCAAATGGTGCACGTAGATGAGCCCCAACCGCATACCCAGCGAGTCTGGTTTACAAAAGTCCTTATTAACCACCAGGCGAGCGGTCAAACGATCGATGGCAAATCGTTCAATTTTCTAGGAGATGACGATTTCTGGGCCCTTGGTGAGCCACTTTCGTGGGTCAAAATGAATGCCTTCACCCTGGAGAACATCAGTGAGTTTTGTGCAGAACTGAGTGGCATTGGAATCTGCGACCTTCGGGGGGACTTTCTTCTGAATGGTGGCTCGCTCATATTCGGAGTGTTCGACAGCAACAGCCCGGCGAGTGTGCTGCTTGATGGGGTGGGTGATAACTTCCTCTTGGATCTTTCCCGAATTGTGGGTTTAGCCCAGCTCAGCACCACATTTGCGGGTAGTCTGGCGCACAGGGCAGTGCCAGTTCCAGTTTTGGAGTTGCAGGCAGATTAGAGAACAGGAAGAGAGAAAGCACATGCAAACTCAAGCTACCATTGAGGGTTTTCGGCTTTCCTGGCAACAAAGGCATCTTTGGTTCCTGCACCAGGATAGCACGGCTTATCTTGCTCAGTGCACCATTCTACTCGAAGGTCATCTCAAACCAGACCGTTTAAAAGAAGCCTTACAGAGGGTCGTCGATCGACACCAAATTCTTCATACGACCTTTCATCGTCTCCCTGGTATGAAGACCCCAGTTCAGGTCATAGGGGATAGAAGCGTACCATTATGGCACGAAGTGGATATCAGCGACCGGAATTCCCGGCAACAAGAAGACACAATCGAGGAACTTTTCTCTCAGGAGAGACATCGTCCTTTCGACTTTGAAAAAGGCCCACTTGTCCGTGTGACCCTCATTACGCTCTCAATCGACAGGCATATCGTGCTCGTGAGTTTGCCTTCTCTGTGTGCGGATGCCTGGACCCTCAAAAATTTGGTGGGTGAGATCAGCCATTTTTATGCCACTCCAGGCGAGGATTTGGCCGGCGAACCTGTGCATTATATCCAGTTCTCTGAGTGGCACAATGCCTTGCTTGAGGGGGAGGAGGCGGAAACTGGGAAGGCGTATTGGCGTCAACAGCGTTTCTCTGCACTGCCTGCGCTGCAACTGCCACTTGAACGTACATCTTCTAAAAGATCAAGATTTGAGCCGGAGTCTTTCGCTGTCACGATTGCTCCTGAGGTGGTCACGAAGATCGAAGCGGCCGCGCAGCAATATGACACCACGACTCCTGCATTCTTGTTGGCATGCTGGCAGACCCTGCTTTGGCGTCTCACGGGAAAGTCGGATATCGTCGTGAGCAACGTTTGCGATGGCAGGGACTTTGAAGCGCTTCATGGAGCATGTGGGGTATTCGCCAAAGGGCTGCCAATCCATAGTCATTTTGAGGAAAATGCTTCATTTCGCACAATTTTGTTGCAGATTCATGCGTCTGTACAAGATGCCACCGAATGGCAGGAATATTTTACCTGGGATGAGAGTGCAGGGTCGGCTGGAAGTCTTGTGGAGCCAGCTTTTTTATCTTTTGGTTTCCAATTCGAGGAATCCCTGGCGAAGCACTGTGCTGATGGGGTCTTCTTTTCGGTGTACAAGCAGTACAGTTGCCTTCACCGCTTTAAGATCCAGCTCGCGTGTGCGCGGGCGGAGGGGGCGCTCACCGCCACCTGGCACTATGATCCGGCGTGCGTGGCGCGGGAGCACATCGAGCGCCTGGCGGGCTACTTTGCGACGCTGGTCCAGAGCGCGGTGCAGAATCCAGAGGCCCCAGCCAGTACCTTGGAGTTGCTGAGTGAACGGGACCGGCAGCACCTGCTCGTGGCCTTGAATGCTACCGCGGCAGAGTACCCTCAAGACAAGTGCCTCCATGAGCTGTTTGAGGAACAGGTCGAGCGGACCCCGAACGCGATGGCCGTGGTCTGCGAGGAGCAGCGCCTCACCTATGCTGAGCTCAATGCCCGGGCCAATGATCTGGCCCATTATTTGCGCCAGCGCGGGGTGGGCGCCGAGGTTCGGGTGGGGCTGTGCGTAGATCGATCCGTGGAGATGCTCATAGGCTTATTGGGGATTCTCAAAGCTGGTGGTGCGTATGTCCCTCTCAATCCCGAGCATCCGAAAACGAGGCTAGCGCATCAGATCGCGGAGATCCAGGCCCCCATAGTGCTCACGCAGGCGGAGTATGTCAGGCATTTCCCACCCTTTGAGGGCGAGCTGCTCTGCCTGGATCGGGATGCCACGCTGTGGGCGCAGGCGCCTACAACTAATCCGGAACATCTCACCGCATCTCAGCACACGGTCTATGTACTGTACACGTCGGGGTCGACGGGGGTGCCGAAGGGGGTGGTGGTGAGCCATCGCAGTGTGGTGAATTATACCCATTTTATCTGTCAGCGCTTGCGGTTGCAGGAATCCCCGCCCAACGGCGCACTGCATTTTGCGTGCGCCTCTACCATTACTGCCGATTTAGGGAACACCTGTATCTTTCCGTCGCTGGTGTCTGGGGGCTGTTTGCACCTACTGCGGTACGAAGTGGCGACGGATGGGGCCTTATTTGCCCGCTCTGTCGCCCAGCATCCCATTGATGTGCTCAAGATTGTGCCTTCGCACCTGTATGCTCTGCTGGCGTCCCAACCGGAGGGCGTGGCCATTCTGCCACGGAAGTATCTGATTCTTGGAGGGGAGGCCCTGTCGTTCGAGCTGGTCAGGCACATTGCGGCGCTTTCCGGCACATGTGAAGTGCTGAATCATTATGGTCCAACAGAGGCCACGATAGGGGCGCTCACCTTTGACGTGCGCCAGCAAGGCGATGGGAAGTGGGAGTCGTCTACCGTGCCGATCGGTCGTCCGATTGCCAATACTGAGATCTACATTTTGGATCAGCAGTGGCAGCCCCTGCCCATCGGCGTCCCGGGGGACCTCTATCTTGGCGGCGTGGGGCTCGCGCAAGGCTACCTGCACCAACCAGAGCGCACCGCGGAGTGCTTTGTGCCGCATCCGTTTGCGCGGGAGCCTGGGGCCCGGTTGTACAAGACGGGGGACGTAGGGCGCTCCTTACCGGATGGCACCGTGGAGTTTCTGGGGCGGGTGGACCATCAGGTGAAGCTGCGCGGGTATCGCATTGAGCTGGGGGAGATTGAGGCGGTGTTGGGGCGGCACCCATCGGTGCGGCAGGCGGTGGTGGTGACGCGGGAGGACGAGCCGGGCCATATGCGTCTGGTGGCCTATGCGGTGCCGCAAGGCGCGCAGACTCCCAGGGTCAGCGCCCTGCAGAGCTATCTACGCGAGGAGTTGCCGGAGTATATGGTGCCATCGGCCATAGTGCTGCTGGATGCCTTGCCACTGACGCCCAACGGCAAGGTTGACCGCACGGCCCTTCCCGCGCCTGATCGGATACAACTCGATCGGGGAGGTGTCTTCACAGCCCCGCGCACGCCAACAGAAGAACTGTTGGCAGGCATCTGGGCTCGTGTCCTCGATCTCGACACGGTGGGCATCCACGACAACTTCTTGGCACTGGGGGGGCACTCCCTATTGGCAATGCGAATTGCCGCGCGCATCCGGGAAGCTTTTCAGGTGGAGTTACCCCTACGCACCCTTTTCGAGGCACCCACCGTGGCTGGGGTCGCTGAGGAAATCGAGAAAGCCAGGATGGCCAGGCATGAGCTGCGGGTTCCACCTATCCTGCCGGTGCCACGGGACCGCGACCTGCCCTTATCCTTTGCGCAACAGCGGCTGTGGTTCCTCGACCAGCTGGCGCCAGGCAACTCCTTCTATAACGTGCCTGTGGCTGTTCGCCTGCTGGGCGCGCTCGACGTGGCTGCGCTGGAGAGGGCCCTCATCGAAATCGTGAGACACCACGAGGTTTTGCGCACCACATTTCAGACGGTGGAGGGGCGCCCGGTGCAGGTCATCTCCCAGACCCTGGTGCCAACGCTGCCGCGAGAAGATTTGCGGGAATTACCAGCGCACGAGCGAGAAAAAGCAGCGCTGCACTTGGCGACGGAAGAAGCCCAACGGCCCTTTGACCTTGCTCGAGGCCCACTGCTACGGGCCACCCTGCTGCACATGGGGGAACGTGATCATGTGCTGCTCTTCACCATGCACCACATTATCTCGGATTTCTGGTCCAGAAGCGTCCTCATGCAAGAGTTCGCCACGCTCTATGCCGCGTTGACCGCGGGGAAGCCCTCACCGCTGCCAGATTTATCCGTGCAGTACGCCGATTTTGCCGCCTGGCAGCGGCAGTGGCTCCAGGGAGAGGTCTTGGAAAAGCAATTGGCGTACTGGAAGCAACAGCTGGCCGGGAGCCCGCCGGTTCTGGAGTTGCCCACGGACCGTCCGCGGCCAGCCGTGCAGACCTTTCGTGGTGCCGATCAACTTCTAGCGCTGCCCAAAGACTTGTCCGACGCGCTGCGTGACTTGAGTCGTCGTGAAGGAGTCACCCTGTTCATGACGCTATTGGCGGCGTTCCAGACCTTGCTCCACCGCTACACGGAGCAGGCGGACATCTGCGTAGGCACTCCCGTTGCGGGCCGCACGCATCCGGAAACAGAGAGGATGCTCGGGTTTTTCCTCAACACCCTGGTGGTGCGCACGAACTTTGCCGACGATCCCAGCTTTCGCGACCTACTGCGGCGGGTCCGCCAGGGCTCGCTCGCCGCGTATGCCCATCAGGACCTGCCCTTCGAGCAGTTGGTAGAGGCCTTGCAACCGGTGCGCGACCTCAGCCATCCCCCGTTATTTCAAGTGTCATTCAGCACCCTGAATGCCCTGATGGGTGCTGTGGAGCTTCCAGGTCTGAGCCTCCAGCCTTTCCAGGGGGAGAGCAATACTGCGAAATTCGATCTGGCGCTGCTCATGATCGAGGGCGAAGGTGGCCTGATAGCACATGTGGAATACAATACCGATTTGTTTGAGGCGCCCACCATCGGACGGATGTTGCGGCACTTCACGCGGCTGCTCGAGGGCATTACGGCTGATCCGGAGCAGCACGTTTCGGACTTGCCGCTCCTGACGGAGGCCGAGCGCCAACAGCTACTGCTCGAGTGGAACAGGACCGATGCTGTTTTCCCCACCGATGTATGTATCCATCACCTGTTTGAAGCCCAGGTGGAGCAGTCTCCTGACGCCATTGCGGTGGTCTTTGCAGAGGGCCAGCTCACCTATCGGGCGCTGGACGCCCGCGCAAATCATGTAGCGCATCGATTGCGGTCGCTGGGAGTCGGGCCTGAGATGATGGTGGGGGTCTGCATGGAGCGCTCGCTGGAGATGGTCGTGGCGCTCCTGGGCATCCTCAAAGCCGGTGGGGCCTATGTGCCATGCGACCCAGCGTATCCGAAGGAGCGATTGGCCTTTATGCTCGAAGACACCCAGGCACGGGTGCTGTTGACTCAGGCGCGAGTGGTGGAGCGACTGCCTGCCAGCGAGGCGGAAGTGATCTGCCTGGATGCTGAGTGGGAAGCCATGGAGCAGGCATACGGAGAGAACCCCGCCAGTGGCGTGATGCCTGAGAACCTGGCTTACGTCATCTATACCTCGGGCTCCACAGGAGAGCCGAAAGGCGTCCTCATCTCCCACGGGGCTATCGCCAACCACTGCCTTGACATCCAGCGGCACTATCAGCTCACCCCTAGTGATCGAGTGCTCCAGTTTGCCTCTCTCAACTTCGATGCTGCATTGGAGCAGATTTTTGCCGCCCTCACCGCCGGAGCCAGGCTGGTGCTGCGGGACGAGGAGGTATGGGCTCCAGCGGACTTGCAGGAGAAGGCCTTGGACTTTGGCCTCACCGTTATCAACGTGCCCCCCGCCTACTGGCACCAGTGGACTCTGGAGTGGGCCAACGCTCCGGAGCAGATGCTACAGCAGCAGGTCCGGCTGGTCATTATCGGTGGCGATGTGATGCAACCGGAAACGCTACACCTCTGGAGGCAGACGCCGATGAAGGCTGTGCGTCTCCTGAATGCCTACGGCCCCACGGAGACGACTATCACGGCAACCACCTTTGAGGTTCCTTCGGGCTCTGACGAGATGCTGTCATGCAGGCGCATCCCCATTGGCCGTCCTCAGGCCAATAGGCAGGCCTACATTCTGGACAAGTATGGCCGACTCGTCCCCGTTGGCGTGCCGGGGGAGCTGCACATCGGTGGTATGAGTCTGGCTCGGGGCTACTGTAAGCGCCCAGAGCTGACGGCTGAGACGTTCGTTCCGAACCCCTTCAGCAGCGAGCCGGGTGCGCGCCTGTACAAGACCGGGGACGTGGCCCGCTATCTGCCGGACGGCAACCTCGAGTATCTCGGGCGTCTAGACCAGCAGGTGAAGCTCCGCGGCTTCCGGATCGAGCTCGGGGAAATTGAGGCGGCGCTGATGCAGCATCCGGCCGTGCAAGAGGCCGTGGTCTTGGCGCGGGAGGACGGATCTCACGAGAAGCGCCTGGTCGCCTATCTCGTTGCCAACCAGGATCCGGCGCCCCCTCCTATCAGCGAGCTGCGCGGCTTTCTGCAGAAGAAACTCCCTGAGTACATGGTGCCTGCGGCTTTTGTATTGCTGGACGCCCTGCCGCTGACCCCAAATGGCAAAGTCGATCGTCGTGCGTTGCCAGCACCCGAGCGGCTGCATCCGGATGCGGAGCGCGCCTATGTGGCACCTCGTAACCCAACCGAGAAGAAGCTGACCGAGATCAGTGCCCAGCTTCTCGGCGTCGCACGGGTAGATATTTATGACAACTTTTTTGAAATAGGGGGACATTCGTTATTGGCAACGCAATTGATGTCCCGACTTCGTGACACCTTTCAGGTGGAGTTACCCCTGCGGAGCATCTTTGAAAAACCAACCTTTGCCGAGCTTGCTGAGGCAATCGAACAGGCGAAAGCAAACGGTGCCCACTTGCGTACACCCGCAATCAAACCCATCCCTCGAGAATCAAGCCGGGTAAACAGCAGACCCTCGCATGGCTGATGACATGACCTTTGACACTTCTGAAGAGGATGTCTACGTCTTTCCAGCATCCTTTGCGCAACGAAGGCTATGGTTTCTTGACCAATTCGAGCCTGGAAGCCCTCTGTACAATATCTTTTCAGCCGTTCGGATGCAGGGCACATTGCATGTTGCTGCATTAGAGCAGGGCATACAGGAGATTGTACAGCGGCACGAATCCTTGCGTACCACAATGGCAACAATAGATGGGCAACCCACTCAGATCATCCACCCGCGCACGAACATCACTCTGGCGAAAATAGATCTCCAGGAATTATTCAAGCAGGACCAGGAAGGTGAAATTTTTCGGCTGGCCATCGAGGAAGCTCAGCGACCTTTTCATCTGGCACAAGGCCCCCTCCTCCGGACAATGCTTCTGAAACTGGGGGAAGAGGAGCACATGCTGCTCCTGTCGATGCACCACATCATCTCCGATGGCTGGTCGATGGGGGTGTTCATCCGAGAAATTGCGATCCTGTATGAGGCGTTTGCTCAGGGGAGACCTTCGCCACTGCATGAGCTGCCCATTCAATACGCCGACTTTGCGGCGTGGCAGCGAGAATGGCTCCAGGGTGAAGTCTTGCAAGAACAACTCACGTACTGGACGCAACAGCTCGGTGACTATCCACCTGTACTTCGACTGCCCACCGATCTCCTGAGACCGGCGGTACAAACCTCGCATGGGGCCAGACAAGCTTGCTTCCTCCCTCTCCCTCTCTCTGAAGCGCTCAAGGAGTTGAGTCGGCAGGAAGGGGTCACACTGTTCATGACCCTGCTGGCGGCCTTTCAGACCCTGCTCTCCCGCTACACGCATCAGGATGATATCAGCGTGGGGACGTCCATTGCCAACCGCACTCGGGCCGAAACGGAGGGACTGATCGGGTGTTTCGTCAACACGCTGGTCCTGCGCACAGACCTGTCCGGCGATCCGAGTTTTCGCGAGCTGGTGCAGCGTGTGCGTGAGGTGGCACTTGGC
>Ga0114945_10000993_pt1 | contig 18028 bp, 15 predicted proteins | sample OV2TP3_FD_87194 | JGI IMG/M metagenome (GOLD analysis project Ga0114945, IMG submission 87194) | Hot spring microbial communities from Beatty, Nevada to study Microbial Dark Matter (Phase II) - OV2 TP3 | ecosystem: Environmental > Aquatic > Thermal springs > Hot (42-90C) | place: USA: Beatty...
ATTTTCTGAGCAGTCATCATGGGCCGGTGGCCCACCCATGCATCATGAAAATGGCCTCAGCTACGCGGTTCGCCAGCTTTGACGTAATTTCAAATACTTACGGCTCTATTTTCTGAGCAGGCCTCGGGAGCGGACGCGACCACTTGATCGCGCATCCGACGCAGCCTCGGACGGCCCTCGCTCCCGAAGCCAGCGCTCCAAGCGCTCTGGAGGGAAGCGCACGACGCCGCCGATCCTGAGAGCGGGCATGGTTGCATCTTGCGAGGCCCACCGATAGATCGTCTTCGGCGAGACCTTGAGCAGGGCGGCGACTTCCTGGACGGTGAGGTAGGTAGTCAACATTTCTCGCTGGGACTCACCGGGGTGGAAGCGGGTCCGGAGGGGAACCCCTGCACCCCTGGTACCGTCGCCTCGCGTCCCCACTATTTTGGGCAAAGAAGAATTATCACACAACATATTGGATAGATCCAAATTATTTTTTGATCGCCACAACCTGATTTTCTTTGGGCCCTCACGCCGCTCTGTCTTATACGTTTTATACGAAGCATGGAAGCCGAATGGACTTGGTTAGGAAGGGGGATTCCGGAAATGTTTCTCTCTTTTCCGAATCGGAGTTACAGCGGGCGGGTGACTTGAGCAGTCTCGATCCACTTGGCTGCGCCCTATTCCTCATCGTCGCCTTCTCGCTCGCAGGCGCCTTCCACACTGTCTGGCTCACTACTCGGTTATCCCGGCGGTTCGCAACCCCCCTCGACGGAGGTCTCATATTCCGCGGGCAGCGACTCTTAGGCGACAACAAGACGTTGCGCGGTTTCTTGGTGATGGTTCCGGCGACTGGCGCCACATTCTTTGTTTTAGCCCTGCTCACCGGGGCCGGGCCGTCAGGCGCGCAGGGTCTGTGGGAGCTCTCGCCAACTGGGTACGCCATGTTGGGGCTATGGGCAGGCTTTGGCTTCATGGCCGGTGAGCTGCCGAATTCCTTTGTGAAACGGCGATTCGGGATTCCTCCGGGCGGCTTCGCCTCGGGTCGGATGACGAAACTGATCTTCCTGCTATTAGATCGGGTGGATTCCATCGCGGGTATGCTGCTAGCGCTGACTGTCTTCGTCCCCACGCCGTGGCAAACATGGCTGTACGTTGTCTTGATCGGCCCTTTGATCCACTTAGGCTTCAGCGCCCTCCTTTTTCTGGTTGGCGTGAAGAGCCGCTTCGCATGAACCTCGCGACACGTCGATTCTTGCCATGTTTACGTTCGACAGTCTACGTCTGTCGGCTGGCTGACGCGACAGACCAGTCGAGTGTTGGTGGCAAGGCACACAATCTCGCCCGCATGGCGACGCTCGGTCTTGCGGTGCCTCCAGGCTTCGTAGTGACTAATCAGGCATTCCGGGAATTCTTGGAGACCAATGAGTTAACATCTTCCATCGCAGCGCGCTTACGAGGGCTCGATGTCCGAGACTACGCACGCATCGGGCGAATCGCGCAGGAAATTCGAGCTCTCGTCATGGAAACGCCGATACCCGAGCATATCCGTGCGGAGGTTCTGGGCCTGCGCGAGGCGCTTCTCCTGGATACCCCCCTGGCGGTCCGTAGTTCGGCGGTGGGTGAAGATGACGTCGACGCCTCCTTCGCCGGCCAGCTGGACTCGTGCCTGGACGTTCGTACGGCCGCCGAGCTTGAGCACGCTCTCCGGACCTGCTGGGGCTCATACTGGTCTGAACGCTCTCTTTTCTATCAGCTCTCGCGTGGACACACGCTGGCCGGCATGGGGGTGGTGGTCCAGGCTTTGGTCCGCCCGACGATTGCTGGCGTGCTCTTCACGCAGACACCGGATCCGACTCCGGGAGGCTCCGACCAGATGGTCGGCGAGTATTGCCTCGGTTTTGGGGACAGACTCGTCGCGGGCGAAGTCAATCCGGGCCGATTCACCATCGCTCGAACAGACTTCCGCGCCGTCGTCCATGCTCTCCCCGAGCAGGCGTCTCTCACCGGCACCGGAACCATCCCCGACGTCTGTCAACTGGAGGCGCTGGGGCGGACGGGACTCGCCCTCGAGCGCGCATTCGGAGGTCCCCAGGACATCGAATGGGCGATTGACGATCGCGGACAGTTATTTTTCTTTCAATCCCGCCCGATCACGACACCCACAGAGCCATCGGGCGTGCTATGGTCGAATGCCAACGTCAACGAAAATTTCCCAGCCCCGATCTCCCCGCTCCTATACTCGATCGCCAGCCGCGGTTACTACTATTACTTTCGGAACCTGGGGTACGCCTTTGGCTTCTCAAAGCGCCGCATCCGAGCCATGGAGCACGCGCTACGCCACATTATCGGCGTCCATGGCGCTCGGATGTACTACAACCTGACGAATATTCACGCCGTGCTGCGCATGGCGCCGTTCGGCGACCGGCTCACGGAGTTCTTCAATCGTTTCGTTGGCGCCAACGGGATCGCTGCCCGGCCCCGTTACGCGCAGACATGGCGGGCGCTCGAACTAGGGTGTTTGCGACAACTCGGCGAGCTGGCCATGATAGGAGTGAAAACGGTCTGGCAGTACCTGTTCCTTCCCCGGCGGATTGCCGCGTTCGAACGTACGATCCTGGAGTTCGCCCATCGGACCCGGCCAGCCACCTTGGAACGGCGTTCTCTTCCCGATCTTGGCGACGAACTCCGAGGGTTCCTCCATATCCGGTGCCACCGCTGGACTAACGCGGCACTGGCGGACGCCGCTTCCATGATCTGCTACGGCTTCCTCAGCCATGTCTTGAAGGCTGCCTTCCCGGCCGCGGAGGACGCCGCGCTTCCGAACACGCTGCTCAAGGGGCTGCCTGACATCGTCAGCAACGCCCCAACGGTTGATCTGTGGACCTTGTCGCGCAAGATCCGCGAGAATGATACGCTTGCCTGGCTCTTCGCTGAGCAGGACAATCAGGAGATCCTGGCCCGTCTTGATCGCGAGGAAGCCTTTACCCCGTTCCGTCAGGAGTTCGACCGATTCCTAGAAGAGTGGGGCTTCCGCTGCCCGGGGGAGCTCATGCTGACCGTACCGAGCTTCCAGGAGAACCCCGTCCTCCTTCTTGAGATCCTGAAGAGCTACATCCGGCTCGACGGCGAATCACCGGTCGACACTCTGCAGCGGCAGGCGCGCGAGCGAGCAAGCGCGACTGCTGCCGTCCTCGGCGCGCTCTCGTGGCCCCGTCGATGGCTCGTGCGACGCCTCCTGCGTTGGACGCAACGAGCGATTGCCCTCCGCGAGCGAGCGCGACTTAAGCAGGCGCTTCTCTACAGCCGCTGCCGCCATATCGTGCTCGCCATGGGCGATCGGCTCGTCATGCAAGGCCACCTCGCCCACCGGGAGGATGTCTTTTTTCTCACCTGGGAGGAACTGGATGCCCTGGTCTCGGGGACCGCGATGTTCCCGTACCATGTTCGGCGGCTCGTCGCGCATCGACGCGCCGAGCACGCCGTGCTTGGCGCGATGACGCCGCCCGACACCTTTGTGCTGTCGGAGGGCGTCTACCTGCCCCAAGTCACCGAATCCGAAGAGTCCGCCACGCCAGATCCCCCCGGCTGCACCAGAGAGCTGACGGGAACCGCTGCTTGTGGTGGGCGGGTCACCGCTCGCGCGGCTGTTCTGAGCGACCCCTCGGAGGCGGCACGACTGACAGCTGGCGATGTGCTGGTGACGCGTCAGACGGATCCTGGATGGGGGCCGCTCTTCTTCCTGATTGGCGGACTCGTTATCGAGCGGGGCGGGATGCTCTCCCATGGTGCGATTCTCGCCAGGGAGTTCGGCATTCCTTCCGTCGTGGGCATCCGTGAGGTCACCCAGCGCATCCCACACGGTAAGACCGTGACGGTCGATGGAAATCGTGGTGTCGTCCGTCTCATGGATTGACGCGCTCATTTGGTACCATCGCAGCCGCTTTCCGGGAAGGATGTGGCTTCCGCTGATCGTGTTCCTCTGTAGCACGGCTTGGATGGTGGCCCCCCCGGTGGGTCCTTTGGGTTTGCTCTGGATGGTGACCCTCGCCGCGACGCTCACACTCCAGTTTCGGTTGTGGGATGACCTGAGTGATCGCGAGTACGACCAGCGTGTTCACCCGCATCGGGTGCTCCCGGGCACCTCCTCGCTGGTTCCGTTCCGCACGTTGCTTGCTGTAACCACCCTGTTCAACCTCCTATTACTCAGCCAGTCACCAGGCGGCGGACAGCGGCTCGTCGCCTTCCTTGTTTTGAGTGCCGGGCTCCTGGTCTGGTACACATGCCGCCGAGCCGATGCGCCGACGCTCGTGGGCATGTACGTCGTGCTGGCAAAGTACCCCGTCTTCATCTACCTTCTCAGTGGCTTGAGGCCGGACACCGATCCGCTTCATCGCATGTTGGCGATGGTCACCGTCTACCTTTGCTTCAGTATTCACGAACTGTTGCACGATCCAGCCCTGAGGGTGGCCTCGGGCGCTACGAGCCTCCTGGCGATCAATCTGGCGCTACTCACCGCGATCCCAAGTCTGGGTATCCTCGCGCGTGGTACGCTTGAGAGCCCCTCGGTGACATTCCTGGCGGCCACGACCGCGGCGCTCATTTCCTCAGTTCTTGTCGTGTCGTGCCGGCTACAAGGCGTGCCGGGGGTCTGTAAGCTGGTACGGTACGGCATCTTCGCGGTTGGCTTACTCGCTGTTCTGTCTTTCCCGCCTGGAGCCAACCTGTGAGTGTGGGCGCGTGTATGGCACCACCCGAGCCTGGGATCCTGGAGTGGGTGCCCTGTTACCTCTGTGGTGACGTCTGCTGGGACCCTTTTTTGACAGCGCAGGATGACCTGACAGGAAAGCCGGGCGCTTTCTATTTTGTCACCTGCCACGGATGCGGGCTCCGGTACCAAAATCCACGAATCGACATTGAGCACATCAAAGCCTACTACGACGACGAGTACATCGCGCACCGAAAGAAGACTGACTGGGGAATGCTGACGGGGCTATGCAACGCTGCTATGGCTGCCGTCGATAGTCGGAAGGATCGCATCGTCCGCCGCTACGCGACGATAGGACCCTGGAGCCAGCTCCTGGATGTGGGATGCGGCGCAGGCACATTCCTGCTTCGGATGAGTGCCCGGTACGGCGCACGCATCATCGGCGTTGATTTCAAGGACCTCTCGCACCTTCCGGGTTTCGAGCAGATCGAGTTCCACTGCGGCCTCTTCTACGAGCAGGACGTCGGCGACGACCGCTTCGACTTGATCACGATGTGGCATTTCCTCGAGCATGATTACGATCCGGTGCGGACGCTGACCAAAGCCCGCAGGGCTCTCCGGACCGATGGCCGGCTCGTGATCGAGGTGCCTCGCCTCGATAGTGTGACGTTCTGGCTCTTTCGGGAGCGATGGCCAGGTCTCCAAGCGCCGCAGCATACTGCCCTCTATAGTAAAGCGACGCTACTGCGCATGGTGGCCAGCGCAGGGCTCGAGATCGTCGACTATCTTTCCTACGGGGCGTTTCCCGCTTATTTCTACCTATTCGCGGGGGCGGCATTTAAGTTGCTGAAAGGGAGGGGGCTGAACCTCTCACGGGCCAGCTATCCGTACTTCGCCGGTCAGCTTGTCCTCGCTCCATTCCTATTCTTCGAGCGACACTTAAACCTGGCGATGCAGACGGTTATCTGCAGGAGGGCATGATGGCGAGCACCTCAACCGAGCAGTGGCGCGAAGCTGAAGCGTGGCGCGCGCTCTTAACGACACCCCGAAGTTACCGAGGCCTGCTCCTGGCGGTCGCAACATTCGCGATCATGGCATTTTCTGCTGCCGTCTTGCTTGTGGTCGCAGCGATCACGTTGTTCAGGGCAAGGCGGCTCTACTCCGAGGTGCTCGCGAGATGGACGGCGCGGATGATCCTCCATCTTTGGGGAGTACGCGTGGTCGTCCATCAGGATAAGCCGTTTCCCCGAACACAGACCGTATACATCTCTAATCACACCTCGACTCTCGACGTGGTCCTTCTCACGGGGCTCGGTCTGCCAAGCACACGCTTCTTCCTCAGCGGCTTCCTGCGCAAACTTCTCCCCCTTGGGGTAATCAGCACGCTGATGGGTACCTTCCACACCCCCCTTCAGACGGATCGGCCAGCCCGTGTCCGGTGTTTTCAACGGGCCGAGCGCTTCCTTCGGAAAACAGGAGAATCGGTATACCTCAGCCCTGAGGGTCAAAGGATCACAACCGGGAGGATCGGGCACTTCAACAAGGGTGCGTTCCATCTCGCCACAAACCTTCGAGTCCCGATCGTGCCCCTGTATATCGATGTTCCACCCGAGGCCGATCCGGGACTTGGGTACGAAGCTCGAGCAGGAACGGTGCATGTGTATGTGCTCTCCCCAATCCGAACCGACCATTGGCGGCTGGAAGACCTAGAACGCAACAAGGAGATGGTTCGGGAGCGGTTTGTCGAATTCCAGCGAACACTTCGTGGGGCGATGGACGCTTGACCACTCACGAGTTCCGCTCGCTCATCGAAGTACTTCGGTTCCGAGCCCAGGTCCAAAAGGATAGCCTAGTCTACACATTCCTTCGGGACGGCGAGACCCCGAGCGATGTGTGGAGCTTCGGCGAACTAGATCGACGGAGCAGGGTGATTGCTGCTACCCTTCAAAAGCTCAATGCTCGTGGAGAGCGCGCGCTTCTCCTCTACCCCGCAGGTCTTGAGTTCATCGCCGCCTTCCTGGGCTGCCTTTACGCCGGCGTGGTCGCTGTACCGAGCTATCCGCCTCACCCGACTCGCCCTGGGCGGCACCTGTCGCGCTTACAAGCGATCGGCCGGGACGCAACCGTTCGGCTGGTGCTTGCCACCCAGGCTATCGTTGCGCACGCTTCAATCCTTGTGAAGCTGGTGTCGACTCTTGCGGGAGCACGCTGGCTCGCCACCGACCACCTAGCGGATGAGGCAACGGATACTTGGCAGGAGTCCGTCATCAACCCGGAGACAGTCGCCTTTCTCCAGTACACGTCCGGCTCGACGGGCACACCTAGGGGAGTGGTGGTGAGCCACGCTAATCTCCTGCATAATCTTGCTTACGCGCAGGCCTGTGGCAAGAACGACACCGAGCGAGTCGGAGTGTCGTGGTTACCCGCTTACCACGACATGGGTCTCATCGAAGGCCTTCTGCAACCGCTGTTTTCTGGCTATCCAGCTTACCTCATGTCCCCTGCCGCATTTCTCCAGCGTCCGATTCGTTGGCTTCAGGCGATCTCGCGCTTTCGTGGCACCAACAGCGGTGGGCCGAACTTCGCCTACGACCTGTGCGTTCGCAAAATCCCACCCGAGGAGCGCGACAGCCTTGACCTACGTTCTTGGCTCGTCGCCTATAGCGGCGCGGAGCCGATCCGTAGGGAGACCCTCCAGCGGTTCGTCGAGGCATTCGGGCGCTGCGGGTTCCGGGAAGACACGTTCTACCCCGCCTACGGGCTTGCCGAGGCGACGCTCTTGGTGTCGACCAAGCCGTTCGGGGAGATGCCCGTCTTCCGAGCAGTCGATGTTACCGGTCTCGCACACGATAGAGCAATGGCCCCGTCTGGTCCCGATGTCGCCTCCGTGATCCTGCCGAGCTGTGGTCGCTTCTCATCGGCCACAAAGGTGATCATTGTAAATCCTGAGACTCACAGGTTGTGTGCACCAGGTGAGGTCGGCGAAGTGTGGATTTCAGGTCCAAGCGTTGCGCAGGGTTACTGGCAGAGGCCAGCAGAGACGGAGCAGACGTTCAGGGCCTATCTCGCGGAGACGGGGGACGGACCGTTTCTTCGTACCGGGGATCTAGGGTTTATTGCCGATGGCGAGTTGTTTGTCACGGGCCGGTTGAAGGACGTCATCATCGTACGTGGGCAGAAGCATTACCCTCAGGACATCGAGTTGACGGTAGAGCAAAGTCATCCTGCGATCCAGCCAGGCGGCGTGGCCGCTTTCGCCATCGACACCCCTAGCGGTGAAAGCGTCGGCGTCGTCGTCGAGATTGACCGCCGACGTCTGACCGGCACGCGTGGCAGAAAGGCTAGGGATTTGCACGCTATGATCGGCGTTGTCCGCGAGACGGTTGCTGAACAGCACGAACTCCAACTCCGGACCGTGGTTCTGATTAAGCCCGGCGGCCTTCCCAGAACGTCCAGTGGCAAGCTCCAGCGTCTTGCGTGTCAGGCTCACTACCGAGCCGGCAGCCTCGCGGTCTTGGCTGAATGGGTGCATCAGCCCGCGTAAGGGCATCTAGAACGCTGCCAGGGGACGACTCCACCGCCTGGTTGATGGCGCTGATATCAGGGTGTCTCAACGTGCCGGCCCACGAGCTTGATATGCACGCCCCACTCACGCGTTACGGTCTCGACTCGCTCGCCAGTGTGGAACTGACTGCGGCGATCGCGACCGTTGTCGGCCGCGACCTCCCGGATTCGTTCATCTTTGACTACCCTACCATCGCGTCACTTGCCCGATTCCTCCGCACCGGCGAATCGCCGGTTCGCCGGAACTCCCTCGCTCAGATGCACCGCGATGCCGCGCTACCGCGGGAGCTTCGGCCGGAGGGGGAGTGCTTGAGAGACCCCCCACGCACGATCCTATTGACAGGGGCGACCGGATTCCTCGGTGCCTACCTCCTCCGGGTGCTTCTCCGCGAGACCGAGGCGCGGGTGTACTGTCTGGTGCGGGCGCACCGGGAGACCGAGGGCCTGACGCGCATCCGGTCTGCCCTCGAGAAGTATCAGCTCTGGGACCGTGCCTTCGAGAGGAGGGTCGAGGCGGTTGCTGGGGACCTGACCAGCCCGGGCCTCGGGCTGGCCGTGGATACCCGGGAGGCCCTGGCTCGTAAGATCGAGGCTATCTATCACTGTGCGGCCGCCGTCAACTGGGTCCTGCCTTATGCGGCTCTCAGGGCGGTTAACGTCACCGGGACCTTGGAACTCCTCCGCTTCGCGTGTTCAGGACGGTCAAAGCCCTTTCACTTCATCTCGACTCTCGGGGTCTGTTACTCGATGACCGGGCCTGGCGAGGCTAGAGAGGAGGAGGACCCCCTCCCCTATCTCGGGGGGATTCACCTCGGGTACGCCCAGAGCAAGTGCGTCGCAGAGGCGCTCGTGCGTTGCGCGGGCGAGCGCGGGTTGCCGGTGACCATCTACCGGCCTTCCTTGATCACGGGCGATACCCTGAGCGGGGCGTCCGCCCCCGACGACCTGTTGGCTACCTTTCTGAAGGGGTGCATCGCCATGGGGTGCGCGCCCGACCTAGACTGGACCATGGACTGCTGTCCCGTGGACTATGTTAGCGAGGCCATCGTCCGCCTGTCGCACCGCTCCTGCACATCCCCTCGCGTCTTTCATCTGGCGAATCCGCAGCCCCGGCACTGGCGTGAGTGCGTCCTGTGGATGAACCTCATAGGGTACGAGGTCCGGTTGCTCCCCCATCGCGCCTGGCTGCGACGGATGGCCATCGAGTCCCGAGCCCCCGGGCACCCGCTTGCCGAACTCCGGGCGTTCTTCCTGAAGCGGCTGGGCGGCGCCGACGGGCTGACTTTGCCGGAGCTCTACCAGGACGGGCACCGGCGCCGGGCCCGTGCCGAGCGGACCCAGCAGGCGCTGGATGAGCTGGCGCTGAGGTGCCCGCCGCTGACCAGCCACCTCCTCGAACGGTATTTCGCTTGGTTCGTTGCGCGGGGGGTCCTGCCCCCGGCCCTCCGCCGCCGTGCTGCCCTTCCGTCCCGCGGGTCATGGCCGATGGGGCCACACGTCTTTACGGTCGCGCTCCAGCGCTTTTACAAGGACCGCACCCTCCAAGTCACCGACGCCGGGGTGGTCGGGATCGTCGGCGCCGAAACTAGTCTCGTCACCGAACTCGCCGCCCCGAATGGTGGGGGGCCTGTGGGCCTTTTCCGGTACCGGTTGACCCTTGCGGCTCGTCGGGCGGCCACGCCGAGCACCCTCGATGTGATCGTCAAGTGCAAGCCGAAGGATGAGACCGTCATCGAAGTCGGCCGGAAGCTCGCGCACCTGTGTGGCGCGGCCCTCGGACGGGTCTACGCACGCTTCACCTCCGAGATCGGCTTAGCCGGCTGCCACATTCGAGAGCTGGAGGTTTACCGGCAGGCCGACCCGAGGTTTCGTCGTTACACCCCGGCGGTATACACGCAGCTGCGCGACGACGCCGATGGTCGGTGGATCCTCGTGCTAGAAGACCTCGACGGTCTGGCAATGAAGGACACCGCCGCCGACGGGGCATCATGGCAGCCTGAGCAGGTTGGGGTCGTCCTCCGGGGCCTCGCCGATCTGCACGCGATCTGGTATGGCCGAGAAGCCGACCTAGCTCGGCAACCGTGGGTCGCCGTCGCGCCGTCCTACCGGCGGGCCGTCGCCATGGCGCCTTTGTGGCGGGCGCTGGCTGACCACGCGGGCCCTCGCTTCGCCGCCTGGGTCGAGCCGGGAATCCGTCGTCTTCAGCGGAACCTGGTGGTCGGCCTCGAGAGCTGGTGGCAGCCCCTTGAGCAACTACCGCGTACATTGATCCACAATGACTTCAACCCCCGGAATCTCGCCCTCCGAATGACTTCAGACGGCTGGCGGCTCTGCGCCTGGGACTGGGAACTGGCGACGTCGGGGATCCCCCAGCATGACCTCGCCGAGTTTCTCTGCTTCGCCCTAACGCCGCCACTTGATGCCGGCGAGGTCCATCACTATCTCGAATTCCACCGCGCGAGCTTGGAGCAGGCGGTAGGACGGCCGGTCGATCCCATGGGCTGGGTCATGGGGTTCCGCCTCGCACTGGCCGACCTTCTCCTGAACCGCCTGGCCTGGTATGCGGTCGTCGATACGGTCCGGCGCCAGCGGTTCCTACCGAGGGTCGTCCAGACGTGGGCAGCGCTCCACGAGCTCTTTCCGGTGATACGGCAGGCTGGCGTCGCAGGCCGCTAGCGAGGCACGAGCATGGACAGTCCCACGCGCTACATCCACCCGAGCAATACCCTGACCTACGCCTCCCTCCTCGCTGGCCTCTTGGCCATCGTGACCACCCGCGAGTTCGGCAGCTGGTCGCTCGCTGGAGCGCTCCTGGCGGGCTGTGCACTTGCTGACACGTTCGACGGGCGCTTCGCGCGCCTGTTCGGCCGCAGCGAAGCCCAGCAGCGATTCGGGGTGCAACTCGACAGTCTCGCGGACGCACTGACCTTCGGGCTCGTCCCAGTAACCGTCCTCTCGCTCCTTGTGACCTTTGAATCCACGGCGGGCCGCATAGCATGGACAGCTGCGGCACTCTTTTACGTCGTGGCCGCGGTTACCCGCCTCGGCTTCTACGATCTCCACCATGCCGAGCATGCCGGGTTCATCGGTCTACCGACCACGGCAGCTGGGCTCGTGTGGTCCTCAGCCTTCCTCGCTCGGCCCTCAGCCGAGGCCTCGACGGCTCTCCTGCTAGCATGTGGGCTCGCGATGGTCGCGCCACTTCACATCCCCCGGCCAAATCGGCTCGGGTTCGTCGCGTTTGCAGCGTGGGCCGTCGGACTGATGCTCCTCCACACGGCCCTGCTCGGGACGAGCGGAGGGCACGTTCGATGACTACGCAGCGGGGGGTTTCGGAACCACCCCGATCACCATATGAGGCGTGAATCACCACGGACGCTCCGATGGTCACGGACGCAGTCGAGACTTCGGGCGTCAGGAGGTCAGACAGCAATGATCGTGTGCATCGAGGACCTACGAACCCGTGCCCGAAGGCGGCTCCCTCGGGCTGTCTTCGATTACGTCGACGGTGGCGCCGGCGACGAGATCACCCTGCAGCGTAACATGGCGGGATTCCAGCGGTATATGTTCCGACCGCGCGTACTAACCGACGTCGGCGCTCGCGATCAGTCAGTCATGGTCCTCGGTGAGCGGCTGGTTTCGCCGATAGTCCTGGCACCAACCGGCCTCATCGGAATGGTCGTCCCTCGGGCGGAGATTCTCGCGGCCCGGGTGGCGGAGCGGAAGGGTCTCGTCTTCGCGCTGAGTTCGATGGCAACATGTTCCCTCGAGGAGGTTGCTCAGGCGGCGAGGCCGCCGCTCTGGTTTCAGATGTACATCTGGCGCGACCGCGGGCTTACCCGGAGCTTCGTCGAGCGGGCGCAGGCAGCCGGCTACCGCGCGCTTTGTCTTACCTTGGACGTCCAAGTGCTCGCCACGCGGGACCGAGACGCCAGGCACGGCTTCTTCACAGTGCCCTCCCGCGTCACTGTGCGAAGTGTCCTTGGAGCCCTCGCCAAGCCCGGCTGGTTCTGGGGAATGATCCGGTGGCCGTTCCCGACCCTCGCGAACTTCGTGGGGCTGGAGGGCGCGGGCAACACCCCACAGGCCCTGGCACGCTTCGCGACGGCCCAGCTCGACCCCTCGGTTAGTTGGCGCGACCTTGAGTGGTTCCGCTCGATCTGGCAGGGACCGCTCGCCCTTAAAGGGGTCCTGACCGCAGAGGATGCGTTTCTGGCGGTGGAGCACGGCGCGGACGCAATCGTCGTCTCGAACCATGGTGGCCGACAGCTCGACGGCGCGCCCGCGGCAATTGAGGCGCTGCCAGAAGTCGTCGACGCGGTCGGCAGCCGTGCCGACGTCATTCTCGATGGTGGTGTTCGGCGAGGCAGTGACATCGTGAAGGCGGTGGCACTGGGGGCGAAGGCTTGCATGGTCGGCCGGCCGTTCGTCTATGGTCTCGCCGCGATGGGTGAGCGTGGAGCAGAGCTCGCGATCGACATCCTTCGCGACGAGGTCGACCGCACCCTGGCTCTCATTGGCCGGCCGACGATCGCATCGCTCACCCGCGACGTGTTGCAGCCGACGCGGTTCCCCCGACACCGCCTCGCGCGGCGGCGCCCAGGCGACACCGGGCACTACAAGCGGCTCCCGGGTCATCACGTGGGCGCCCCCCAGTAGCACCGTTGGCGGTATTGTTCGGAGCTCATTGCTCGTGAGGTCATGCCGTGATGCTGGCATGATCGCTCCCTGCACTTCGAGATCGGCTTGGGCTGATGGAAGCAACCCCCATGGTGGTTGCCATGGCACAGCACGCCGGCGACGGAACTCCCGCTAGGAGGATCGATCCCCCTGGGCCTAAAGGGCTGCCCCTCGTCAGGAATCTCCTAATGCTGATGAGAAGCCCGGCGAAGTTAATCGAGGAGGCCGCCCGTCGATACGGCGATGTCGTCCTGCTATCGCGGTCACCTCTCAAGGTCTTTCTGCTCAACCACCCCGACTACGTCAGGGACCTCCTGGTAACGCATAGCCGCAGCTTTATCCAGGGCCGGGTCCACCGAGCCATGAAGCTGATGCTGGGTGAAGGGCTGCTGACCAGCGAGGGCGACTTCCACCTGAGCCAGCGGCGCCTCATCCAGCCGGTCTTCCACCGCAAGCGCATCGCACGTTACGGCGACACCATGGTCAGGGTCGTCGTTGCTCACGTGGCGGACTGGCAGGAGGACGCCTTGGTGGACGTGGGTGAGGAAATGACCGAGCTCACGTTGAAGGCGGTGGTTAAGGTCCTGTTCAACTCCGAGGTATCCACTGAAGTCCGCGCCGTGGGCGATGCCATGACGGTGGCCAGCAAATACCTTGTTTCCCGCGGCAGAAACCCCCTCGGCAGGCTGCTGCATTGCCTCCCCCTCCCGTCGAGGCGGCGTTTTGAGCGGGCCAGGAAAGTCCTGGACGGGCTGATCTACCACCTTATCGAGGAGAGAGAGTCGGGCGGCATCGACGGGGAGGACTTGCTCTACATGCTGCTGCAGGCCAGGAACGACGATGATACCCGGATGTCTCGCCAGCAGGTGCGAGACGAGGCCATCACGTTGGTCGCCGCCGGTCACGAGACGATGGCCAACGCCTTGACCTGGACGTGGTACCTGCTTGCGCGACACCCTGAGGTGGAGGCGGCGCTGCATCGAGAGGTGGACGCCGTTCTGGACGCGCGCCTGCCCACGGTCGAGGACCTGCCACGCCTGCCGTACACCGAGCAGGTTTTCCGAGAGGCGCTACGGCTTTACCCGCCCATTTGGTGCACGACTAAGACGGCCATCAAACCGGTGGAGATTGGCGGCTATCGCATTCCCGAGGGATCGCTGGTCCTCATCTCCCAGCTCCTCATCCACAGGGACGCCCGCTGGTTCCAAGATCCGCTGGCCTTCCGTCCTGAACGCTGGACGCCCGAGTTCAAGGCATCGCTGCCGCACCACGCCTACTTTCCCTTCGGGGCGGGCAACCGCCAGTGCATAGGGGAGTCCTTCGCGCGGGTGGAGGGGGTTCTAGTCATCGCGGCCATCGCCCGCGAGTGGACACTGCGGCTGGCGGACGCCCAGCCCGTGGAGCCCGACACACTCATCACCCTTCGACCGCGCCGCGTCATGCGGATGAGACTCCACCGCCGCATGCGGCGCCCCATTCCCACCACAATCGGCGGGCTTATCCCAAGTGCTGGTTCCTCTGTCTCTGCCCAGGGGGACAACATTAAGCGTCGTTGCTTGGAAATGGGTAGGCCCGTTAGCTGGAATGCGTAATCTTGAGCTTCCAATACCGCTGCAGCTTCGCCAGACCCGTCTTCAGGCTTCGGCTCCCTGTCGGTCTGGTAGCACCGTGGTAGCAGGAGGTTGCTACCACGCTGCTACCACTCCACCCCAACTCAGGGGCACCCAGGGGCACCACCGCCTACCCTCCAGGCTCGTCATTCCGGGGGGTTAGGTCATCCTGGTCTGGGTTGGCACCCTCTTTTAAGCAGGGAGTCGGAGGTTCGAATCCTCCACGGCTCACCACGGACCATCGCTTCCGAGCGAGCTTGCCCCGGGGCCCTGGTATAATCGGGGCATCCTCAGACACGGGCGAAGTGGGGTAAGGCATGGCCGCCGAGACCACCCTGAACCAGCCCACCCAGGCTCACCGCGCACCGGCCGTCGAGACGCCCGCCGGGGTCTCCGCTGACCGCCGGCCGCGGCGCGTTCAAGCGCGGGTCGTGGGGGCGGCGCTCACGCTGCTCCTGGGCGGCGCGGCCTGGCTGGGGGCGCGCTACGGGTTCCGGCAGGGGGCCCTGTTCCTGGTGGGGGCGGGCTTCGGCCTCGTCCTCTACCAGGCGGCCTTCGGCTTCACCACGGCGTTCCGGGCCTTCATCCGCGCGGGCGACGGCCGAGGCCTCCAGGCCCAGATGCTGATGCTGGCGGTGGCCACCGTCCTCTTCGCCCCCATGCTGGCCTCCGGCGAGGTGCTGGGCCGCGCCGTGGGCGGGGCGGTGGCGCCGGCGGGCCTGTCGGTCGTGGTCGGGGCCTTCGTCTTCGCGATGGGGATGCAGCTCGGCGGGGGGTGAGCGTCGGGGACCCTCTTCCAGGTGGGAGGAGGCACGACGCCCCTGACGCTGACGCTGGCCGGCTTCATGGTCGGCACCGTGCTCGCGACCTTCCATATGCCCTTCTGGTGGGCGATGCCGTCCCTGGGCGAGATCTCTCTCGGCGAGACGCTGGGCTGGACGGAGGCGGTCGTCTTCCAGCTCGCCGCCCTGGCGCTGGTCGCGGGGGCGGTCTGGTGGGTCGAGCGACGACGGCTCGGGGCGCGCCCGCGTCCGCGTCCGCGGGTCGGTGGGTGGGCGCGTCTCGTCCATGGCCCGTGGCCGCTCCTCGCCGGGGGCGTGGCCCTGGCCACCCTCAATGCCCTCACCCTCGCGCTGGCGGGCCATCCCTGGGGGATCACGTGGGGGCTCACCCTCTCGGGGGGCAAGGCGCTCCAGGCGGCGGGCTACGACCTCGCGACGGCGCCGTTCTGGAGCGGCGAGTTCCAGCAGGCGGCGCTGGCGGCCCCGCTGCTCGCCGATGTGACGGCGGCGATGGACCTGGGCCTGGTCCTCGGCGCCCTCCTCGGGGCGGGCCTGGCCGGGCGCTTCGCCCCCGCGCGGCGCATCCCGCTGCGCTTCGTCGCCCCGTCCCTGCTGGGCGGCCTCCTGCTCGGCTACGGCGCCCTGATCGCCTTCGGCTGCAACATCGCGGCCTACTTCGGCGGCATCGCCTCGACCAGCCTCCACGGCTGGCTCTGGGGCCTGGCGGCGCTCCTCGGCACCCCCGTCGGCCTCAGGCTGCGCACGCTCTTCGGGGTGGACCAGGCGCCCTCCTGCTGACGGAGGCGAGGCCGGGAGGCGGCATGACGCCCGCGCTCGAGGGATCGGCTCCAGCGATCCGGGCTCACGGCTCCGGCGCGCGGTCGTCGCGGCGGTCGCGGGGGGTGGGCGTGCTCTTCGGCCTTTGGCTCGTCGGGCTGGCGGCCGGCGCGGGAGGTCAGACGCGGGAGGATTTCGCCAACGTCTGCGCGCCCCTCGTCAGCCTTTCCACCATGACCCCTCCTCCGGGAGACGCGGGGGAGGTGGTCCGGGCGCTTCAGACGATCACGGCCGGGATCGCGAAGGGCGATGCCGACCTGATCGTTTCCGCCTATGCGGACACGGCCCGCGTCGAGAACTTTCCGAGCCTGCTCGGCGATCGGGGGCCCGTCGCGCTCGATCGAGGCCGCCATCCTCTGATGGGCAAGGAGGAGCTCCGGCGGATCTACCGGGCCTACTTCCGCGATTTTCCGGAGGCGGCCATCGTGTTCACGCGGGTGAACGTCTCCGTCCAGGGGGCCCACGCGACCGCCTCCGCCCGCGCCCGCTTCGTCCTTCCTCCCGGCTCCGGCCGCGACACCCACACGGCGACGGCGACGGTGGCCTGGAGGCTGGCGAGAGGGGGAGAAGGCTGGCGGATCACCGAGGAGCGGTATCAGGAGTGAGGCCGTCCAGGGACCCTCCGGGAGCGCCCCTCAGTCGGCGCCCCAGACCAGCGATTTGTGGATCCAGCCGTCGTCGCCGTCGGCGTGCTCGACCTTGAGCCAGCTCCCCCTCGTGCCCAGGAGCAGGAAGGCGACGCCCCGCTCGGCCGTGAAGGCCACCGGATGCTTCGTCCCGGGCCCTGAGCGGATGTTCGCCCACTCGTTCTTCACGACCACCGCGGGCTGCCGGTCCGTCAGGGGGGCGTGGATCCACCCCTCGTAGCCCTCGAAATCGACCGTCTTCAGCCAGTCCCCCCTCCGCCCGACCACCTTCAGGGGGTAGTTCTCGTAGGCCTGCCAGCTGCGGTCGAACCGGGTGCCCGGCCCCTCGCGCACGTTGGCGGTCTCCACCTTGACCCGCACGAAGGCGTTCGAGTGCGCGGCGGCCAGCCCCACGAGCGCAAAGATGCCGACGGCGAGGAGTAGCACGCGGCGGAATCCCCAGTCCTTCACCCCCATCGATCCTCCTCCTTTCGCGGCGGCGGGCGGCCGCGCTCCATCGCGGCCGACCGCCACGCCTGTGGTCTCAGACCAGCCTAGCACTCGTCCCGGGCCGGCCGAAACTTTTTCGGCGCCTCGGCCCGCCTCCACCGGGCACTGGAATTTTCGCTCCGAACCCCGTAAGATACGGGGGTCGCCGGCCGGGGTTCTCCGGCGAGATCGCAACCCGCCCTCACCGGGGGCCTTTCCAGGAGGGGAGCGCGATGACCCTGGATCCCAGAGAGAAGAGCCGTGTCCTCCTCGACGGGGCCGACCGGGCGCCGGCCCGGGCGATGCTCAAGGCGATCGGCTTCACCCACGAGGACCTGTCCCGCCCGCTGGTCGGCGTGGCCCACTGCTGGATCGAGGTCACGCCGTGCAACTGGAACCACAGGAAGCTCGCGGACAAGATCAAGGAGGGGGTCCGCGCGGCCGGCGGGACCCCGATCGAGTTCAACACCGTCTCCGTCACCGACGGGATCGCCATGGGGACCGAGGGGATGAAGGCCTCCCTCGTCAGCCGCGAGGTCGTGGCGGACTCCATCGAGGTGGTGGTCCGCGGCCACCTCTTCGACGCCCTCGTCGCCGTCTCCGGGTGCGACAAGACGATCCCGGGCGCGGTCATGGCCCTGGCGCGCCTGGACATCCCGGGGCTCATGCTCTACGGCGGCTCGATCATGTTCGGGGAGTACCAGGGGCGCCGCCTCACGATCCAGGACGTCTTCGAGGCGGTCGGCGCCC
>Ga0114945_10000994_pt1 | contig 18024 bp, 22 predicted proteins | sample OV2TP3_FD_87194 | JGI IMG/M metagenome (GOLD analysis project Ga0114945, IMG submission 87194) | Hot spring microbial communities from Beatty, Nevada to study Microbial Dark Matter (Phase II) - OV2 TP3 | ecosystem: Environmental > Aquatic > Thermal springs > Hot (42-90C) | place: USA: Beatty...
CTGTGGCGAGCATCACGGCCCGCTCGACCACGTTTCGCAATTCCCGCACATTCCCCGGCCAGTGATACGACGTCAGCTCCGTGATGGCTGAGGCGTCCAAGGCGCACCGCGGCTTTCCCATCTCCCGCCCGAACTGGGTGCACAGATGCCGCGCGATCGGTGGAATGTCTTCGATGCGTTTGCGCAACGGGGGCACATTGATGAGAACCACTGCAAGGCGGTAGTACAGGTCTTTCCGGAACTCGCCGGTGCGAACTTTTTCCTCAAGATCGTGATTCGTCGCCGCGATGAAGCGCATCTCGACCCGCTTCGTGCGTGTCCCTCCGACCCGACGGACTTCGTTCTCCTCCAAGACATGCAGGAGCTTGGCCTGCAAGGACGGCGACAGCTCCCCGATTTCATCCAAGAACACGGTGCCGCCGTTGGCGAGTTCGATCAACCCCGGTTTGTCGGCAATGGCCCCCGTGAACGCGCCCCGCACGTGCCCGAAGAGCTCGCTCTCCACCATCCCCTCCGGCATCGTGGTGCAATCAATGAACTGGTACGGCTGATCCCGCTCGCGGCTCTGCTCGTGGATCGCCCGAGCGATCAGCCCCTTGCCGGTGCCGGTCTCGCCGGTAATGAGCACGGTGGACCGTCCTTGGGCTGCCTCTCCGGCAAGCCGGAGTACGTCCTGATAGGCCGCGCTCGCTCCCACCAGACTTCCGGCCTGTCCTTCTTGCCGCGCCGTGCGCTTATACGCCGTGTTGAATCGAAGAATCTCCGACATCCGGATGGCACGGTGAAGCCGCATGCCCAAATCCGTCGGGTTGACCGGCTTGAGGATGTAGTCATAGGCGCCGCGCCGCATCGCGTCCACCGCAGTCTGGACTCCTTTCAGGCGCGTGACGATCAAGACCGGGAGATCACGGTCAATTTTCTGGATGTGGTTTACCAGGTCCAACCCATCCATGCCCGGCATCACCACATCGGTCAGAACCAGATCAACCGGCTGCTCGCCCAGCAGGCACAAGGCCCCTTCGGCCGTGGCCCGCACCTGAATATCAATCTCTCCGGCGACCGCTTTCAGATCGGCTTGCTCGATGGTGTGCAGAATCAACTCGGTATCGGATGGATCGTCCTCGACCACAAGAATCGTAAACATAGCCCGCGTCTTCCGCGAGGCGGGTCCGGACTCCAACGTCGGATTGGCCATGAAGCTACCTCTCTTCGACCTTCTCAAGTGCGGGCAGGCGGGGCGCCGATAGTTCGCCCATGACCGGAAGAGTGAAGGTCACCGTGCACCCGGGGGGACCGTCTGGTTCGATCCACACCTCTCCCCCATACAGTTCGACGATCCGCTTCACGATGGTCAGCCCGATCCCGCTTCCTTTGACCTCGGGATGCAAGCGGACGAATGGGTCAAACACCCGCTCCCGATGCTCATGTCGAATGCCGCAGCCGTTGTCGGCCACAGAGAAGTGGACCCACTCACCTTGACGTTGGGCCGCAACACGGATCGTTAGATCGGGCAGGCTCCCGGAAAATTTGATCGCATTGGAAATCAGGTTGTCGAACACTTGGCGCAGGTACGCTCGATGGCAAGCCACCATCGGAAACGAATCGGCCGCATGGATCTTGACCTTGTGGTCTTCCAGCTCCCCGGCCCGTTGCTTGAGCACATCTCCGATCACCAGCGCCGGGTCCACCGCCTCGACAGTTTCGTGTTGGCTCCCCACACGGGCCACGTCCAGGATGGTTTCCACCCGTTGAATGAGGTCCTTCCCATTCTCGTGGATCATAGTCAACCAACGAGTCGCCCGCTCGTCCAGCCGGCCTCCGTATTCCGCCAGCACCAGTGACGCCAATCCCTCCATACGCTCGCCTGGAGCTTTCAAGTCGTGCGCCAGCGTCTCGGCCAGATTTTCAAGCTGCCGGAGGCGCAATTCGAGGCTCTTCCCTTTCTGCCTCGCCGCTTCATACAGGCGGGCGTTGGCAATGGCAATGGCCGCTTCTTCAGCGAACCCTTTCGCCAAGCGCACGTTCCAGTGACTGGGTGGGACCTGCCGATCCAATAACAGCAACAGCACTCCGAAGGGTGAGCCTTGCGACAACAGTGGGATCGCCAACAAGCTCTTACCCATCAAGTTCCGTCGGACCACTTCCGGCCTCAGGTCGCTTTGCAGATCTTCTCCGATAGCCGGCTGCCGGTCTCTGAATGCTCGCGTCGCGATCGGGAACTCATCCCACAGCATGACCGTCTTGTGCAGCTTCTCATGCCATTCGCCCGAGGCCGCCTCGACGATCCAAGAGTTCATCCGTTCGTCCCGTAGCATCACCAAGCAGACATCCACTTGCAGCATTTCAGCAGCACGATTGGTGATCCGCCGCAAGACCCCATCCAGCCCGTCAGGGCCGATGGTGTTGATTTCGTTGCCGATCGCGTTGATGGTCTCCAGCTCTCGGATATGCCGCCTGATTTTCAAGGCCATATCTTCGTAGGACCGGGCTAGTTGCCCGATTTCATCCAATGACCGGATGGGAAGCCGCACCGTCTCCTTTTCGGGAGCAGGCTCTTCCCCAAGTTTGGCCACCGAGCCCTGAAGCGCCGTCAGCGGCTGTATGATGGACCGCGTCAAAAGCCGCGCGCTGAACAGCCCGACTGCGAGTCCACCGACCACCGCCACCAACAAGCCCCAGAAGGCGCGCCGCGCAAGACTCTCTTCTTGTGACTTGAAACTCTGCAGTTGGTGGTCCAGCCGGTCTTCGATCGCCTGGATCTCTCCCCGCAAGGCATCCGAAAGGGCGAGGCCCTTGCCTGATTGAACATAGCGCAATCCGGTATCGGGGCGGCCGGCCTGGACCAACTGAATGAGCGCTTGCTTGGACTCCAAAAACGCGGTCAGTCGTTGACGGATGCTGTGAATGTCGGCCGAGAGGCCGGGCAGCCTCTGGACCAAGTCAAATGTTCGGGCGACTGTGGCATCCAGCAGCTTGGACTCCGCCTCTGCCATCGGCTTCAAGAACCTATCCTGTTCCGTGAGGAGATAGCCGCGAAACGCGTCCTCAACGTCAACGACGAGTAAGTGGAGAATGTGAATTTGCTCGCGGGCGAGGACGGTCTGTTGATGGTCTTGCTGGACGGTTTGAAGATGTTGGACCAGGGTGAGGTGGAGGGCAAGGGCGGCAATGAGCGGCACACACAGGAACAACATCACGGTCCAGACCTTCTGCTGGACGTGAAGGCGATCCCACCACCGACCAAGCGCAAACATCGGCTCTTTCTCGATCGAAGGAAATTCTAAAATACTAGTACCCGTCCGTGGAAGTCTGTCAAGAGCTAATTTCAATCGGCAGCCCGTTGCCTGGTCACGGTGGGAGCATGTGCTATAGTGAAGACCGATGATGAGAGAACGAGCGACGCGGACTTACCGATCCGTGGCCGTGGAGGCGGCGCAGCAGGCCGGGAAGATCATCGCGGACGCCTACCGGACGGACTTTCGGGTGGACTACAAGCAGGGAGCGACGACGAACCTGGTCACCGAGGTGGATCGTCGCTCCGAGGCCGCGATCGTGGAAATCCTGACGGCCGCCTTCCCGAAGCACCGGATTCTCGCCGAAGAAGGCGGCGAGCAAACACAGCGTGACTCACCCTGCCGGTGGATCGTGGACCCACTGGACGGGACCACGAACTTCGCGCACGGGTACCCGGCGTTCTGCGTCTCGATCGGGCTCGAGGTCGAAGGCCGCATCGTCCTTGGGGTGGTATACGACCCGCTTCGCCATGAGCTTTTCGAAGCTGAGGCGGGCAAGGGTGCCTTCCTCAACGCCGAGCGGATTCACGTCTCCAAGGTCGCCTCACTCAACAAGGCTCTTCTGGTGACCGGGTTTGCTTACGACCGGGAGAGTCGTCAGCGCAATCTGGCCAACTTTTCACGTTTTATTCTGGAAACCCATGGGATCAGGCGTTCAGGGTCGGCCGCCCTCGATCTTTCCTACGTCGCCGCCGGCCGTGTGGACGGGTTCTGGGAACTCAAGCTATCTCCTTGGGATGTGGCTGCCGGGAGCCTGATCGTGACCGAAGCGGGCGGACGGGTCACCGACTTTGCCGGCAGTTCCTTCAAGACCGACGGAGCCCAGACACTCGCGACCAATGGTTTGATTCATCAGGAAATGGTCGAGATACTTACCGGACGCTAGCCGAAGGGATTGTGCGCCTTTTCCTCACTCACGGTTGTGGACGGACCATGGCCGGGGAAGAGGGTCAGGTCGTCGGGGAGGGGCAGCAGGCGCCGCCTAACGCTTTCCAGATGCGTGGCATACAGGGACGAGGGGTTCGCCCGTCCGATGGAGCCGGCGAAGAGCGTGTCACCGACGAAGCAACAGTCGTTCGTCAGATAGCACACCCCACCAGGCGTGTGGCCGGGTGTCTTCAGAAAACGGACCTCCTTCTCCCCCACCGAAATCGTCTCCCCATCGCCCACGTACTTTCGCGAGGCCGCCGGAGGCTTCCATTTCAGCAGCCCCCAGTCGCCCTCTCCGATATAGACCGGTACCTGATGGCGTGCGAGGATTTCGTCCATTCCGTCGGCGTGATCGGCGTGGCCGTGCGTCAGGCAGACGGCCCTGAGCTGCAGGCCCTGTTGCGCGATGTTCTTGAGCATGCTCTCAGGATTATAGCCGGTATCAATCATGACGGCGTCGCGGGTCGCCGGGTCATAGAGCAGGTATCCCTTCACCGCGTAACCTCCGATATCGCCATGAATGGTGAGGACGTGTTCGCTGAGATGAGAGGCCGGAGGCGCTGGTTCCCAGCCATCGCAGGCGATCGCGGCTAGCTTGGCGCCATCCAGGTGAAACGCATCGGCAAGCGCAAAAACTTCGGCACGGGTGGGAGGCCGCTGACCGGTTTCGAGTTCTCGCAGAACCGGAGCCGCGAGCCCGGAAGCCGTGGCGACTTGATAGAGGCCCATTGCCTGGCCGGCGCGCGCCTTCTTGATTATGTCGGCGAACTCGTCTTCGAGCATCTCGGTAACGTGGTGCCTTCAGCCCTCGGTCTTCAGCGTGAGGAAATTGACCTGGCCGAACGTCGTGAGGGGTTTGTCGAAGGTGTCGTCCTTCCCGACGGCCAGGATGATGACGCGGTCCGGGTGCAGGTGTTGGCGCGCGACGCGCAGGAGATCCTCCTTCGTCAGCCGGATCACGCTGTCCCGGAACCGTTGCAGGAAGTCCTTCGGGAGGCCGTAGTATTCGAGCGACATGAGCCGGCCGACGATCTGGCCCGCGTCGGCGAACGAGAAGACGAAGGAGTTGAGGAAGGCGTCCTTGGCATGCTGCAACTCTTCGTCCGTGACCGGCTCCTGTCGCAGTTTTTCCATGTGTCCCAGCATGCTGGTCAGCGCCTGATGTGTCGTCGGACCCTTGGTGAGGGCCTGCATTATGAATGCGCCGGGGCCGAGGTTGCCGGCCACGAGCCGGCTCCCCACCGCATAGGCCAGACCCTGGCGGCTCCGCACGTCCCGGAAGAGCCGGTTCGTGAACGAGTTCCCGCCCAGAATGTCCTCCAGGAGGCTCAGCGCGAAATAGTCTGGATCGTTCTCCCGGATCGAGAGGTGCCCGACCCGGAGGTGGGTCTGCGTGATTTCCCGGCGCACAACGTTGACGGACCGCGTTGAGGCATTCACGGCGCCCTTCGCTTCAAGCGCGGAGACTGGTACCGGTGGGATCGCGGGTAGCGTCACGGACTGGGGTGCCCAGTCACCGAAGGCCTTGCGCAAAGCCGCCAGCATGGCCGGCTTCTCAAAGTCACCCGTCACGCCCAACATGAGGCTGTTCGGCGCGAAATATAGTTTGTGGAAGGCCACGAGGTCGTCCCGCGTGATGCGCGATACGGTTTCGGTGGTGCTCTCCCGACCGAAGGGGTGATCGGGGCCGTAGAGTAGCTTTCGGAACTCGCGCGCCGTGATCCCCCCAGGGCTATCCGGCCGCCGGCGAATCGCCTCCAGGGTCTGGCGCTTGGCCAGTTCGACCTTCGCCGGGTCGAAGGCGGGCGCGCGGAGGATGTCGGCGAAAATCGAAAGGCCGCGCGGAAGATCTTTCTTCAGGATATCGAGCGTGGCCGCGCCGGCCTCGTCCCCGATCCCGAAGGATGCATTGGCCGCCAGGAACTCCAACTCCTCGTCAATTTGATCGCCGGTCATGCGGGCCGTCCCGCCCGTGCGCATGACGGCTCCCGTGATGCCCGCGAGGCCGACCTTGTCGGAGGGCTCGTAGACGGCTCCAGTACGAATCATGGCCGAGACCGTCACGAGCGGCAGCTCGGGATCCGGCAGGAGGTAGACGATGATCCCGTTCTCCAAGACAACCCGTTCGACTTCAGGGATCGTGAACGCCACCGGATCGAACTTCATGACGCGGGGGTCGGCAGGTTGGACGGGTTGGCTCGGTTGGACTGCCGTCTGGGCGAGGGTCGGAGCGGCGAAGAGCAGCGCCCACCACAGGAGGGCTAACGCAGGAAAAGCCCGAGGCACCCTCTCCCGAACCCTTCTCATGGCGCGGCCTCCGCCTTCGGTGATTCCGGCCTGACCAGCGTGGCCACCGTTCGATTGCGCTTCACGAAGTAGGTGGCGGCGACGCGCCGGATATCGTCGGGAGTCACCTTGGCGATGCGGTCGCGCCGCTGAAAGGTCTCCCTCCAGTTCCCGTGGACGGCCTGGGCGTACGCGAGGCGCGAGGCCATCCCGCTGTTGGAACGAAACGAACGGACGATCGCGGCGTCAATCTGGTTGAGGATCTTTTCCAGTTCGCGAGGGGTGGCCGGCTCTTGCTTGAGGCGATCCAATTCCGCATAGATCGCCTGCTCGACCTCGGCCGCGGTATGCGGGGCGCGAGACGCGCCGCCCAGCACGAACAGGTTGGGGTAGATGGCGCCGGGGTAATCCGCGAAAGCCGACACGCCGACCGCAATCTGGCGCTCCTGGATCAGGCGCCGGAACAGCCTGGAGGTGCGGCCTTCGGAGAGCAAGGCCTCGATCACGTCGAACACGTCGTCATCGGGGTGGCCGGCCGGCGGCTTGTGAAAACCGATCAGCACGCTGGGCTCGGCCGGGTATTCCACCTCGACGCGGCGCTCGCCTGCCTGCGGGAGTTCCGTGGTCTGCACCGGCGGCGAGGGTGGGCGGACAGGGAGCCGGCCGAACGTCTTCTCGACCAAGGCGATCGTCTCCTTGACGTTGATATCGCCGACGATGGCCAGCACCGCATTCGCGGGCCCGTAATACTTCTGGAAGAAGACCTCGGTTTGAGCGCGGCTGAGGGTCTCCAGATCGGACGGCCAGCCGATGACCGGGAGCCCGTACGGATGCGCCCGGAAAGCGGCCGCCGCAAAGGCCTCGTGCAGCCGACCGTTGGGCGAGTTGTCGGTCCGTTGGCGACGCTCCTCCAGCACGACATTCTTCTCCTTATGGAACTCGCGGAGGACGGCATTGGCCATGCGGTCGGACTCTACGGCGGCCCATAGCGGGACTCGGTTGGAAGGGAAGCTGAGGAAGTACCGCGTCAGGTCCTTGCCGGTCGTCGCGTTGAGGCCGACCCCGCCGTGCCGCTGGTAGAGCAAGGCCAACTCGCTGGGGACCACGAAGCGGGCGGCTTGCGCCTCCGCCTCGGCGAACTGCTTGCGGAGGGCGGCGATTTTCGTCTGATCCGCCGCCGCCCCCTTGGCCGACTCGACGGTGATCGCCTCTGCGAGGCGGTCCAATTCCTCGAGGATCGGTCGTTCCTTTTCGGCGTCGGTCACGCCGATGGTCTTGGTTCCTTTGAAGGCCATGTGCTCGTAGAGGTGCGCGACGCCCGTAATCCCGTTGTGCTCCTGGACGCCGCCGACCTTGTAGGTAAGATTGACCGCAACGATCGGCGCGCGATGGCGCTCCATCAGGAGCAGCGTCAGGCCGTTCGCCAACCGGTGCTCGACCACCCGCTCTTCCAGGGTGGCGGCTTCTACGATGCCGGCGAGCAGAACCAGGCTGAGGAACGCGATGATGGCGCGCTGGCGCCTCATTTGAACAGCCCCATCAGTTCTTCCGGCTTCTCGACGAACCAGTCCGGCGTGCAGGCGCGCATCTTCTCGCGGTTGCCCATGCCGTAGCCCACCGCGCAGACTTTGATCCCGGCGTTGTGCCCGCCGTTGATGTCGTTCGTGCTGTCTCCGATCAAGATTGTCCGGTGCCTCCCGACCTTCAATTTCTCCATGATCTTGAGCAGCATGCCGGGCTCCGGCTTCAGGCCGTAGCCGTCGTCCCCCCCGACGGTGTACGCGAAATGGTGGTTGCCCAGACCCTCCAGGATCTTGGTCGTGTACTCCAGCGACTTGTTCGTGGCCACGGCCTTGTGCTTGTCCGCGTAATGGCTCAACACGGCCTCGATGCCCGGATAGAAGCGCGTGCGGTCCAGGCAATGGGCGAGATAATGACCTCGGAAGACCCGCAACGCCTGCTCGTAGCGGGACTGGTTCTCCTCGCCGACCGCGAGGCGGAGCAGGCGCTTGATGCCGTCGCCCACGAAACTAAAGATCTCCTCCTGCGAGCGCTGCGGAAGGTCCAGGTCCGCCAACGTGAGGTTGACGGCCGTGGCGATATCCCATTTGGACTCGATCAGTGTGCCGTCGAGATCGAAGATGAGCAGATCAACTTTGTGCATCGAATGGAGTATACCAAATTCGCAAGCCCGGATGGTTGATGAATGCCGGGCTAGAGCCGCTCGATGAGGAGTCCGACGATGGCCGCGAGGCCGCCGCCGACCGCGACGGTGTATCCCAGTCCGCCGAGGAGGAACCACAGGCGAATGCTGCGATGCTCTTCAAGTGTCAGATGGTCATGGTGGCGCGTGGGCTGGATCCACCAGCGTTGGGGAAGGGGGCCGCGCTTGAGCAGGATGCGGCGCAAGACGACATGGTACCAAAGGCCGGTGGGGAGGCCTTCCGCCAGCCCGGCCACCAACATGATCAGGCCGATGTTGTGGACCGCGTGGGGCGTGAGAATCGTGACCAGATATCCTAGGACGCCGATCCCGACCAGTGCCGCCAGCAGGAAGAGCATTTCAAGCATGCTTCGATCCTTCGACTTCGCTCACGACAGGCGGGCTCAGCACGAACGGATGAAATTCAACGTGACGCGCATAAAGTCACCACCACCTCCTCGCCCACGACGCCGGCTGAATGGACCACATCGGCGGCAAGGTCAATGCGGTCGCCGGGCGCGAGGATGATGTCCTCGGAATATTCGCACCCGCCCGCCCCAGGCACGCCAAGACGCGCCCCTTCCCGTATACGAATCCGCATCCGGCCGCTGACCACCCAGCGGATCTCGGCCTGCGGGTGGGTATGGTCGCCGTATTCGTCCCCCGGGACCATTTCAAACCGGTAAGGCCGCAGGCTTTCCTGCTCGAGGCGGGCGCGGACCTTATTTATGGTGACCTGACCCGCGTCGGCCGGCCAGTGGGTCACGGTGAACCGATTCATCGTACCGTCATGCGATGGTGTGGAGTGTCATCAGATTAGTGCTGCCGCGCCTGCCGACAGGGGCGCCTAGGAGGATCACGATCCGGTCACCGGGGCCGGCCAGTTTCTCCTCGCGGAGCGAGCGCTCCAGTTCGCGGATGAGATCGTCGGTGTTGGGGATCGTACGCATCGCACGGGGGAGCACCCCCCAGTAGAGGGCCATGCGCCGCCGGACGGCCTCGTGCGGAGTATAGGCGACGATGGGGACAGTGGGGCGCTCCTTCGAGAGGAGACGCGCCGTTGTCCCCGACTCGGTGAACGTCACGATGACCCTCGCGCCGGTTTCGCTCGCGGCGCGCGCCCCGGCGGCGCACACGGCGGCGGGAAATGATGAGGAGGCCGGTGCTGGGGCGACCAGCGGTTCCCGTTCCTGGCCGGATTCAGCCGCCTCCGCGATCCGCGCCATGGTCTGCACGGCTTCCACCGGATAGCGGCCGGCGGCCGTCTCTCCGGAGAGCATCAAGGCGTCGGTTCCATCCAGCACTGCATTGGCGACGTCCGAGGCCTCCGCGCGGGTCGGCCGCGGGTTGGCCGTCATGGACTCCAGCATCTGCGTCGCCGTGATCACGACTACGCGGCCCTGATTGCACGACCGAATGATGTGTTTCTGGGTCAGCGGCACCGCCTCCGGGCTCGTTTCCACGGCTAGGTCGCCGCGTGCGATCATTACGCCGTCGGCAACGGCCACGAGGTCGTCCAGCCGCTCCACAGCCTCTGGGCGCTCGATCTTGGCGATCAAGGGCGCATCGGCCCCGTATTTTTTCATGAACTCACGGGCCGTCGCGATATCCTCGGGGCCACGGACGAAGGAAAGGGCCACGTAGTCCACCCCGTGCGACAGGCCGAAGGCCAGGTCTTCCCGGTCCTTGTCGCTGAGTGTCGGAGCGGAAACTGCGACGCCCGGCAGGTTCATTCCCTTATTGGACCTGATCACCCCTCCGGTGATCACGCGACAGCGGACCGTCTTCCCCCCCGCTTCCTCTACGATCAGCTCGATGAGGCCGTCGTCAATCAGGATGCGGTCCCCGGCCTTCACATCGGCGGGGAGGTTCCGATACGTGACTGGAATGGCCTCCCTGCTCGTTTCGTCATCGGTGGTCAGCGTGACCATTTGACCCGATTCGACGGAGACGGGGCCGGCATCAAGCTTGCCGATCCGGATGCGGGGGCCTTGAAGGTCCTGGAGGATAGCGATGGGTTGTCCGACGAGGGCTGCTGCCTCGCGGATGGCGCCGATTGTGCGGGCATGTTGGTCGTGGGTGCCGTGCGAGAAGTTCAGTCGCGCCACGTCGAGCCCGGCCTCGATCAGTCTACGCAGGATGTCCGGCGACTCCGAGGCCGGCCCCATAGTCCCGACGATCTTCACGCGACGCATGGAGCGGATTGTAGCAGAAAACCTCATTTGTTGACGGCCTTACAGGCGCGTGTTAGAGTCGCCCACCTTTATGAAGACGACCGCTTCCAAGAAGCTCTTCGAGGCCGCGCAGCGGCTCATGCCGGGCGGGGTGAACAGCCCGGTGCGGGCCTTTAAGTCGGTCGGCGCCCAGCCGCACTTCATCGCCCGCGCCAGAGGGGCCAGGCTCTACGATGCGGACGGCAACGCCTTCGTGGATTACGTGATGTCCTGGGGACCGATGATCCTGGGCCATGCGCCTGCTCCTGTCGTCAAGGCCATCGCCCGCGCGGCCGCGCGAGGGACCAGCTATGGGGCGCCCACGGCGCTTGAGGTGGCGCTGGCGGGAATGATCGTCGAGGCCGTGCCTTCGATGGAGCGCGTCCGTCTCGTCAGCTCGGGTACCGAGGCGGTGATGAGCGCCGTGCGCCTGGCGCGCGCCTACACAGGCCGCGACGCGATCCTCAAGTTCGAGGGCTGTTACCACGGGCATGCGGATTCGCTCCTGGTCAAGGCCGGCTCCGGCGCGGCGACCTTGGGTATCCCGGATAGCCCCGGCGTCCCGGCCGATCTAGCCCGGCATACGCTGACGACCCCGTACAATGACGTCACCGCAGTGGAACGGCTCCTGGAGGCGAACCGGGGCAATCTCGCCTGCGTGATCGTGGAGCCGGTGGCGGGCAACATGGGGGTGGTGCCGCCGCGCTCGGAGTTTCTTGGGCGCTTGCGCGAGTTGACCAGCCATTACGGGATCGTGTTGATCTTCGATGAAGTCATCACCGGGTTTCGTGTGGCATACGGCGGGGCGCAGTCCCGTTACGGCGTGGTTCCGGATCTCACCTGCCTGGGGAAGATCATCGGCGGGGGACTTCCGGTCGGGGCGTACGGCGGCCCGCACAAAATCATGAAGCTGGTGGCGCCGGAAGGGCCGGTCTATCAGGCCGGGACCCTGTCAGGCAACCCGCTGGCGGTCACGGCGGGCATCGAGACGCTGAAGGTGTTGAAGAAACCGGGGGTCTACCGAGAGTTGGAAGAGCAGGGGCGGCGGCTGAGCGATGGGTTGAGTCGCGAAGCGCGCGAGGCTGGCGTGACGATGACGCTCAATCGGGTGGGGTCCATGATGACGATGTTCTTCACGCCCGGCCCGGTGACCGATTACGCGTCGGCGAAGAAGTCCGACACTCAGGCCTATGCCCGGTTCTTCCGAGCGATGCTGAACCAGGGAGTCTATCTGGCGCCGTCGCAGTTCGAGGCCGCGTTCCTCTCCACGGCGCACACGGCCGCGGACCTCACCAAAACAGTGAAGGCGGCTCGCGCCGCCTTCAAAACAATGGCATGATAAACCGCGCCTGCGGCCTACTCGTCCTCGTCCTCCTCCTCGCGCGCTATGGCCGCTTGCTGCTCCATCGCGTTGTGCAGCAAGGCGCGTATGAACATGGACACCACCGACCCCACGGACAGGCTTCCTCCGGGGGGCACCGCGATCTTGCCCTCCTTTACCATTCGTTCCAGCCACTCCTTCTGGTCTCGGCTGATCTGGAACTTGACTTCGACCAGTTCTTCTTTGCCGCCGAATACATCCATATGTGAAGCCCCCGGCTCGGAATTGCGCGCAGACTGTTTAACGGGATTACAACACGCAGTTTGGAAGCCTGTCAATCGCGATCACTACTTCAATCAGGCGGTTCTTTTCAGGCGTTCCCGAAGGTCCTTCGCGAGCTTGATCAGCTTGCCCTCCTGGGTGACGGCGGCCAGCCGGGCCGAGCCCTCCACTACTAGCCGTCCACTCGTCTTCTCCCGAATCTCATGCGCGAACGTGAAGGTGGCCGCGCGCATGTCGGCCAGCCTGGTGGCGATCGTCAGGGTCTCACCGTAACGGGCCGGCGAGCGGTACGTGAGTTCGGCATGCACCACAGCAAAGAGGGTTCCTTCGTCCATGAATGCCTTGACCGAAAGCCCTCGCGCCTCCAGCCAGTGCGTGCGTCCCTGTTCAAAGTACCGGAGGTAGTTGCCGTAATAGACCACGCCCCCGCAGTCGGTGTCTTGATAATAGATGCGGACCTCGATCGTGTCGGGATCGCGGAGGGACGTCATAGATCAAGAGTCGGAAATTTAGGGAGCGCGGCCTCTGTGACGCCGGTCACTTTTACAATCAGCGTGTAAAGCTGGTGGTAGCGTTCGGCGGTCACCGGCTCGAACCCGTGCCCCAGCGGTGACCGGTGCGCGGCGTCCAGCAGCGGCTTCAACTGCGGCCACTGGGCCAGGTAGGTCTGCCCCATCTGATCCCCGAGCCCGGCCAGCGCGCGGAACTGCGCCACCAGCGGCAGCTTGTACTTGCCGTCCACGTCGTCGAGATAGCAGGTCCGGCAGACTTCCCGCAGCGCCGCCGGCAATTGGTCCGGCTGCACGTCGTTCGCTTTTATCTTGTGCTGCTTGAACAACTGGACTTGCGCGAAGGCTTCCAGGGCCCGCGCCGCGGTGGCGAGCGCCAAGTCGAACGCGCGGTCCTGCTCGGCGCGCCGCTTGGCGTTGGCCAGGAGGTCGGGCGCGACCGCGGCCTTCACGTCGGCAGGATCCAGCACCAGCTTCTCCAGGAAGCCCGAGTTCTCCTTCAAGCGCGGAATCAGCGACTTCAACCCGGCCGGGCCGCCGAAGACCGAGGCCATGTCGAGCGCCTTGATGGCCGTTTTGAGAGACTCCCACGCCGGCTTGTACTGGAAGCGGTCCCAGCAGCCGTACGCATCCGCGAGATCCGCGAACGCGTGGTAGAGCGGCTTCTGTCCGCCGCTGACACGCGCCTCGATCTGGCGGAACGTTGCGGCTGCTGCGGCGAACGAGCCTCGATTGAACTGCTCGGCGGCTTGCCGGCGCGCGGTGACGCCCGCTTCGGTCCAGGGGTTGTCCTGCTGCCACGTGTGCGCGGTGCCGTTGACGATGACGAGCTCGCCCACCGGCGCGTCGCCCGCAACGAGGGCTGGTTGGAGCGTCTGGAACTGCGAGGAATGGTGGAGGGAGGCCAGCGCCGTCGCCGCCGCCATGGCTTGCGTGGCTCCGCTGAAGTCCACCGTCAGCTCTCCCGGTCCCAGCCCCCAGGCCTTGAGGAGGTCGGCAAGAGGCTGGTTAATGGCTTTGTAGCAAGCGCCGAAGCCGTGCGGGTCCGGGGTGATGATCCAGTCCCATTTCTTCGGCAGCTTGACGAGGTTCGGCTGGATCTGCGTCTCGATCTTGGCGCGCAATTCCTCCGGGATGAAGAAGCAGAGATGCTCGGGGTTCAGGCGGTTGATCGTTGCGACGCAGGGCGACGGATCGCCGACGAGGGCGATCAGTAGGGCCTTCGTGGAAATTTCCGCCGCCACGCGCCGGACTATAGCACTCCTTCATTCAGCGCGGCAAGGCGAGTAACCTTTGGCCTGTCGGCGTGTCTCAGGGGATATGACGGACCGGCAACGGGACAGCACCGCCAAGTTCCTGTACGACATGGCCAAGGGTGTCGGCCTCATCGCCGTGGTCGGCGGCATGGTGAGTGGACAGACCACCGGAAGCAGTGTACTATTGGGGCTGGCTGGAACGACGTTTTTATTCTTCTGTGCGTTTTGGCTCGAAGGACGGGGAACGCAATGACGTTCGGATGGACCTTTCAAGATCAGGTCATGGCCCTCGTCGCCAGCTTGAGCGCCCTCCTGGCAATCTGGATCTACTTCTACACCCACCCCCGCAAGAAGCAGTAGTCATTCCTGTCGCCCTGTGGCTCCGGGGTCCTGTCGTGCTTCGACAAGCTCAGCATGACCGGATTAATGAACACCGGTTACCCTGAGGAGCCAGCCTTGCTGGCGTCTCGAAGGGCGCGCCCCCCGCCAGAGAGAGTGTATCGAAATAGGTACACACCTTACAGGGGTTTTCGAGCGAGAGGCTTGACAGAGTCCGGTTCCTGAAATAGCCTGCATGAGGCTGGTGCAGGAGACTGAATAGGTAGGACCATGGCAGACAACAAGGACAAGAAGAGCGGCTGGCTCACGACCGCAATACCAGCCTTGTTCGGAGCCTTAATAGGGGGAATCGGGACAACCGTACTAAACGAGGCCTACTTTCAGCCGCAACACTTTCGTACTGAGGTCAGAGCGCAGCTCTACCGGGAAACGTACGAGCGGAGAGTTGCATCGTACGAGACACTCCTGCAATTGTTCTCGGACGTCTCTTGGCTGGAAAGACAACTCGGCGCTGAACCCAATTTAGACAAACGCGATAGGTTACGTTTCGAACTGATCCAACGAGTCCAGCGGCAGTTGACTACTTTGCCCGTTATCGCCAACGTTCACGTCTACGAGGCAGCTTTCAAAGCGCTCGATTACTATGTTAAGAATGCCCGCAACTTTACGCCTGAGGTCCGACGGAAGTGGATTACGGAGTACTACTCGCCGCTCGTTAAGGCAATGCGGGATGATCTATATCAAGATGAGATCCGCGAGGAACTAGCAAAGCAAGTCTTTCCAGAGTCCCTCGACAAGTTTGGCGTTCCGCGCTCACATTGAGAGTCATGCAAAGGAGATCAGAGTCGATATAGAGGACCGCTTTGATGAATTGGCTTAGGGAGCTTTTTTTCATTCTTCGAAACGCTTTGGCCATTTATTTGATACTTTGGTCGGCCTCCCTGATATGGTTCAGCTTCCGGATGGTTGAAAATCCCAGTGCTTATCAAGAGTTCTTGGAACACATCGGAAAGGCTCCGCTTGGCGATACGTTATTCTACGGGGCACAGAAGGAGTTCTTATACCTGACGCTTCCTTTATTTTCTATCTCACTGGCTTTGGGCATCAGATTATTTAAAGTGCGCCCCGACAAGTGAGGGCCCGAGGCTGGGGAAATAGGTTAAATCACCATTTCCCGCTGAGGCGTTTTCACGGGCGGCTGAGGAGATGAAGGGTGAAGGTACGAAAACTGTGACTGAGCGAGCCCGGGTTTGACGGACACCCTAAACAGTCCTCTTAATTCCGCGATATGCCCTTTAGCGAGGCCGAGCTGAAGAAGATCGTCAATCTCGTGGGCGGGCTTTGCCGCAAGCGCAGTCCTGCGCGTCTCAAGAACAAGCTGAGCCTGGAATTCCGCGTGAAAGGACATGAGGTCATCGTCTTTGAGCGGCGACCGAAATGGGATGATGCGGCGGAATCAATCGAGTCCCCGGTCGCGAAGCTCAAATACGTCAGAACCACCAATGAGTGGCGCCTTTTTTGGCAGCGGGCTGACCTGAGATGGCACGGATACGAGCCGTTGCCGACAAGCCGAAAGTTGGGTGATTTAATCGAAGAGATTGATCGTGACCCCTGCGCCTGCTTTTTTGGCTGAGAAGCCGCGCGAGCGAAGGAGGGTCAGAGTCTATTAGGGAGCGCTTTGCCCGGTTCCTAGCCATGGGTCAATTCGACTCTGCATGAGGCTGTTGCAGGAGATTTACTAATTCGACTCACGCTGCTTGGGGGGTGTAATGGGAGACCATGGATCTTTTTCGGGTGAGCCTCTCACCCGATGGCTCACGGAAGAGAATGTTGAGGATCGACGGATGGTTCTCTTGGCTGACTTCTCGTTCACCGATCCGGACGGTAAGGTTTGGAAGGCGCCGGAAGGCTACGATCAGATGAATGGCGCTTCGATTCCTCGACCGCTGTGGAGCCTCATTGGATCCCCCTACACCGGTGACTATCGCCGGGCTTCAATCGTGCATGACTTCGCGTGTGATCAGGCCCAAAAGGACCGATCCAAGCGGCTGGCAGCTGACCGCATGTTCTACCATGCCTGCCGCGAAGGTGGCTGCAGCATCTGGCAGGCCACCCTCCTCTATATCGGCGTTCGCATCGGGTCCATCCTGCCGAGGGTGAAACACTGGCAGCCGGCGGCGCTCGCTGAAGCCTCAGGCCCGCGCCTTTACCAGGCTAATGCCGAGGAAGCGCTTGTGACAGATTTCCGAAAGATCGCTGAGGCCGTCCTGTCGGAGGGCGAAACCGATAACCCTCGTGAACTGGAGCGGCGTACGACGATGGCTCTCGTGGCGGTAACGGGATTGCGTCGTGATGAACTTTGAACCTCTCGCGACAGCAAACGGCGACGGGCTACTTTCTTTCGGGTAGGCGGTCGGACTCGAATGAGCCCCAACAAGGAAGATCTATCATGAATCAGAAGCGACGGATCCATGATGCCATCGTGGGTGTGGTGGTCACGGTCGGGGTGGCGCTCGGGCACTATGTCGACCCGATGTGGCTGCTTGTGCCGGGCGCGATCGGGGTCACGCTCATCCAGAGCGGCGTGACCGGCTTCTGCCCGGTGTATTTCATCCTGGACCGGACCTGCGCTTCCGACCGAGCGGGGTCCTGCGCGCGCTAACCGCAGGCCGATCAGCTTGCATTGCGCAACCGTCTGTTGTACAGTTTCATGTACATCTGGAGAAGGCACCATGAAAACGCTGCCCCTATCCGAAGTACGCCGCACGCTCCCGAAACTCGTGAGCGAGAGCGGCCGGCGCTTGGACCGGACCATCATCACCCGCAAGGGGAAAGCCGAGGCGGTGCTCATGGGGATGGAGGAATACGAGAGCTGGGTTGAGACTCTGGAGATCATCTCGCATCCGGAAACCCTGAAGGCGCTCCGCGAGGGGATCGCGGACCTCAAGGCCGGACGGGTCTCTTCCTTCGAAGAGGTCGTCAAAGAGCCGCTGCGTGGCAAAGCCAAGAGACGTTAACTTCAGCGCTCGGGCACGCAAAGACTTCGAAGGGCTTGAAAACCGGATCAAGGCGCGTGTCGCCGATGGCATCAGGGAACTGGCCGACGATCCACTCGCCGGGAAGAAGCTCAAAGGCGAATTGTCCGACTTTCGATCCTATCGAGTAGGCGCCTACCGCGTCATCTACCGATTGACACCGGCGGTCGTCGAGGTCGCGCTGATCGAGCACCGCAAAGACGTCTACCGTTAGTACGCGCGATGGGAAGAAAGGGGACAGGCTCACTGCTGTCCAAAATAATCTGATCTTCCCGCTCATCCCCGCATGAATTCGGTCTTTGAGACGGCCTGGGGCCACATTTGCGAGCGAGGTTAGCCGTTCTGCTGTCCAAGTCC
>Ga0114945_10000995_pt1 | contig 18022 bp, 17 predicted proteins | sample OV2TP3_FD_87194 | JGI IMG/M metagenome (GOLD analysis project Ga0114945, IMG submission 87194) | Hot spring microbial communities from Beatty, Nevada to study Microbial Dark Matter (Phase II) - OV2 TP3 | ecosystem: Environmental > Aquatic > Thermal springs > Hot (42-90C) | place: USA: Beatty...
CGTCGGAGTACGCCAGCGCCCACACCCCTGAAGCACCTCGGGATTTACGGCTACCGCAAAGCGACGCTGCTGCGCCTCGTGGCCCTGCCGCCCACGCGCTTAGAGCAGGCCGAGCGCTTAGAGCAACTGCGCGCCCTCGAGCACGGCATCCGGATCAAGGTGCTCGAGACAACACACGACACGATCGCGGTGGATACACCAGCGGATCTGGAGAAAGTGGAACGCCTGTTGCAAGCGACCAGCAACCAGCGACGAGCGACGCATGGCTAAATACATCTTTGTGACCGGCGGTGTGGTCTCGAGTTTGGGCAAGGGAATTGCCTCGGCCTCGATTGGGTTGCTCCTCAAATCCAAGGGCTTGCGCGTGACGCTGCAGAAACTCGATCCCTACATCAATGTAGATCCTGGCACGATGAGTCCGTATCAACATGGCGAAGTCTACGTCACCGAGGATGGGGCGGAGACCGACTTGGATCTGGGTCACTACGAGCGCTTTACTGGTTTGACCATGCGTGAGGAAAACAATGTCACGAGTGGCAAAATTTACCACTCGGTCATCACCAAAGAGCGCCGCGGGGACTATTTGGGTGGCACCGTCCAAGTGGTTCCCCATATTACCGACGAGATCAAGCACCGGATTACGAAGCTGGCCAAAGGACGGCCGATTGATGTGGTGATCGTCGAGGTGGGTGGCACCGTTGGTGATATTGAGAGCTTGCCCTTTTTGGAAGCGATTCGCCAGTTACGCCTCGAAGTCGGCCGTGGCAATGTCCTCAATATCCATGTGACGCTGGTTCCATTCCTTGAGGCCGCGGGCGAATTGAAGACGAAACCCACGCAACACAGCGTCGGCAAACTCAGGGAAATTGGGATTCAGCCGGATATCTTGTTGTGTCGGACTTCGCAGCCGTTGAGCGCCGGCATCCGTGCGAAAATTGCGCTCTTTTGTAACGTGGAGTCCTCCGCTGTCATCCAGGCGAAGGACGTGCAGGAAATCTACGAAGTGCCACTCATGTTCCAAGCGCAAGGACTGGATCAGTTGATGCTGCGCTTGTTGGGACTCAAACCCGCGAACATGGATCTTCGACAGTGGCGACGCTACGTCGTGGGACGGGCCGTGCATCCGAAGCACGAGGTGCACATCGCCGTCGTCGGCAAATACACCGAACTCCAAGACGCCTACAAGTCCATCTACGAATCCCTGCGACACGGTGGCCTGGCCAACGATTCTCGCGTACACATCCACCAAGTCGCGGCGGAGGAGATCAGTAAACAGGGGGCGAAGGCGCTGTTGGCCACGGTGCACGGCGTGCTGATTCCCGGTGGGTTCGGCTCGCGTGGCATCGAGGGGAAAATCGAGGCGATTCAGTACGCGCGCGAAGAACACATTCCCTTCTTTGGCATTTGCCTCGGCATGCAGTGCGCGACGATTGAATTTGCGCGGCACGTGTGTGGATTGAAGCGCGCCAACTCAACCGAGTTCGAGCCACGCACACCCCATCCGGTCATCAGTCTCCTCGAGGAGCAACGCAAGGTGAAGGCGTTGGGCGGCACGATGCGCCTGGGCTCCTATCCGTGTCGCCTCACGACCGGCACGAAGACGCATCACGCGTATCACACTACCCTCATCCACGAGCGCCATCGTCACCGGTATGAGTTCAACAACACATTCCGTGGCGCGTTCGCTAAACGCGGGCTGACAGTCTCTGGTGTCTACCCGAAAGGTGATCTCGTTGAGCTCATCGAACTCAAGCAGCATCCGTGGTTCGTGGCGTGTCAGTTCCATCCTGAATTCCGGTCGCGTCCCCTCGAACCGCATCCGCTCTTCCGCGCCTTCGTCGCCGCCGCATTGGCCCACGCGGAGTCGTAAGATGCCCACACAGCGCCACACCGCTCACCTCGTCTCCGTCGGTAATCTTCGTATCGGCCGCGGTCAGCCGCCGGTGGTCATCGCCGGACCGGATGTGATCGAGTCGGAAACGCACGCCCTCTCGCATGCCGAACGGTTGAAAGCGATCACCGATCGCGTGGGACTCCCCTTCATCTTCAAGTGTAGTTACGACAAAGCCAACCGCACCTCACTAGACAGCTACCGTGGCCCTGGCTTGAAGAAAGGGTTGGCCATCCTCGCCAAAGTGAAAGCGCAACTGCACGTGCCAGTGTTGAGCGATGTGCATTGCCGGGCAGAGATCGAGTCAGCGGCCGAGGTGCTCGACGTCATCCAAGTGCCAGCGTTTTTATGTCGGCAGACCGATTTTGTCGTCGCGGTGGCCAAGACGCGCAAAGTCGTCCACCTCAAAAAGGGACAGTTCCTCGCCCCATGGGACATGGCGCACGTCGTCGAGAAAGTGCGTCGCGCCGGCAACGAGCAGATTATGATCACCGAGCGAGGCACGACCTTCGGATACAATAATCTCGTCAGCGACTTGCGGAGTCTACCGATCTTGCGGCGCTTGGGGTATCCCGTGATCTACGACGGCACCCACTCGGTGCAACTCCCTGGCGGGCAAGGAACGAGCTCCGGTGGTCAGCGAGAATTTGTGCCTGGCTTGGTGCGCGCGGCGATGGCGATGGGCTGTGACGGCGTGTTCCTGGAAGTCCACGAACAGCCGGACAAAGCGCCCTGTGATGGGCCGAACATGTTGCCCCTGGCTGAGCTGGAGACGTTGTTGACCGATGTCAAGACGATTGCGGCCCTCATCCAAACGCGTACGCCGTAGCACGCGGCGCATCCTCCAACGCGCCCGCGATGTCCTGCGGATTGAAGGACAGGCGATTGCGGCGTTGCGCCCGAAGCTCGGTGCGCAGTTCGTCCACGCGGTCGAGCTCATTCAACGCTGCACCGGTCGCGTCATCGTCGCTGGCATGGGCAAAGCCGGGCTCATTGGCCAGAAGCTCTCCGCGACGCTGTCCTCCACAGGGACCCCGAGCCTCTGGATGCATCCGGCCGAGGCGCTCCACGGTGATCTGGGACGCGTGCGCCGCGACGACATCGCGATTTGCCTCTCGAACAGCGGCGAGACCGAAGAAATTACGCGGCTGCTGCCGATGCTGAAACGCCTTGGCGCGACGTTGATCGCCATGACCGGCAACACGCGTTCCGCCTTGGCGCGCTACAGCGATGTCGTCCTCGACGTGAGCATTCGCGAGGAGGCGTGTCCCCTCGGCTTAGCGCCCTCGGCGAGTACGACGGCGATGCTGGCGATGGGGGATGCGTTGGCGTTGGCGGTCGCCGATGTGAGAGACTTCCGCGAAGAAGATTTCGCATTGCTGCATCCCGGTGGAGAGCTGGGGAAGCGGCTCTTGCGGGTTGAAGATATCATGCGGCGCGGCGCGGCGCATCCGACGGTAACGACCACACGGCGCGTCGGTGATGTCCTGCGCGTGATTACGCAGGCGCGCGCTGGCAGTGCGTGCGTGGTGGATCGGGTGGGACGACTGGTGGGCATTTTTACCGACGGGGATCTGCGGCGGCACGTGAAGACGACACCGAATCTCATCCACCTGCCGGTCGAGCGCGTGATGACCAGGACACCCAAGACGATCACGCAGGATCGGCTCGCGGTCGAAGCACTGCGGATCCTCAAAGAGCACAAAATTGATGAGCTGCCCGTCGTGGATGAGCGCCATCGCCCCATCGGCCTCGTAGACGTTCAAGACCTCCTCAAGGCCGGATTGGTGTGATGGTGCCGCGTCGCTCAGGGGCTGCCCCGCCGCAGGACGCGTCGCCCGCCCCACCCCAGACACTGTGCGTGTCGTGGTGCTCCCGGTCTCGCCTCGCTCGCCCCGCCGCACCGCGGGCAAGTGGGAATAACATATGACCGCGGTGCGGAAAAACACACTAGAAGTAGTTTCACAATCTCCGACGATGATTCGTACATTTCCGCAGCACGATCTTGATCGCGGCCAGCGTGAAGAACGCGGTGTAGACGCTCAACAGGCGCTCATGCCGCACGAGCAGCCGGCGTTCATTGCCGAACCAGGCGAACGTGTGCTCCACGATCCAGCGCCGGCGGCGAGGGGTGCGGCGACGCCAGGCGTGACGGAGGCCGAGCGGGCATGGTGTTCGCCGGGACGCACCTCGTACGGGATGGTGGTGCGTGCAGCATTGCTTGATTTCGCCACCACGCATGTTCGACCCGGCGAACGAGCGAGGCCGAGTCACGAGCGGCGTCCCGCTCGCTGGGCGGGACGACCGCGTCCTGACGGAGCCGCAGCCCCGAAGCCAGCCGACGGGTGAGTGAGAGCAGATGACCTTTACGCAGCGGGCGAAGCGGATTCGACTCCTCATTCTCGATGTAGATGGCGTGTTGAGCGATGGGCACATCGTCTATGACAGTCGCGGCCGTGAGCTGAAGTTTTTCGACGTGCAAGATGGCAGCGGCCTGATGTTCTGGCAGCGCGCCGGGCGCAAAAGCGTCATCATCACCGCAAGACACTCACCCGTGGTGCCATTTCGCGCGCGCGAACTCCACGTGGATCGCCTCTATCAGCGCGCCCTCCAGAAACTGCACGCGTTCAACGACGTCTGTCGTCGTTTTCGGTTGCCCGCCGCTGCCATGTGCGCGATCGGCGATGACCTCATGGACCTGCCGATTCTGCGCCGCGTGGGACTGGCGGTGGCGGTGAAGAACGCGGTGCCAGAAGTCAAGCGGGCAGCGCACTATGTGACCCACCACACCGGCGGCCACGGCGCGGTGAGGGAACTCATCGAACGCCTCCTGAAGGCCCAGGGCCTCTGGCGGACCATCCTCGCACGATACTACACATAACTACATACAATTACAAGAGTTACATCTATTCAAAAGTGGTTGACTCCAGCGCCAGTTCATGGTATTATCTACTTCTTGTGTAGAGACTTAGGGTTGTGAAAGAACCGAAGTGGTACCGGTACGTCTTGTACGGGCTCTTTGTCATTGCTCGTAGTTGTCTACCGCTCTTGCCGTTCGGTGTGGTGCAAACGATCGGGAAAGGGCTGGGCACAGTGGCCTACGGCATGCTGCACCACCAGCGTCGCATGGCCCTGGAGCACCTGACGCTGGCGTTGGGGAATCGCTACGCGCCCGCCGAGCGGCGGCGCATCATCCGGCGCATGTTCCAGCACCTCGGCATGACCGGCATGGAGTGGCTGGCGTTGCCTCGATTGACGGCGGCGGACGTGCAGCGGCTGGTCCGTGTGGAGGGCAGCGAGCACGTCCAGCAGGCCCTCCAACGTGGGAAGGGACTGATCGTGCTCTCCGCTCACGTTGGCAACTGGGAAATGCTCATGGCCTACTTTGGCCTCTTCGGCGGGTTTCGGGGCGCCGCGATCGCCAGACGCCTGCGGTATCCTGAATATGAGGTGTGGTTGAGGCGGATGCGGGAGAGTAAGCACGTCGAGACGCTCGACAGGGATGTCGGACCCAAAGAAATGATCCGGCGGCTGCGCGCCAACGAAGGGCTTGGGATTTTGGCGGATCAGGATGTGGACAGCATCGAGGGCATCTTCGTGGACTTCTTTGGCCGGCCGGCGTACACGCCCACTGGCCCGGCCGCCTTGGCCCTCACGACAGGGGCGGCGATGTTACCGGCGTACATCTGGCGCGAGGGGAGACAGTTTCACCTTCGTGTTGAGGAACCGATCGCCATTCGTGACACGGGGAATCGCGCGCGGGATCTGCGCGAGATCACCGAGGCGTGGAGTCGAGTGACGGAGCGGATGATTACGGCGCATCCCGAGCAGTGGGTCTGGATGCATCGTCGCTGGAAGACGCAACCAGAGACTGTCACCAGATGAACCAGTGGTGGGTGGGGGTTGTGGGGGCGGGCATCCTGTGTCTGGTCGGATGTCGGGGGAACGTGCACTACACCGCCAGCGATTGGGAGGAATTGGTGGGGCGCCCGCCCGAGGCGACAGCACCCAGCGCGTTACCCCCCACAGGGGAAGCGCCATCGTCAGCCACGCAAACACTCCAGGCCTTTACGGTGGCTGGCACGTCCGCGCAGGGCAGCGTGCCGTGGCGCGTCAGCGGGCAGTCGGCGGCCGTCGTGGGCCAGACGGTCCAGATGACCGACGTGCACGGCGTCCGCGAGGCTACGGATGAGACGATGACGGTCACCGCGAAGCAGGGTACCTTCGATCCCAAGACGCACGACGTCCACTTGGAGCACGACGTGGTCGCGACGACGGCGGATGGCATGACCCTCACCACCGATGCGTTGGATTGGTCTGAGCGCACGCAGACGCTGACGATGGTCGAGCCGCTGACCGTCACGCAGGAGCAGCTGGAGATTACGGGTACCGGTGGTGTGGCCCATCCCGAGCTGAAGACGATGGCTATTGCCGAGCAGGTGCGCGTGACGGTGTATCCCTCGACGATCATCACCTGCGAGGGGCCGCTCGAAGTGGACTACGATCATGCGAAGGCAACGTTTCATGAGGATGTCCATGTGACCGACGAGCGCGGCGAACTGTTTGCGGATCAGATGGAAGTCTTCTTCAACGAGGCGCGCGAGGTGGAACAGATCATCGCAATCGGGCATGTGCGGATTCTTCGCGGGGATGACACCGCCTACAGCGATCGCGCGGTGTATCTCCAGAAACAAGGCCAAGTGTTTCTGACCGGCGAGCCTCGACTGGTCCTGTTTCCTCGACAGGAGGACGTTCGGTGAGTCAGGACACGCAACTCCTCGAAACCCAGAATTTGCTCAAGGCCTACGGCGGCCGTCAGGTCGTGGATGGGGTGGAGCTCACCATCGCCAGTGGGGAGATCGTGGGGCTCCTCGGTCCCAATGGGGCGGGCAAGACGACCACGTTTGGGATGATGGTGGGACTGATCAGAGCGGAAGGCGGCAAGATCCTCTTCAATGGACAGGATATCACCGACTGGCCGATGTATCGCCGGGCGCGGCTGGGGATTGGCTACCTCTCGCAGGAGCCATCCATCTTTCGCAAGCTCAGCGTGCGGGACAACATCATGGCGGTCCTGGAGACGTTGCCCCTCCCTCGCGTCGAACGGCAGCAGCGGTGCGCCGCCCTCTTGCAGGAACTGCGCATCGCACATTTAGCGAAGTCCAAGGCCTATACGCTCTCGGGCGGTGAGAAGCGCCGACTCGAAATTACCCGCGCCCTCGTCACCAAACCGCGGTTCATTCTGCTCGACGAGCCGTTCAGCGGCATTGATCCCATTGCCGTCTTTGAAGCCCAGGGCATTATTCGGGAGCTGAAGCAGCGCGGACTCGGGGTCCTGCTGACCGACCACAGTGTGCGGGAGACGTTGGCCATCACCGATCGCGCCTACATCATGGCCGAGGGGCGCGTGCTCATTGCGGGGACCGCTACGGAGCTCATCACCGATCCGAAGGCCCGCGAGATCTACCTCGGCGAGAAGTTTCGCCTCTAACATCGTTGTGGCTCACCGGTGATCGCTGGAATCAAAACGCATCTCAAACGGCTCACTGCGTCTCAGCAGCTCCTCCGCGTCGAGGTGCCACGCCACCACGTGACCGAGCGCTTGGAGCATGTCTATCACGATCTGCAGAAGCGCGCGATCCTGCCGGGGTTTCGTCGAGGGAAAGTGCCGCGCGATCTCCTCGAGCAGCACCACGGAGCGCAGGCGCGTGACGAGATGATTCGGCAGTTGGTGGCCGAGTCACTCGATGCCGCGGTCAAAGAGGCGCGCGCACAGGTGGTCGGGCGCATCACCGTCGGCGAGGTGAAGCTCGATGAGCGCACCGGCCTGTCCTACCAAGCGACCCTCGAGGTCGCGCCACAGGTTAAGCTGGGGCGCTATAAGGGACTGCTGTTACGCTGCCCGTCGCCGACCGTCACCGAGGAGGACATCCACCGCGCCCTGGAGCGACTGCGGGAAGCGCATGCCGAGGCAGTGCCGGTCGCAGGGAGCGCGCAGAAAGAAAAACGCCTGCCAGCGCTCGATGATGAGTTTGCCAAAGATGTCGGCGTCGGCAGTCTCGCTGTACTGCGGGAGCGTCTGCGCGCGGAGCTGACCGCGCACCATGAGCGCGAAACCCAGCCACAGCTCCGCGAAGCGCTCGCTGAGGCGTTGCTGCAGCGCATGGAGTTCGAGGTGCCGCCGTCGCTGATCGAGCGACGCACCGAGCAGCTCCAGCGTGACTTCGTCATGCGCCTGATGCTGCAAGGAGTGGCCGAAGCCGATCTCAAAGAGCCCCTGCAGCAGGCCACACCGCAGCTCACCACGAACGCCACGAAGCTGGTGAAGCTGGCGTTCATCATCCAGGCCATTGCTGCAGCCGAGCATCTCAGCGTGAGCGAGGAGGAACTCCACCGCCGCCTCGAGCAGTTGGCGGCGCGCTGGCAACTGAGCCTGGAAGCGGCGCGGCAACAGCTCGAACGCAAACAGCTCTGGGAGAGTTTCCAGCAAGAGTTGCTCTACGAGCAGACCGTGGCCTGGTTGCTCCAGCATGCGCAGATCGAACGCGGGACGAGGTAACATGGATCGTGCCGTTCCAGCCCCGGACGCATCCGGCAACGTCGCTCAGCATCCTACTGAGCGAGCCGATGATGAATCCCACGAGGAGGTGCCCGTGTTAGTGCCGATCGTAGTCGAACAGACGAGTCGCGGTGGTGAACGTGCCTATGACATCTATTCGCGCTTGCTCAAGGATCGCATCGTCTTCATCGGGAACGTCATTGATGACGTCGTGTCCAATCTCGTCATCGCGCAGCTCCTGTTTCTCCAGATGGAGGAGCCAGAGAAGGAGATCGGCATCTACATCAACTCGCCTGGCGGCTCGGTGACGGCGGGACTTGCCATCTACGATACGATGCAGTTCGTCAAGCCCGACGTCGCGACGTACTGCATGGGCCAAGCGACGAGCATGGGCGCGCTCCTCTTGGCCGCCGGCACGAAGGGCAAGCGGTCTGCGTTGCCCCATGCGCGGATCATGATCCATCAGCCGTGGGGCGGCGTGCAGGGCGCGGCGGCGGACATCTCGATTCAAGCGCAGGAGATCTTGCGGTTGCGGGAGCGGATTAATGAGATTTTGGCGAAGCATACGAATCAACCGCTGGACAAAATCCAGAAAGATACCGATCGCGATTTTTTCATGTCAGCGGAGGAAGCCAAGACCTATGGAATTGTGGATAGCGTGATCTACGGGAAACGGAAATGAGCGGCTGATGCGCAAAGACTACCTCTTCACCCCAGGACCGACCCCGATCCCGCCCGCGGTCGCGGCCGCATTGGCGCGGCCGATCATCCACCATCGCACCCCGGGGTATCGAGCGCTCTTTAGCCAGGTGACGAGTGATCTCAAGACGGTATTCCAAACCAAGCATCCGCTGTTCACCTTCACCGCGTCTGGCACCGGCGCGATGGAATCAGCGGTGGTCAATCTGCTCTCGCCAGATGACGGAGCGATCGTGGTGAACAGCGGCAAATTTGGCGAGCGGTGGCTCAAACTCTGCCAGCGCTACGGCGTGCAGGTGGTGGAGTGCTCCGTTCCGTATGGACAGACGGTGGATCCAGAGACGATTCGCGAGGCGCTCCACGGCAACAGGTCCACGCCCAAGCACACAACGCCAAAGCGCATCACGGCCGTGTTTACGACGCTGTGCGAAACTTCCACCGGTGTCGTCCATGACATCCGCGCGATCGGCGAACTCGTCCACGCGAGTGACGCGGTCCTCGTCGTGGATGCGATCAGCGGGCTCGGCGCGGATGAGCTGAAGACCGACGCCTGGCACTGCGACGTCGTCATCGCGGGTTCGCAGAAAGGTTTGATGCTGCCCCCGGGCCTGGCGTTTGTGTCGGTCAGCCCCAAGGCATGGAAAGTGACGGAGCACGTTCGTACCCCCCGCTACTATTTCGACTGGCACGCGTATCAGCGTGCGCTCGCGGAAGAAGATACGCCGTTTACGCCAGCGATCGGTCTGGTGGTGGCGTTGGCCGAGGCCCTGCGCTTGTTGCAGGCCGAGGGGTGGGCGCACGTCCTCGAACGCCACGCGCGGCTGGCCAAGGCCACGCGCGAGGCGGTGACCGCATTGGGCCTCCAGCTCTTTGCTGAGCGGCCGTCGAACGCCGTGACTGCCATCTGTGTTCCGACGGGTGTCGAGGGGAAAAAGATCGTCAGCCGCCTGCGGGATGTTTATGGGGTGACCATCGCGGGCGGTCAAGGCGAACTCGACGGTAAAATTATTCGCCTCGCCCACCTCGGATACATGGAGCGCTTCGACGCACTCGTTGCCATCGCCGCGCTCGAAATGGTCCTGGGCGAGTTGGGCTTTCCCATCGCGCGCGGCAAAGGGGTCGCCGAGGCCGAACGCCATCTCATCGAGGGACATGCGTGATGCCGATGAATACGTTTCGCATCCTCATTGCCGATCCGTTAGCCGAGGAGGGGATCCAACTCCTCCGCGACGAGCCGGCGTTTACCGTCGAGGTAAAGCCCAAACTCTCGCCCGCCGAATTGCTCCAAGCCGTGCGGGGCGCGGATGCGCTGATCGTGCGGAGCGGTAGTCGCGTGACTGCAGAGGTCATCCACGCAGCGGATCGCCTGAAGGTCATCGGTCGCGCCGGCGTAGGCCTCGACAACGTGGACGCGGAGGCCGCGTCAAAACGTGGCATCATCGTCATGAATGTCCCGTGGGGAAACACCATCTCGACCGCTGAGCACACGATGAGTCTCATCTTGGCGCTTGCGCGCAACATCCCGTCGGCCACGCAGAGCATGAAAACAGGGCAGTGGAATCGAAGCGCCTTCGTCGGGATCGAGCTCTATGGCAAGACGCTCGGCGTGATTGGCCTCGGCAAAATTGGGACTGAAGTCGCGAAGCGGGCGCTGGCATTCGGCATGCGTGTGGTGGCTCACGACCCCTATCTACCGGAGGAGCGCGCGCGTCAACTCGACATCGGACTCGTCTCGTTTGAGGAGCTCCTGCGCACGGCCGACTACATCACGGTGCACACGCCCCTGATGCCTGAGACGAAACACCTCCTCAGCACCCCGCAGTTCCAGCGGATGAAACCCGGGGTGCGCCTCATCAACTGCGCGCGCGGTGGCATCATTGACGAGGCCGCGTTGGAGGTGGCCCTGCGCGACGGACGCGTGGCCGGAGCAGCACTCGATGTGTTTGAGGCGGAACCGCCGAAGCGCACCTCGTTGATTACCCACGAGCATGTTGTCGCCACCCCCCATCTCGGCGCGTCCACTGAGGAAGCCCAAGTCAACGTCGCCGTTGAGATTGCCGCGCAAGTGCGTGATGCGCTGCTCGGCCGAGGAATCCGCAACGCGGTCAACATGCTCTCCCTCGATGCGGCAACGCTCGAGGCAGTGCAACCCTACGTCTCCTTAGCTGAGAAACTCGGCCTTCTCATCGCCCAGCTCGCCGACGGCTCAGTGCAAGAGATCAAGCTCGTCTACGTCGGTGATCCGACGCTGCGCGAGACGTCGCCGATTACGATTGGCTGCCTCAAGGGACTCCTCACACCCGCGGTGGGTGAATCGGTCAACTATGTCAACGCCGCGATGATTGCGAGCGAGCGAGGCATCAAAGTCGTCGAGGCGAAGTCGAGCGAAGCGCACGATTTTGCCAATCTCATCGCGATTGAGGCGCAGACGGCGAACGGCACTCTCACGGTCCACGGTTCGCTGTTTACACGACGCGATCCGCGACTCGTGCGTCTCGATCGCTACTATGTGGACGCGATTCCCGCCGGGCATATGCTGATCACGACGAACGTGGATAAGCCGGGACTCGTCGGGCACATTGGCACGATCCTCGCCCAGGCCAATATCAACATCGCCGGCATGACGTTTGGCCGCGAAACGCCTGGCGGCTCGGCGATCACCGTCATCAACGTGGATAGTCCGGTGCCTCCTGAGGTCCTCCAGCGCATTCAAGCCGTGCCGAATGTTCTCGGTGTGAAACTCGTCACGTTATGACCCCACCACTTGCCTGGCCCGTCGGGCACAACCCAGTGGCACACTCCCGTGACGGGCTGCTTGCAGCAACCCGCAGGCAGGTGGTGGGGTGAACACCGTCGTGGTGGGTGTGCAGTGGGGTGATGAGGGGAAGGGCAAGATCATTGACCTCCTCGCCGAGACGGCCGACGTTATCATCCGCTACCAAGGCGGCAACAACGCTGGCCACACCGTTGTCGTGGACGGGGAGGAATTTATTTTTCATCTCATCCCCTCGGGGATCCTCCATCCCGGGAAACTCTGTGTCATTGGCAACGGCGTCGTCGTCGATCCCGCGGCCCTCCTGGACGAAATCGAACACCTCCGAGCCAAAGGGGTCACCGTCGGTGACAACTTGGTGGTGAGCGATCAAGCCCACGTGATTCTCCCGTATCACAAAGTGCTGGATAAGCTCCAGGATGCCCGCTCCGGACGACTTGGCACGACCGGCCGTGGCATCGGGCCGTGTTACGTGGACAAGATGGCCCGCTGTGGCATTCGGCTCGCCGATCTCTTCGATCCCGCCTCCTTCGAACGTAAACTGCGCAGCAATCTGGACGAGAAAAACTGGCTCCTCCAACACTTCTATCACGTGGAGCCCGTCGCCTGGGAGACGACCTATCCGCGCTACCTCGACTATGGCCGGCTCCTCAAGCCCTACGCGGGCAGCGTCGCGACCCTCTTGCACGAGGCGATGGGTCAGCAGCAATCGCTGCTCTTTGAAGGCGCCCAAGGGACGATGCTCGACATTGACCACGGCACCTATCCGTATGTGACCTCTTCGAGCGCGACGGTGGGCGGGGCTTGCATCGGGACCGGGGTGCCCCCGAAGCAGTTGGATCGGATCATCGGCGTCGTGAAGGCCTACACGACGCGGGTTGGCGAAGGACCGCTGCCGACGGAGTTTCCTCCCGACCGGATGGAGGTCTTTCGTCAGCGCGGCAAGGAGTTTGGGGCGACCACCGGACGGCCGCGACGGTGTGGGTGGTTCGATGCGGTCGTCGCCCGTCACGCCGCGCGTCTCAATGGACTCGATGAACTGGCCGTGACCAAGCTCGATGTACTGGATGGTATGGCACGCCTCAAAATCTGCGTGGCCTATCGCATCCACGGGACGATCCTCCACGAGTTTCCCGCCGACATCGAAGCCCTGAATCGCTGTGAGCCCATCTACGAGGAGCTCGACGGCTGGCGCGACTCCACCTCACACGTCACCTCCTACGACGGGCTGCCCTCGGCAGCGCGCCAGTATCTACGCCGCATCGCCGAGCTCGTCAACGTCCCCATTACCCTCGTCTCGATTGGCGTGCAGCGCCGACAAGCATTTCGTGTCACGATAAACGCCCACGCAGCTTGACGGGGCGCGTGGCGGTGTGTTAGGGTACTAGTAGATGCAGCAACTGTCAGCAGACGCACACAGCAAGCGAACGAAGGAGTCCCGACGATGAGCAGGTGGCGACGAGAAATACCCCTCCGGTGGCTCATTATGAGTGGCGTGATTGGCAGTCTGAGCCTGATGGGATGTTCGATTAAGCTCGTGAAGCGATCGCCCGGTGATCTGGAACGCATCGCCGAGCTCAACGAGCAGTTGGCCCAGCTCCAGCAGCTCACGCAGACGCGAGAGGAGGAGACGGAGCAGCTCCGTCGAGCCAAAATGGAATTAGAGCGGCAGCTCGCGAAGGAAATTGGCAACCGTCAAGTGAGTGTCGGCATGGATGCCCGCGGACTGGTGGTCACGTTTGTCGCCGAGGTGCTCTTTGATTCGGGCAAGGCCAAGTTACGGTCCGAGGCCTTGCCAACGCTCGAGAAAATCTCCAAGGTCTTGCAGCGCACGGTCCCGGAGCAGCTCGTGGGAGTCGAAGGCCATACGGACAACGAGCCGATCAAGTATTCGGGCTGGCGCTCGAACTGGGAACTCTCGACCGCCCGTGCCACGAGCGTCCTCCACTATCTGGTGGATGAGCGCAAGATGGCCCCTCAGCGCGTGTCAGCCACTGGCTACGGGGAGTATCATCCCGTCGCTGCCAATGACACCGTGGAAGGGCGCCAGAAGAACCGGCGTGTCGAAATCGTCATTCTCCCGCAGGCCGCCGCCCAGCGGAGCACAACGGAGACAGCGTTGCCGTCCACGGGCACGATGGAGTCGGAGAAGTAACGCGTGACGCACGAACGGCGCGCTTGACACGACCACTCCGATGACAGAGGCCGAGCGAGACAGACTGCCGCGACATATCGCGATCATCATGGATGGCAATGGCCGCTGGGCACAAGCCCGTGGGTTGCCACGCGTCCTGGGCCACCGCGCTGGGATGGAGGCGGTGCGTCGCACCGTTGAGGGGTGTTGCGAGGTGGGGATCGAGGTGCTCACCCTCTACGCCTTCTCGTGGGAAAATTGGCGACGGCCAGCGCAAGAGATTGACGATCTCATGGGATTGCTCGAAGAGTACATCGAGCGGGAAGTGGCGGAGCTCCACCGCAATCACGTCCGCGTGCACGTGATCGGTCGCATGTGGGAGTTACCGGCGATGGTCCAGCGGTCACTGCAGAGCGCGATGACCGTAACACGGACCAACACGCGCCTGCTGCTCAACCTCGCCTTGAGTTACGGCGGGCGCCAAGAGCTCGTGGACGCTACGCGTGCGATTGCCGAAGCGGTGCGTCAGGGAACGCTGGACCCCGCGCAGATTGATGAATCCACCATCGAACGACACCTCGCCACCGTCGGGATTCCTGATCCGGACCTACTCATTCGCACCTCCGGTGAGCTGCGGCTGTCGAATTTTCTCCTGTGGCAAATTTCCTACAGCGAGCTCTACGTGACCGACTGCCTCTGGCCGGATTTCAATCTCGATGAGCTCAAAAAAGCCATCGCTGCTTACCAGCACCGCGAGCGTCGCTTTGGGCGCACCGCCGTTTCCCGCTGACGCTGAGGCGCCCACAGGTTCCCGCGCCTCTGGGCACCGTCGGCTGTTCTCCGTCGGCATCAGAACCGTCAGCTCCGCCATCCTCATCGGCATCGTCCTCGTTAGTGTGCTGGCCCCAGCCGGGCCGTTTGTAGCCGTCATGACGCTGTTTACGGCGGTAGGCCTCTGGGAATACTTTGCGCTGGTGACGCGGAAAGGCCTGCACACGTTTCGGTGGGTCGGCCTGGCGATTGGGTGTAGCTTACCGTGGATCACGTGGGCGGCAGCGACGGCACCGTCAGGGGCGTGGCTCCAGGAGAGTGTTGCGCTGTGGCTGTTGGTTGGGGCGTTGGCGGTATGCGTCATCCAGTTTGTCCGACGCGCCTCGCACGATGCGCTGAGTGCCGTTGCGGTCACCGTCTTTGGGATTTTGTACGTTGCGTGGCTGTTTAGTTTTCTCGTGCGCTTGAAACTCTTGCCCAACGGCACGGCCCTGGTGGGCTACGTGTTGCTGGTGACCAAACTGGGCGACATGGGGGCCTATTTCATCGGTGCCAGTTGGGGGCACACACCGCTGATCCCTCGCATCAGTCCCAAGAAGACGGTCGAGGGACTCGTGGGGGGCCTGGCCGTCAGCTTCGCGACCGCGTGGTGGTTTCGCGCATGGCTGCCAGTGCCGACGATACCGCATGCCATCGCGTTGGGCGCGCTCCTCGGTGGTGGCGCCCAAGCGGGTGACCTCATCGAATCACTCTTTAAACGCGACTGCCAAACTAAGGATTCGGGACGCCTCGTGCCCGGCTTGGGCGGGATGCTTGATGTCATTGATAGTTTGCTCTTCACCATTCCGGTGTTCTATGCGTACGTCCGCATCATGTGGTTCTAGCCATGCGTAAACGGGTGACCATCTTGGGCTCGACCGGCTCCGTCGGTGAAAACGCCTTGCGCGTGATCGCTGAGCATCGGGAGCAGTGCGAAGTGGTCGGCTTGGCCGCGCACACGAACATTGAGCGCCTGCAGGAGCAACTGGAGACGTGGCAGCCGCCTGGCGTCGTGGTGTGGGACGAGGCCAAGGCCGCGGAGCTCCGTCGCAGGGTCGCTGGTCAGTCGGTACGTGTGTGCAGTGGAACGGACGGGCTGCGAGCACTGGTGACCGATCCGGCCTGCGATATCGTCGTGGCCGCGATGAGTGGGGTGGTGGGGTTGGAGCCGTTACTCGCCGCGCTCGCGGCGCGGAAGACGGTGGCCCTCGCGAACAAAGAACCCCTGGTCATGGCCGGCGAACTGGTGATGGCGACCGCCCGCGCCTCAGGAGCACACCTGATCCCGGTGGACAGCGAACACAGCGCTCTGTTTCAGTGTTTAGAGACGGTGCAGCGCGCGGCGGTGGCACGTCTCTACATCACCGGCTCGGGTGGTCCGCTCAAGGATCTGGCCGTAGGCGAACTGGCGACGGTTGAGCGCTCCTCGGTCCTCAACCATCCACGCTGGAAAATGGGCCCCAAGATTACCGTGGATTCAGCGACGCTGATGAACAAAGGACTGGAACTCATCGAGGCGCATTGGTTGTTCGACATGCCGCTGGAACGCTTGACCATCCTCATTCATCCGGAAGCCGCGGTGCATGCGATGGTCGAGCTCTGCGATGGGACGCTGCTCAGTGTCGTGGCCACGTGCGATATGCGGCTGCCGATTCAGTACGCGCTCTCGTATCCGGAGCGATGGCCGAGTGCAGCCCCACGGCTCCAGTGGACGCAACCACAGGCGTGGCATTTTGAGCCACCAGATCTCACCAAGTTTCCCTGTTTGCGGTTGGCCTCGGACGCGGCACGACAGGGAGGGACCATCCCTGCCGTGTTGAACGCAGCCAACGAAGTGGCGGTACAGGCCTATCTCCGAGGAGACCTGGCCTTCCCTGACATCGCACAGCTCATCGCACACGTCGTGGCCGCCGCCACGCCAGCGCCGGCCCAGTCGCTCGAGGCGATCTTAGCTGCAGACCGCTGGGCGCGGATGACGGCGGAACACTGGTTGGCGACGGAACGTAGGAAGCCCATGATGGTGTTACAGCAATGATGAGCCTCCTCGTCGTCACCGCCGTCTTTAGCCTCCTCATCATCGTCCATGAGTGGGGCCATTTTTTTGTGGCGCGGCGGCTGGGCGTGCGCGTCGAACGGTTCTCCATCGGCTTTGGTCCACGGCTCTGGTCGTGGCGGCGCGGGGAAACGGAGTATTGCCTCTCGCTCTTTCCGCTGGGGGGCTATGTCAAACTGGCGGGTGAGCAGGCGGAGGACAAACGGATCGGTGCATCATGGGAGTTTCTCTCGCAATCCATCCCACGCCGAGCCGCCATCATCTTGGCCGGACCTGCGCTCAACGGCGTCCTCGCGTGGCTAGCGTTCATCACGGTTTTTCTACTCGGATATCCGGCGCTGAGCCCTGTCGTTGGGGAGATCCTGCCGGAGAAGCCCGCGGCCCAGAGCGGGCTCCAGCTTGGCGATCGGATCGTGCGCATCAATGCCGCACCCATTGCAACGTGGGATGATGTGGTGCAGCGCATCCACGGGCTCGCCGGACGCCCCACGCAACTCGTCGTCGAGCGTGCAGGTGAACAGCTCACATGGACGCTGACTCCCGAACGCCACGAAATCCGCGATGTGCTCGGTCGTCGTCATAGTGTGGGATTACTCGGCATTGTGCCACAGGGCGATGTGGTCTATCTGCGCTACGGTCTTTGGCGTGCATCGCTCGAGGGCACGAAGCGACTCGCGACGGTGACCGCACTGACGTGTCGTGCGCTGTGGCTGGTCTTGACGGGTGGGCTCTCTGTGCAGGAATCGCTCACCGGACCGATCGGCCTGTTCGTCCTCACCGGCGAAGCCGCGCAGCTGGGTCTCGTCTATGTCATTCACTTAATGGCGATCTTGAGTTTGAGTTTGGCGATTTTCAATCTCCTGCCGATTCCCGTGCTGGACGGTGGGCACTTTCTGTTTCTCCTCATCGAGCGTCTGCGCGGCAAACCCGTGAGCCTACGCGTGCGCTCGGCGGCCACGCAGGTTGGCACGGCACTGTTAATGGTCCTCATGGCTGTCGTGTTCTACAGCGATTGGCAGAAATTTGAGTTGACGGAGAAAGTCACCCAGTGGTGGCGCGGAAACGGCGCAACCCATTCCGTCTCGGAAGAACATCCCACACCA
>Ga0114945_10000998_pt1 | contig 17982 bp, 23 predicted proteins | sample OV2TP3_FD_87194 | JGI IMG/M metagenome (GOLD analysis project Ga0114945, IMG submission 87194) | Hot spring microbial communities from Beatty, Nevada to study Microbial Dark Matter (Phase II) - OV2 TP3 | ecosystem: Environmental > Aquatic > Thermal springs > Hot (42-90C) | place: USA: Beatty...
AGGGAGGGGAGTTCTCCGGGTACTACATGAATTGTTCGCTCTGGATCGCGCTTCGCTAGTCCTGCCCGAGCACCTTGCCCCACCACTTCTTGGTTCCGACGTGCCACGCTCTCATTTCTCCATGAGTCTCAAGCTGGGGAAAGAGCTTGTCGATCGCTTCCGACTTGTCGTGAAACTCTCGGACCTTCTCGTCCTTCACGAAATCGGCCAGGACGCTGTGCCGACGCTTGATGTCCGCCAGGAGCCCTTTCGCGTCGTCCGTATTGAGATTCTTGCCCTTCTTGAGAAGACCCCCGAGGTCGAGGACGGCCTTGGCGTAGTCCTTCATCGTCTTCTCCCACTTGGGCTTCTCCACTTTGGCGTGCTTGATCAGGTGATCCTCGTATTCGTTCACCTTGTCCACGAGCTTGTTTTCGAGCGCCGTCACGGCGTCTTCCTTTTCGTCGATGACCTTCTGATGATAGGCCATGACCTCGACGACCTCGTTTCGGAGCTTCTTGAGGGCGTTCTGCACGTCCTGCAATTCCGCGCGATATCCCGCCGCGGCCTTCTTATATTGCGCCTCATAGACGGCCTGGCTGTACCCTTTTCCGCCGACGTTGTACTGCGTCTTGTAGTCCGCTTCCGTCAGGTCCTTGAACCAGAGGTCCATTTTCTGCTTGGCGTCCAGGGCGGCCTTCTGGAGAGCATCGCGGGCCGTGACGACTTGAGCGGCCTCGTTGCTCTTATCCGACTTTTCGAGAAGGGCTCCGATCCTCTGGAGTTTGGAGGGATTGTTCCCCGAGAGGATATTCAGTTCTGTGCGGACTTCGTCCATGGTCGCCTTGATCGTGGCCATTTCCTTCGTCCGTTCGTCCTTCATCTTCTTCCAGACGAGGGCGATCTTCTCGTCGAGCCCCTTGATTCCTTTTTTCTTCTGTTCGGTGAGTTTCTTTTCCTCGGCGTCCAAGGCCTTGTCCATGGAGATCTGATTCGGGATCTTGTTGTTGATGGAGGTGCAGAGCACGGTGAGTTTTCCCTCCACCTCCGGGACGGTGGGATCTTGTGCGGCCAGGAGGGTCAGGAGCAGAAGCATCGAGGCGTCTCCAAAATCTCCGAAGAGATAGTACCCCAGAGTGCTCTATAATGACTCAGCCAATAACGACCGTGCGGATCCTGGGCCCGGGCGATGATGCGTGCTTGGAACAATTGCTGGTTCGACATGCCGAGTCGTCCATGTTTCTGCGAGCGAACGCCCGAGAGACGGGCCTCGTCGATCAGGGTCCGCCCCGACAAGGAGCGTATTTCCCACGCCGCTTCCGTCGGCTCGACGCAACCCCATTCGTGGTTGCCTGCGCACCCGTGCAGGTCATCCACATCGACCGCCCGCACCGCATCTTCGACCTCCCCGGCGACTTCCTCGAACGTGACCTCGCCGAGCAGGGATCGAGGTGGGTCTCTTCCCGAATCCGGTGGCGCCGGCGCCCCGCCGAGGAGCGTGGCTCCGAGAAGCTCTCGGTTCGTCCACGACTATCCATAGGGGTCCATCCTGATAGTCGCCACGAAACACTCGCCTGGGCGCGGCTGACCCTCGAAGCCGCCACGGCTCGAACCCTCAAATTCTACCAGACGCTCCGGACATCGACACCTTTTTTCCTGCGGCACGAACGCCGCGCGAAGGTAATGGAACTCGATCCGAAGCCTGACGCGCTCACCGGCGAAACCGTCGACGGACGGGCGTGGAAGGGCTACCAGGCTTATCTTGTCCGAATCCGGCCTTGGGCGCGGGCGGATTTCTACAAGCGGCTCATGGAGCGTCAGGGCTGCCAGAGCGTTCGGGCGCTTGCGCAAGTCACCGGGGAGGACTGGTCCCGAGTCGCCCGCGTTCTCAAGATCCTCGAATTGCCCGCTCCGGTCCTGGAATACCTGCGGTCGCACGATTCGCCGGAGCTGGTGAACTGCTTCACGGAGAGGCAACTCCGGGGGCTGCTCGAACTCCGGGATGACCGGATGATTTGGGAGCGCTTCCAGCAGCTCGTCGCTCAAGGTTCGGCGGGAATCTCTTCGAGGGAGACGCCGAGTCTGGTATGAAAAACAGCCGCAAGTTCGGAGGGACACATGAGCACCGGGGGTTCTCTCGCGCCGCTGGGGCCGATCGAGGAGCGAATCCTGCTCCTTCGTGGTCACAAGGTCATGCTGAGTCCGCACTTGGCGGAGCTCTACCAGGTGGCGCCCAAGGTCCTGATCCAGGCGGTAAAGCGGAACATCAAGCGCTTCCCGTCGGATTTCATGTTCCAGCTTACATGGGAAGAGGCATCGAACTTGAAGTCACAGATCGTGACTTCAAGTGGTGCGGAGGCCGAGTCTTTAAGGTCACAAATTGTGACCTTAAAACGGGGGTACCACATCAAGCACCTTCCCTACGCTTTTACCGAGCAGGGAGTGGCGATGCTCTCCACCGTACTGCGGAGCGAGCGCGCCGTGCAGGTGAACATCGAGATCATGCGAGCGTTCGTCCGGCTGCGGCACATGCTTACGTCCCATGTGGACCTCGCCCGGAAGCTGAAAGCCCTCGAGAAGAAGTACGACGCGCAATTCCGAATCGTCTTCGACGCCATCCGCGAGCTGATGGAGCCGCCGGAGCCCCGCCGGCGGCGCATCGGTTTCCACACGAAGTAGCCCAGCTCCTCCCGGAAACGGCGAGTGGGGCTTGGGCGCCCGTCACTGTGGGCCCGACGCCCACAGTGACGGGCGCGCATTCCTCGGCTACGCCCATCCTAACGTGGGGAAAGGCCTGTTTGGCACAGGTGCCCACGGTGGCAATATTTTCGCGTCCCTTTCCGCGGTCGTCTAGACCGTGCGCGGCGGACACGCGCGACCCTTCGCGGTCGAACCGTTTCTCGGCTGGCATTGCCAACGAGGCCGGATGTCCCTTCCGAAGGAGGCCGCCCAGCCTCCATCGGCATGCCCTTTCACCTTTTCTACCTCGAGCCTCCGGACCGGCAATTCCGCCGGTCCCAAGAAAGGAGGTCTCCAATCTGCTCGAGGCCCCCCGGGCGCGCCTCCACCCGTGCCGGGTGCAAGGCGCTGGCCCGGCGAACCAATCGGCACGGTGCCGCCCTCGCCCTGTCGGCGAGGGACGCGGTCGCCTACGGGCGCCGCGTTCAATGGAAGAAGGCACGTACCTCGCTCACCTCCGATTGACTGAACTCGGGAGAACTGAATGAACGAACCCTCCAAGATCCCCCTCGTCCGACAGGTTATTTCGATCCTGTCCTCGAATCGGGAAGACGCATTCGCCACCCAACGGAAACGGTGCGAGCACCTGACGATCGCGGCGATCATCCTCCACAATCGTTTCGGGCTTCAGAAGTGGGAAAACCTGAAGCAGAAGCATGTCGACGAGCTTGTCCGAACCTGGAAGGTGGTGGATACCGGCCACCGGGTGATCGAAGGAAAACTCTCCAATCTCCGGTGGCTTCTCGCGAAGATCGGGAAGCCGAACCTCCTGCCACGCATGAACGCGGACCTCGGGATCGAGCCGGGTCTGCGGCACACGAGGGCCGGAAAGGTGATATCCCCCGACCAGCTACAGGAAAAGCTGGGGCGGATCTCCGATCCGGTCGTGAAGGCGATGATCATGCTCGGCCGCCACCTCGGGCTCCGATTCAAGGAAGCCGCGCTCTTTCGTCCTTGACGGGACGTGGATGGCTCCCGCGTCTGGGTCAAGCGAGGCACGAAGGGCGGGAAGCCCCGCTACCCGTTCCTTCATGATGCCCGTCAGGTTGCGGCCCTCGATGAAGCTCGCCGTCTGACGGGCGGGGGCTGCGGCCTGATTCCGAAATCCTTTGCGACCTACGAGCAGTGGCGTCAGCATGTGTATGGTGTCCTCCGCGCGGCGGGCATTTCGCGCGCGGAGGACATCCTTTTTCACGATTTGCGTCGGACCTACATTGTGGAGCGCATGAAATTTCTGATCCTCCAGCGTCGCCTCCGCGCCGAAGACGCGGCGAAGATCGTGGCTCGGGAAGTGGGGCATCACCGGACGGAGGTGCTGAACTGGTATCTGGATGCTACTTGGGAGCTGGCATCGTAGGTGCTACTCCACCTCCGCCCCTGAATCATGAGGACGTCACTGCGCCATGATGGAGACCAATGGGTACTCCGGAGTAACTTGATTCGTGCAGTTATCGGGATCCAGGCAGGATCATCCACGCCGCGAGTGCCGCAACCCCGGCCGAGAGAGGTACGGTGATCGCCCAGGCCAGCGCGATTCTTGCCATCAGGGCACGTCGCCCCGAGCGTGTGACGATCCCGAGGCCGAAGAGCGCTCCGCACGATACGTGAGTCGTGGATACCGGCAACCCGAACCGTGAAGCCGCAATGACGAGGGCGGAGGTGACCAGATTCGCGACACACCCCTGCCCGGAGCTCATCGCGGTGATGCCCTTGCCCATCGTCTGTGCCACGCGCCGCGAGTGAAGCAGTGCGCCGGCCGCCATCGCCAGGCCGATCAGGAGCATCCCTCCAGAAAGGCCAAAGGCATGACTGACCAGCAACAAGGCGGCTATCTTGGGAGTGTCGTTGAGTCCCCTGGCGAAAGAGACAGCTCCGGCGCTCAGGAAGTGCGGGAAATCGGAACGACTCCGCAGCCGCACCTCCCCCCGGGCGGGAATCTCGCACATCCAAACCCCTCCCCGTCCACTCGCCGCTACTTCCGGTCCGGCCAGCACGGCGGCGTTCTCCCCGATGCAAATGCATGGCGTCCGTCGTCGGGAGGCCCAGGCCATGACGCGCAGAGCGACCGACGTCAAGAGAAGCGCGGCGATCGGCGAAAAAAGAAGGGGAAGGAGGAACAGCTTCCCCAGGAGGAGGAAGCGCACCTCCCCTCCCGTCAGCACCAGTCCCGCCCCGAGCAATCCGCCAAGAAGCGCGTGCGTCGTGGACACCGGCAGGGACAATGCGGTCGCGAGAATCACGGTCGCCGCCGTGCCCGCCGCGACCGGTACGATCAGCTGCGGCGTCCCCGCCCAGGCCCCGGGAATCGTCTCGCGGCCGGTGAAGGTCAGCAGAAGACTGGAGCAGGCGTACATGGCCGTCAACGATCCCGCAAGGGTCGTCGCGGTCCCCCAGGCCAGAGCTCGAGGGAAGCTTGCCGCTCCGCTGCCGTACAGGGTGGCCACGCCCTTCATGTTGTCGTTGGCCCCGTTCGCGTACGCCACGAGGAGCACCAGCAGGACGAGCAGGAGAGCCGGTCCCATCAGGACTTCGCGGTCGCCGCGAGCTTCCTCTCGACCACTCGACAAAGCGTCTCGATCGTGATCCAGGAGAAAAGCTGGGACGGCGTGACCGGTCGCGCCGCCTGCCGGACGGCCGGCAGCCATTCCTGCAGACGCGTGAGCGTCTCCTCCGTCAGCGCGCCGTTCTTCATCACGCCGGGCGAGGAGAAATCGAGCCGCGAGAGGAACTCGAAGTCGCCGCCGCGAAGATCGATTTCAAAACGCTGTTCGATTGCGAACAGGATGTCGACGAAATCGAGCGAGTCCGCGCCGAGATCGGGCATGAGACGCTTTTCGGCGGTCACCGCAGCCGGCTTGAGAACCAGGCTTTCGGCCACGATCACCCGCATTTCCCGGAGAATGTCTTCTGGATTCATCCAATCCTCCTCATTCGATCCACCGTACGACGTGCGCGATAGGCTTTCGATCGGTCCTCCCGGGCTCCTCTGCCGGGAATCCCACGGGGATGAAGGCCACGATCTCCCACGAATCGGGAACCTCAAGGATCTCGCGGATCCGATCCGCGGCAACGAGAGGCCCTGTCATTCCGGACGCGCCCAGGCCGGTCGCATGCGCCATGAGAAGCAGATTCTGGAGCGCGAGCGAGGTTCCGATCAGCCCGGAATTCCGTTCCATGACCCGGATCCTCTCCCGATCCCCGTCGGAGAGCCCGCCGTCCACCAGGTTCGAAAGAATCGTCAGACTCCTGCTCAGCGGCACGATCAACACCGGCGCCGACTCGAACCGCGTGAAGTAGTCGCCGTACGCGCGGAAGGCATCGAGATCCAGATGTGCGGAAATCCTACTCACCGCCTCTCGGACCGCGGCGGCAAGTCGGGCGATGATCTCTCGATTGGTCACGACGAGAAAGCGCCACGGCTGCTTGTTGCTCGCCGAGGGGGCGGTGACGGCCGCCTCGAGAAGACGCTCGAGAAGCGCGCGATCCGGAGGTTCAGGCGCGAAACGGCGCACGCTTCGCCGGGACGCCATCAACTCATGGAGCGAATCAGGATCGACGCGTTCTGCCCCCCGAATCCGAACGAGTTCGAGAGAACCACCTTCTGCTCGTATCGCCGCGCCCGGTTCGGCACGTAATCCAGATCGCACGCCGGATCCGGAGTCTCCAGATTGATCGTGGGATGGACCCATCCTGCCTCCATGCACAGAATCGCGGCGATCGCCTCGACGGCGCCCGCTGCGGAAATGAGATGACCGATCATCGATTTTGTCGCGCAGACGGGGATTTCCCGCGCCCGGGCGCCGAGAAGCCGCTTGATCGCGAGCGTCTCGACCGGATCGTTCTTCGGTGTCGACGTGCCGTGCGCATTGATGCAGTCGACGTCCGCGGGCGCGACGCCCGCTTCCGAGAGCGCCCCCGCCATCGCCCGGAACGCGCCGTCGCCTTCGGGATGCGGCTCGCTGATTCCGTGCGCGTCGAACGAGTTCCCGTACCCGGAGATTTCCGCGTGGATACGCGCGCCCCGAGCCCGGGCGTCCTCGAGCCGTTCGAGAACGAGAACTCCCGAGCCTTCTCCGAGGACGAACCCGGTGCGCTCGCGATCGAAGGGCCGCGAGGCGCGCTCCGGCGCGTGATTTGCCCGGCTGGTGGCGCCGATCTTGCAGAAGCCCCCGACGGCGAGCGGGTTGATCATCGAATCGGTTCCGCCTGCGAGGGCCCACCGCCAGCGCCCCGTGGATACGCGGCGGAAGGCGGCGCCGATCGCGTCCGTTCCCGCGGCGCACGCGGAAAGGTGCGTGAGCGGCGGTTCGCTCAAGCCGAACCGGTTCGCGATGAGATGCACGCACAGATCCGACGGCGTCTGGAGAAATGTCAGCCGATCCGCCAATGCAGCGGGTCGAGATCGCGCGAACATATCCTCGAGATGGAAGAGTTCGAGGCCGATCCCGAGACTGAGCCCTCCGGGCCCCTCCGGGTGGCCGGCCGTTTCGACCGCCTGGCGGGCGGCCTCGAGTGCGAAACTGATTTTTCGATCCCGCAGGATCGGTCCCGCCCACTTCACTTCCGCCGCGATTCGAGTGGGGAGCGACGCGGGATCGAAGATCGTGATCGGCCCGACGCCCGAAACTCCGGCCAGGAGTTTTTCCCGGAATGTCACGGCGCCGTTTCCGATCGGTGACACGACCCCGAGCCCCGTTACGACGACTCGATGCCTCATCGCCGAACCCACGTGCTCTGGCCTTCGATTCCATCCCGGGCACGCAAACGATGCAGCAACGTCCCCGCCCCCATGGCGCTCAATGCGAACGGGAGCGATGCAGCGCCCCGCTCTCCGGCGGGGACACCCTCTTCCTCGAATTCGGAACGCTCCTCGAACGGCTGGTGCGGACGGTACGAGACCCGAAGTTCGATCAATTCCGCGCGGACCTCTCGGGCCTCCGCCCGTCTTTGGAGCACGAGGAATCCCGCGCCGTTGGCGATCTTGGCCTCCGGATCGACCCGTGAGAAATGGTGTTCGACCAGGAAGTTCTTCTGATAGGCCACCCCGCCGACGAGAGCGACATCGATCGCGTCGCTCGCGAGAGCGAACCGCGCCTCTTCGAGGGCGAGATAGAACTGGCCTGGCCCCGGGTACGTCACGAAGTACGGCCCGCGGATGCACAGATTCACGGAGACATGGAACGCGGGCATGTTCGAGAGGCATCGAAACGTCAGGAACGGATGAACGGATTGGAATCCGCGCTCCGAGAACCGCCGCATCGAAAACGCGCCGTCCTCCGTCGAGGCGTCGACGAGCGTCTTGAGGTCGGATTCCTCGAACGGAATGTAGCCGACCGCCACGTAGAGACCCGCGCGCTCCCCGAGCGGCGCGGCGAGCCCCGCGGACGCGACGGCCTTCGACGCGGCCACGACCGCGAGGTCGTCCTGCGGTCCCATGTACTTCCGGTTCTTGAGCGTCGTGAGGAACGGCGCCGCGTCGCAGCGCGCGTTCTCCTCGTGCCCGAGCCCGCTGACTACGGGATCGGAACCGTCAGCGTCAGATCGCGGGTCCATAGTTTGTAGATGTACCTCCGCTGCTCGTGAAGCCGCTCGGATTCGAGCCGGACCATCATGAGCGTGAACTCCGCCCGGGCGACGCGCTTGTCCTTTACCCGGATTTCCGCCGCCACGCGCGCGGCGCTTTCCAGCCGCGACTCGATCGTCGTCTCAATCTCGAGCGTGTCGCCCGGCCAGCAGGTCTCGTGGAACTTCGCTTCCTTCACCTGGACGAGGAGCGCTCGGAGAACCGGAGTCCCCGGCCGGTTGAGCGTCATCTCGAGAAGGAATCCCGCGAGCTGTGCCGCGGATTCGAGAATAAGCACGCCCGGCATTACCGGATAGTCGGGGTAGTGGTCGTGCAGAACCTCGTCCGTGAGCGTGACGTTCTTCACGCCCCGGGCCCGCTCGCCCACGACGAGTTCCGTCACCTTGTCGAGAAGGAAGAATCTCATCTCAGTGCGATCTCATCCGAGTCAACAGATCCTTCCATCCGGAGGCTCGGCCGCCGGCACCCATGACCTGATTCCATCCGCGACAGAGGGTCCAGCAGTCCTGGCATCGCTTGACTTCTTCCAGCCGGGCCATTCGTTTTTTGATTTCCGCCAGCGGTTCGTTCCGGATGTTGCCGAGCGGGCGATCGATCTTCTCGATGCACGGCGCGACGTTTCCGACATGATCGATGTTGAAGCTCTGCATTCCCGCGCGGCAGGTCGGCAGTTCTCCGCCACCGAGAAAGCGATCCATCGGTTCGAGGTAGTCGCGGAAGACGCGGAAATGCGGGTACCGCTCCCAGAGATCGAGCAGATGCGCGGACAACTCCCCCGAGGGCATCGAGGCTCCCGGGGCCCGCCGAAAGCCTTTCGTCGAAAGGAGCGTGATGCAATGGCCGACGCCGCGACCTTCGCTTTGCCGCAGAAGTGCCTCGAACTCGCGCCAGTTGTCTTCCATGAGCACGGTCATGACATGAACCTGCTTTCCGCCGTGCGGCGCCGCTTCGCGGAAAAGATCCACGGCACGCCACGCCCGCGCCGTCGCTCCCGGCAGAACGCGGCGCCGATCGTGCCGTGCGGCGTCTGGATAGTCGATCGAGACCCCGACGTTCGCGAGCCCCGCGCCGAAGAGCCGCTGTGCTTTCTCCTCGTCGACGTACCATCCATTCGTGTAAAGCGCCGTCACGTGCCGTACCGACAGGATCCGGACGATCTCCAGGAGATCGGGTCGGACGAACGGCTCGCCGCCCTCCACGGAGATGAGGAACCGCCCCATCGCAGCAAGTTCCTCCTCCAGCCTCCGGAAGTCGTCGAGAGAGAGTTCCTCCCGCGGAGCGACGCCGTTCGGCCAGAAGTCGCAGAAATCGCATTTCATGTTGCAGCGGTTCGTCACCTGCAGCAGAAGGTGGAACGGCCGGCGGCGGAGAATCGTCGTCGCGAAGCCCAGGTCGCGGCCCCATTCGCTCATCGGAAGGCCCACCCTCTCCGGAACTGCTGGCCGATCCGCCGCGTCGCATCCCGGAGAATCGGCGCGATGCCGCGATAATCGGCGAGGACGTCTGCGACGGCGTCCACGAGCGCGTCGATCTCCGGCTCCGCGATCGTGAGCGGCGGCTCGATCTTGAGCACATCCCAGCGGTGGGACGCGGGTTGGCAGAGGATCCCCCGCTCGAGGAGCTGCATCGACGCCCACTGGCCGAAGACCTTTTTCGCGACGCCCTTCACGAGGAACGGCGCGACGCGGTTGGCCCAGCCGATGTCCGTCGGACCGAGTTCAATTCCGACGAGAAGTCCACGCCCGCGGATCTCCCGGACCAGCGGATGGCCGGCGAGCCGGCGGCGCAGGCCTTCGAGGAGGCGGGTCCCGCGCGCGGCGCTTCCTGCGACCAGATTCTCTTCCTTCAGGATCCGCAGCGTCTCGAGCGCTGCCACGCAGCCGAGGGCGTTCCCTCCGTAGGTCGAGGCATGGAGGTCGAAGCGATCCATCGATCCGTAGGCGCGACGATGGATCTCGCGAGACGCGAGCGTCGCGGAGATCGGCACCATGCCTGAACCGAGGGCCTTTCCGAGCACCAGGATGTCGGGCATCACGTCCGAGGCGAAGATCGTTCCGGTGCGGCCGAGGCCCGTCTGGACCTCGTCCGCGATGAGAAGCGTTCCGTACTTCCGGCAGAGATCCCGCGCCTCGCGCAGATACCCGGGCGGCGGAACGATGACGCCGCCCTCGCCTTGAATCGGCTCCACGACGAATCCGGCGACGCGACGTCCGTGAAGGGCTTGGCCGAGTGCCTCCGAATCTCCGAACGGCACCTGGACGCACTCGGCGAGGAGCGGTTCGAACGGCTTCCGCATCCGCTCCTCGCCCATGATGGAGAGCGTTCCCAGATTCGTTCCGTGGAATCCTCCGCGGCAGGAGACGAACCCTTTTCGCCGCGTCGCGGCGCGCGCGAGTTTCATCGCCGCCTCGACCGCCTCCGCGCCGCTCGAGGCGAAAAGCACGATTTCGAGCGGAACGAGCGACGCCAGTTCCTCCGCCAATCGCGCCATGTGCGGCGACGGCCCGACATGAACGAGGTTCATCACGTCCTCGTCGAGGAACTCCCGAAGTCGCCCGAGCAGCGCGGGATGGTTATGGCCGAGATTGAACGAGCCGAAGCCCGCGAGCGCGTCGAGATAGCGGCGATCCTCATGATCCCAGAGCCAGACGTCCTTCGCGCGGACGAAGACCCGTCCGTATCCGAAGACGCCGAGGAGTTTCACGAAGGCCGGGTTCACGTGCCGGGCGTAGGTTTCGACGCACGGGTGATTCATGAGAGCCCCTTGCGGACTCCCGTCTCGACGGAGAGGAAGACCGCGGCACAAAGGACGAGTACACCCACGAGATACACGAAATGGGACGGGAAATACTTTTCCCAGCCCGGCCAGATCCGAAACGCGAGATTCACATTCTCCTTCGGCGTCGTCACGATCCGGCAGAGGAGATGGAGCGGTACCAGCGCGAGCGCCGCCTTCCACCAGGAATGGCGCGGCCAGCCCAGCTTGCGGATCCCGAGTCCTCCGACGACGAGCCCGCCGACATGAGTGAGGATCGAGGTCGGTAGGAATTCGCCTCCCGCGCAGAGGTAGTAGATCCAGAACGGCAGGCCGATGGAGAGCCAGAGCACTCCGGCCGCGACCGCCGAGGCCCATCTCGCCACCAATCCGATTCCGATCGCGAGGCAGGACAGGTGGCAGGCCCAGAGCATGCAGTCGAGCTGATGAACGCGAAAATAGTGGACCCCGTGGGCCGCATAGAACGCGAAGGCAAGCCCGCCGAGCCACTTCACAGCGCACCGTCCAAAGTCAGGATTTGACCGGTGACGTAGGTGTTTTCGAGCGCCATCCACGCGACGACCGACGCGACCTCGGAGGTCTTTCCGAAGCGTCGGAGTCCGCAGTGCTCCAGGTATTCGTTCCGAGTCTTCTCGGGCAACGAAAGCGAGATTCCCTCATCCAGAAGTCCCGGCGCAACCATGTTGACCCGCACGTTCCGGGGTCCCCACTCCTTGGCCATCGCTCGCGTCACTCCTGCGAGTGCGGCCTTGGAACCGGCGTGAGGCGGCGGCGTCGGAACGGGTTTCACGGCGTCGAGCGCGCCGACGAATACGATGTTGCCCCCGCGGCGCATCGCGCCGGCCGCACGGCGCGCGCCGAAGAAGGCGCTCTTGGCATGAACGGCCATCAGCGGATCCCATTCCGACTCCGGAGCGACTCCGGCGCAGTGAACAAACGCGTCGAGACCGCCGAAGTCCGAAGCAACGCGGTCCACGACGCGCTCTATGTCCACCATGGACCCGAGATCCAGCGGTAGCGGGAGCGCATCTCCGAGTCGGGAGGCCAGGCGCATCGCCTCTCCCTCGCGTGTCCGATAGGTGAATGCGACGCGGCAGCGCAGTGCGGAGCAAACGGCTTGTCCCACCGCTCCGGTTCCGCCGATCACCAGCGCGTTCACAGTCCCCCGTCCATCAGAATCGTCTCTCCGCTCATGTACGAATTCTCATCAGAGACGAGGAAGGCCGCGAATCGCGCGACCTCCTCGAGAGTCCCGAAACGTCCCAGCGCGCAATGACGACGATACTGCTCGAGCCGATGTTCCGGCAGATTGCGCGCGACGCCGTCCTCGAGAATCCCGGGCGCGAGGCAGTTGACACGGATCCCGTGACGGCCGACTTCCTTCGCCAGCGCTTGCGACAAGCCGCGGATCGCAGCTTTGCTCGCGGCATAGTGAACGGGCGCCTCGATCATCCGCACTCCCGCAAGCGAGCCGATGTTCAAGATTGAGCCTGCCTTCCGGCGGATCATCCCACGCAGCACGGCGCGCGATGTGAGGAAAGCCCCCTTCACGTTCACGTCCATCACACGGTCCCAATCCTCTTCCTCCATAAGCGCCAGGGGGAGGACCTGGGTGACGCCTGCGTTGTTGACGAGGATGTCGAGCCCGCCCCACGCGCGCTCCAGTTCCTCGACCATCGCCTTGGTTCCCGGGGCGTCGAGCACGGAGACGCAGAACCCGCGAAGACCGTCCTCGGGCGCCTCATTTTGCGAATAGGTGTAGCCAACGCGCGCTCCTTCGCGCCTGAACTCGCGGGCGATCGCGCGCCCGAGTCCGCGCGAGCCTCCCGTGACGAGGACCCGCTTGTCCCGAAGCCTCATGCGGGGACCGGCTCCCAAGCGCCCACCGTGCGGAGGAACATCCGGAGATGCGCGACCGAATATCCCGCGGCCTGAGCCACGAGAATGGGGGCATGTTCCCGCGAGAGACGCGGGTCCGGCTTCTCCAAGATCCCGAGTCTCTTGAGAAGGCGACCGAGAGGATGGTTCGTGCCGTCGGCCGGAAATGGTTGGGTAAACCGCGCGAGCCCTTCGACGAGATCCGACACCCGCTCTCCGTCCGGGATTTCCGGTACCGGAAGATCGCGGAAGTCCTCCATGTGGGATTCCACGTACCATTCGAACGGATCCCACTGATGGATCACGCGGTGCGCGTGCACCGGGCAGAGGAGATCGGCGATGATGTGGTTCGCGCGGCCGAGCTGGACGAAGGCGGACGCCGTCCGGCCCGCACGGAATTCCTTCACCGCCCGGCAGAAGAATTGATTCGCCCGGAGCCGCGGCCCCCAGCTCACGAACGGAAAGATCCCGCCCGGTAACCCCGGCTTGTAGAAATGGCAGATCGAGAGATGCTCCCACGTCGTCTTGAGGACCGGCAGGTACCAGACGTCTTCGCGCAGAGCGCCCAGGATGATCGCCTTCCGATATTTCGTCGTAAGGGGATGATCGAGCGCCTTGACCGCCATGTCGATTACGACGATATGCCCGTTCGGAAGCACGGATCACTCTTTCTCGAGAAGCCGGAGACATTCCTCGTAGAGATCCAGGAGTTCAGAGTAGTACTTCCGGCCGCCATGGCCGGCGCAGTAGGCGTCGATCGATTTCCGGAACCAGTTCGCGAGCTCGCTCCTCGGCATCTCGAGATGGCCGAACGTCTCGAGCAGGACGGAATCCGGCTCGGTCACGACTTCTTTCCCCAGATGGCGGCCTTGCCCTTCGGCCCGGCAAAGCGCGGGTCCTTGTGGCGGTAGAACATGTTGTACGCGCAGCCCGGCATGAGCCTTCCGTCGGGCATCGCGTAGTGCGTGCAGCACTTCTTGATCCGGTCCACCTCGAACGTGTGCTCGTCCATGAAGGCATGGATAAAAATCGTCTTCACGAGCCCCTCGCCGATCCGCAGACGATCCTCGAGCTCCAGGACCCGATCCTCGGGATACATCAGTCGTAGGGCCTTCTTCAGAATGCCGAGGATCCGCTCGCTGTCGGGGATCTGGCCGGAGCTCGACCAAAGCTGGTCGATCGCCCCCTTGATCCCGCTCTCGAACGAAGCGTCGGGCCGGATCGTCCCGCGGTTCGAGATCATCTCGAGGTAGGGCTCCAGTTCGATGAACCGGGGGAACGGGATGAAGCCGTCGGCCGTCTTGAGCAGGTAGGTGAGTCCGAAGCATCCCGGGTGCGAGCACGGGAGCGGCAGAAAATCGCTCTTTCGCAGAAGCCCTCCGGTCTGTTCTTCCGCGCATCGAACGACGTCCGGAATCGTAATGACATTGAGCGGGTCGTGCGGCCCGAAATGCGCGCCGCCGTACCCCGTGTAGGCCGCGGGCTGGAACATCAGCGACAGGATGAAGTCGCGCTCGAAGAGCAGGCGGATGCAGTCGCCGATCTGGGAGTCGTTCACACCCTTGGCGACGGTTGAGATGATCGTCGTCCGCACGCCGGCTTGCTCGAGATTGTCGAGCGCGCGTACTCTCACCGCCGCGTGGTCTCCCCCGCCCCGAAGCGTACGGAGCTCCGGATTGCGGAGGGCGTCGAGTTGCAGGTTGACGTACGCGCCCCGCTTCGCCAGTTCCTCGCAGAAGCCGGGATCGCTCGCGATCCGAAGGCCGTTCGTCGAGATGGAGACGCGCGAGATCTCGGGTCGTTTGGCCAGATCGAGGAACTCCAGGAACTGAGGGTGAATCGTCGGCTCGCCGCCCGAGAGATTGATCGTGTCGAGGACGCCCTCCTTCTCGATGAGCCCGTCGATGGTCGCGACGAACTCCTCCCGGGTCATGTGGTAGTTGTCCTTGTTTTGCACGATGCAGATCGGGCATGTGAGGTTGCAGTGGTTCGTGATTTCGATGATGGGAAGGCAGCTGTGCTGCTCGTGGTCGGGACAGAGCCCGCAGTCCTTCGGGCATCCCTCCGCCGTTTTCGTCGAAAACTTGAGAGGCACCGACCCCTTCGTGATGTAGGTGAGCGATTTCAAGAACCAGTCCACATCTCCCGAGATGAGCGCCTCGCTCTGACCGTCGCGCGGACACTGCTTGCGCAAATACACCTTTCCGTCGCGCAGGATCCGCATGCCGTCGACGAGTCCGCGACACTTCGGACAGATTCCCTTGGAATACGAGTGAACGACCTCGCGCGTTCGCGCGTCGGATGTTTCCACGAACGACGGATCGACGATCGGGAAGTTCATCGTTTCTCCTTGAGGATCGCATCCACGCATTCGGGCGCGATTCCCTGCGGCGTGGGGACGCCGACCGGACAGCGCATCGCGCGGGAGGCGTCGAAATCGCCCGCATCCATGAGGGCATGAATGCGCAGAATCCGGACGCCCGGCTCCGGCGGTCGCCGGAGGCTCTCGAAGACTTCCCGGCGGGTCCGAGTCCGCGCCAGGGGCACCATGGCATCAGCGAGGGGGCAGACGGAAAAGCAGTGCGGATGGGCGAGCGGCGACGGGACGAAGTCGCGCCTGGTAATCCGTTCGGCCGTCGCCACCTCGATCTCGCGATGGACGTCGGGGATCGTCTTCGGAAACCGTGGGACGATCTCCGCATCCTGCGGAATGCGCAGAAGGTCCAGCGCGGCGGCGACATCGACGGCAGGAGCGGGCGCCAGGACGAAGCGCTGTTGATGAGAGGCGCAGGGCCCGCAGTCGAACGGACATCCCTTGGACGAGACGGGAGCCGTCGCCGAAGGCGGAACGCTCGGTGCAATGAATCCGAGCGCGTCCAGATACCACTCCACGCTGGAAGAGACGAGCCTCTCTTCGTGACCATGGGAAGGACAGAACTTGGCGAAGAAGACGGCGCCGTCCCGAAACTGGATCTTGGCGTCGACAGCGGCTTTGCATGTGCCGCAGAGGCTTTTCGTCATCGAATAGTAGACGTGAACGGTCGGCCTGCGGACCGGCGGCGTCGCGGTGATCTCGATCAAGGCCCCTCTCTTGCGGCGCATTCTTCGCCGGGGCGGAGCCCGGGTCAAGAAAATTGCGAAATCAGGCGAGTCCCAGATTGCGCTTAAGGACGGGGTCACCGCGCACCCGCCAGATCTTCTGATCGAGGTAGTAGTGGTTGATCGCAAGCCCCCACCAGAGGCATAGGCCGATCTGGCTCATCGTGAACGGACCGATGCGTCCTCCGGCGAAAACAGAGCAGCGGGGAAAGACGCCGGTCCAGCACGCGAAAAGCAGATACACGACCGAGAAGAGTCCGCAGCCCATTAGGAATCGTACCGCGCTTCGGTTGAGCGTCGAAGCGAAGCCGAAGGCCGGATCTCCTCCTCCGTAGCGGTTCCGGTTATGGAGCCAGACGAGTCCGAGATACTGGATGTTATGAAAGAGGGTCACCAGGATGGAGAGAAGGAGGAAGTCCTGGTCGGGTCCGTTGGAAGATCCATAGGTAGGTTCGAATCGAGCGATGAAGAAGTAGATCAGACCGTACAGCAGGACCGTGACGAGCCAGTATGCGACCTTCGGCGCATTGATTCGCGGGCGAGAGAGCGCCCGGCCCAGGAAAACTAGGATTGAAATCACCCACAGTACGATTAATCCGATCACCGCCGCCCGCTCAAGTCCGCCTCGCGGTCCGGCAACGCCGAGCCGCATAAGTTCGCGGGCTTTGGGGTGGGTGAGCAACAGATAGAAATAGGGAGTCCAGCAACCGACGTAGAGGCTCCATTGGTCGATGAGGAAGTCCGGCTTGCCGGTGTCGCGGTTGACCGCCTTGTACAGCGCGAGGAAGCCGTAGTGCTGCCGGACGATGTGGTAGTACCCGTAGAACGCCGAAAGAGCGAGGAAGAGGAGGAAGGGAAGTTCTGAGTGAGTTGCCAAACTCAGAACCAGGAACACCGGCCCCACAGCAAACGTCAGGAGACTGATCAGAAGAAGGCGCGACCTCGTACGCCATTCCTGGCTGTCCGCATACGTGCGTGTAAATGCGGCGGCGATGTGCGGGCCGTCGAATCCCAGGAGCCAGACCCACCAGAGGAGGATAATGGGGACCTGTACACCGAAATAGAGGGCGAGAATGGCGAGACTGGCAATCGCGCCGCCGAAAAAGAGAGCCAAGTCATAGCGCGCGCTGACGATCCATCGGTTTGCGGGTGTCAGAACGGTTTCGGGTGAGCGCATCAAGGTTGCCGAGCATGATACGCAAGCGTCCGAGGAAAGTCCATTTCATCGCCGTCGAGAAGCGGAGCCCGGACATGAAGTCCACCGAGCCCCGGTTGGTTGGAGCGGCGGAAGCCGAACCTGTCGGGCAAGAGCCGCCCATGAGCCGCAGATGCTACGACGTGTTTGGCGGCGGCGGAACTTCGCCACGCCAAGGCAGCTGAACCTCCAGCCCCGCAGTTGGGTGTCTGTTTCGGGGTGCCGAGCGCCCGCATGAAGACCGGTTGACGACGCGGGAACTCCACGATTGAATAGCCCCATGCCGTCTGCGCCGAACGACGCCTTCGCTCGCCGCCTGTTCGCGCCGTCTTTTCAAGAGCGGATCGAGGTCGCAAGCAAGCCGATCTTCCCCGCGATTCTGGCTGTGGACCGTGAGGACATCATTCAAGAGACGCTCATTCACGCCTACGAGAAGCGGGAGCAGTTTCGTGGTAAGACGGACAAGCATCTCCTGGGTTGGGTCTTGGTAATCCTCAGGAATCGGGTGCGGGATATCCTGGATGCTCGAAAGCTTTCCCCCACAACAGAAAGACTGCCGGGGGACGCGGAGGCGATCAAGGGGCCGACGCCTGTTGACCCGGAGGTTCTGGCACGGTTCAATTGAGGGTACCAATGCGGTTGTTCGAGGAGCGGCGATGAGATTGTAGGCGACTTCGGAAGAAGGCCCATCCCTGCCGATCTTGGGTTTGGAAAGACTTGGGATCGAGAGGG
>Ga0114945_10001000_pt1 | contig 17958 bp, 23 predicted proteins | sample OV2TP3_FD_87194 | JGI IMG/M metagenome (GOLD analysis project Ga0114945, IMG submission 87194) | Hot spring microbial communities from Beatty, Nevada to study Microbial Dark Matter (Phase II) - OV2 TP3 | ecosystem: Environmental > Aquatic > Thermal springs > Hot (42-90C) | place: USA: Beatty...
CATAGCGGGCTTTTTCCATTTGCCGCCAAAGTCGTATGGAGCTTTCCGAGTTGCCGGCTCGGGGTATTTTAGGATGAGACAGATACGTAATCATGAATCCAAATCGCCAACTGTTGATAAATTCCATAATCTTTCTTAGGTGATAAGAATCCTGCCAGTAGGTTTGCTTTGTGAGGAGGTATCTTTTGTGATAAGCCTCCATTTTGGATTGTGAGTTGTCAAAGATATCGCGCAGTTGCTCTTTAAAAATCAAGGCCTTATCAATGATGGTTCCCGCATAGTGGGTCATGAGCTCCTCGATGACACGATGGTCTTTGATTGTCCAGTTGTCCATGTTCTTTAAGAGCCGCCATTTATGTTGCCAGATTTCGTCTTTCTCATCTTTGAGGCCTTGAGCCAAGAGTTGTTGACGGAAGTCAATGATCGCAAGTCGAATATACTTCTGGACCTCTTGAATGACATGAAAGTAATCAAACTGGATAATGACATCTGGGTAAACCTTTTTGATTTGCTTGGGATACGCCGTGGCCAAATCGAAGATGGCTGCCCAGGGGACAATGCCCAGGTCTTTGAGTTTGACGATAAATTGTTCAATGTGGCCTCGGGCGACGGCACCTGCTCTGAATTTGGGCGTATAGAACAGAGAAGGAATACCATCGAGATACAAAATTCGGTCGGTGACGGCATCCGAGGCGATCAGATCATAGGTCTTTGAGCGTTTAGGTTTATATTCATCGAAGCAAAGAATGCCGGAGAAGTCCAACTGAGCGAGGATTGCTTTGAAGCTGTATTGAGAAGCCTCTTGATGTTTCCAGCGATCGATGGCCGATTTTGAACCACTGGTGTTAAAGATTCTGTCAAATTTTGCTGATGTTCTGATGGTCGTTGAATTATCTTCTATGAGACTGGCCACCGCTTCTTTTTTAAAGCGAACAGTCGCTCTTTGGTATTTTTCTATACCAGGTATAGGCAATGCAAAACTGGGACAACTTTTTTGGCATGACATTATCCACATATTCACAGAATTCACAAAGAAAGAAAAAGTAGCAAAAAGAAAGAAAAGCTGCTGCTATATTGCCACAAACTCGGGAAAGACCTCATTAAATTTCTTGACGGCTTAAAGCCTTTCGATATATACTAACCACATTCATGTTGATGAAATTTATCCCACGTTCGTTGATGCAAACGGATGAAGAATCAAGAAGAGTTAACAAGAGTTAAGAGGAACCATTAAAATGAAGATCAAGAGAACTTACGAGAAGACCGTGATGACGATCAAAGAGCTGGCCAAGTACCTGGATGTGCACCCGGCCACCGTTTACCGATTGGCCCAGCAGCAGAAGATTCCGGCCTTTAAGATCGGCTCGGACTGGAGGTTCCATAAAAAATATATTGACCGATGGATCGATCGGCAGATGAGGCAGAATGGGAAAAAGGCGGGCATCAGGTCAGCAGGGGATCAGGGTGCAGGAAATCCATGAAAAAATTACGAGTTTATCTCGATACATCCGTTTATAATTTTGCTATTGACGATAGCGTTCCTGAAGAAAGAATGTTCACGCTGAAGCTGATCGAGGAGATCAAAGGCGGCAGGTATGAAGTGTTTATCTCGGAAGTCGCAATCCTAGAGATCAACCGGGCTCCGGAACAAAGAGCCGTTAGGTTAAAAGATATGATCGAGCAAGTCAATCCCGAAAATATCGAGCTGAATCAGGAGGCGCAGGAGCTGGCGAAAGAATATATTGAGCAAGGTATTATTCCCAAGAGATATGAGAACGATGCCCTCCATATTGCTGTAGCCACGGTACATGATCTAGACGTGATTATCAGTTGGAATTTTGAGCATATCGTGAAGATGAAAACCAAACGGCAAGTCAATGCCATCAATACGTTGTTAGGATATAAAGGGATCGACATTTATACACCCAGGGAGGTGGTGGAGAATGTATGAAGAGCCCAGACCCATGAGGGAAATTCATAGTATCCAGGAAAAGATCTATGAAGAATACAAAAATTTATCAAATGAAGAAAAGTTGGCACGCATGCACAAAGAAGCTGAAGAAGCCGGCAAGAGATTTGGGTTAAGGCTGAGGAAAGCTTCCCATGCTTCCTGAAGAAAGGGAGCCACATAGAAGTTTTAGGCAATCGGATATCAGGTCATCAGGTCAGCAGGGGATCAGGGTGCAGGATAACAGGGAATCAGGATATGATGAAACTCAAATGTCCAGAATGTGGGGGAAGTTATCAGGATGACGTCATAAAAATGACATATGATGTGAAGAATGCTCACATTGTTATTAAGAACGTTCTGGCCAAGATCTGTCAAAAGTGTGGTAATGAGCTCTTAGATGGTCATACAGCAAAGGATGTTGATCTTCTTGTCAATCGCGTGAGTGAAGATGTTGAGCGGTTCGCCCGAAGTTTGGCTTTGCCGGGCAAAAGGCATAACATTTTGTTAGCTGTATGAAATTCGAGTTCAGTAATTCGATTCTTGGGATAGTCGCATAGAGGGTTCTATGTTAAACCACACCCAACTCAAAGCCATCCTTCCCCAGGCGTATCCATTTCTGCTGATCGACCGGGTGGAGGAGGTTAAACCGTTTGAGAGTCTCGTTGCCATAAAAAATATCACGAGCGATGAATGGTGTTGTCAGAACGAAGCCGATCTCTCAAATGGGGCCGTCCCGCCTTTGGCGGGACGGCCCACAGGTCGGGGGCCCTATTTTCCGGAAACCCTTTTAATCGAAGCCGCCGCCCAGGCGGCTTTGGTTTTGTACCATGTGAGTAAGGTGAAAGAAGGCCAGAAAGTTAGATATTTCTTAGGCCGGGTAAAAGTAGAATTTTTAAAACCTGTTATTGTGGGAGAGCAATTGAGAATCCAGATTATTTGTAGAAAAATTTTTGACACCGGTGGGTATGCTGAGGCTAAAGTTTTAACGAGTGATTTATGCGCTGGAGAGATGGAACTTTTGTTTAAGGTGGAGGGTATCGTTGATAAATTTATCTAGGATGAATAAACCAAAACGTGTTGTGGTCACGGGTCTGGGGGTTATTTCTTCTATAGGAATCGGCTGGGAAGAGTTCTGGAAAAATTTAGTTGCTGGAAAATCAGGGATCAGCCGGATATCCTCTTTCGATACTTCTTCTTATGATCGTCATTTTGCAGGAGAGGTGAAGGATTTCCATGCGCGAGAATTTATTAAAAATAATAAAATTAAAAATTTAGGAAGAGCGTCACAGATGGCCATTGCCGCGTGTAAACTAGCTTTAAAAGATGGGGCTTCCTCTGATTATACTTCTACTAAATTTAAAGATAGAATAGGAATTAGTGTTGGAATAACGATGGGAGAGTCACAAGTTGTAGAAAATATTACGAAGAAAATATTAAATAAAAAGACAATGGAGAATATATTGGTACTTTCTTGTCCCGCTAATACGATACCGGTGAATGTTGCTACTGAGTTGAAATTGACAGGATATAATCTAGTTTTTTCCACTGCTTGCTCTGCTGGGAACTACTCAATTGCCTATGCGTTTGATTTAATCAAACGAGGTAAAACCAATTATATGCTGGCTGGAGGAGTGGATGCTCTATCTAGGATAGCTTTTACTGGTTTTAGCCGTTTACTTGATATGGCCCAAGAGAAATGTCAGCCCTTTGATAAGAATAGAACTGGCATGATGATAGGGGAGGGTTCTGCCGTATTATTGTTAGAAGGTTTAGATAATGCCTTAAAACGCAAAGCCCATATTTATGCGGAAATTTTAGGATATGGTTTATCCTGCGATGCCCACGATATGACTTATCCATCAGTTGGGGGTATCGTCAAAGCTATTAGCCGGGCGTTAAATGAATCTCAAGTTAAGGAAAGCGAAATCGATTATATCAGCGCCCATGGGACAGGGACCAAAGAAAACGATAAAGCGGAATGTCAGGCTTATAAAAGAGTCTTTGGCAAGTTATCTACGAAAATTCCTATCAGTTCCATTAAATCCATGCTTGGTCACACCATGGGAGCGGCCTCGGCCTTTGAAAGTATTGCCTGTTGTCTAACCGTAGATAAAAATGAAATCCCCCCAACGATCAATTTTGAAGAAAAAGATCCGGAATGTGATATTGATTGTGTGCCGAACAAAGGCCGGCCGCATAGAGTTAAAGTTGCTTTGAATAATTCCCAGGCTTTTGGTGGGAATAATGGGTGTTTAGTGTTTAAAGGATATACATAATATGTATACAGAGAAATCATTTTGTGAAATTTTTATTTCTGTTGTAGGAATCTTTAGAAAATTTGTTCAATTGACTAAAAAATATAACAATGGGAACTAAAAGCGATAAAAGAATTGTTATTACAGGAGTAGGACCGCTTTCTTCTCTGGGGAGTGGAAAAGATGAATTTTGGAATGCTATACTCAACAAAAAAGTTAATATTTCCAAGGAGGAAGTTAAAATCAATGGGGAGCTATGGGATAATTTTTATCTTCATAAAATAAAAAATTTTGATATTAATAATTATAAAATTAATCCCTCCCAATTAGAAGAAATTAAGTTATGGAAAAAGGGGGATGAAATTATAGATTTGTTCTATTTAATGGCGGTGACAAAGCTGGCGCTTGAAGATAGTGGGCTTAATTTAGAAAGAGATTATAATGACGTTGGTTTAGTCTTAGCTCATGAAAATCCAGGGATAAATCAGTTTGCTGAAAAGGCTGTTAACCTATCCTATCAACTATTAATTAGCAATAATTGTAAGCTCTCTCAAAAAGAGCTTTTTCAGGAAGCATATTCGAAATGTGACAAGAGTGTGCATGATTTACAAACTTTTATGTTCCTTTTTCATGTTGGTAAAGTTTTAGGAGTTCATGGATGTTCATTTTTTTTAAATAATGCTTGTGCTTCCGGTCTTTACGCTTTAGAGGTGGCTAGTTTAATGATTAAAGCTGGACATTGTTCGGCTGTAGTGATTGGGGCTGCTGATTATCCTGATATTTATAAATATCTTTGGTTTAAATCCTTAGGAGTTTATTCTCTTGAGGGAAAGATTAAACCCTTTTCAGATCAAGCTGATGGTTTTACTTTTGGTGATGGAGGTGCAGGGATTGTCCTTGAGGAGGTGGATCATGCCTTAAGGCGAGGAGCTAACATATATGCCGAGTATCTTGGTGGGGCATTTACTTTTGAAGGATGGAAAGTGATTTTTCCAGCAGTCGGAAAGAAATATTATAGTAAAACAATCCGGCAAGTTTTAAACAGGATTAATTTATCAACTGATGATATAGATTTAATCATCCCTCATGGTATTGGCTTAAAAATCATTGATAGGTATGAAGTTGATGGAATTTTGGAAGTTTTCGGTGAGAATCATAAGCCCTTGTATTCTACTTTTAAACCTTATATTGGTCATAATCTAGGGGCCAGTTCGCTATTAGAAACAATTATACTTATCTTGGCAATAAAAAATGAAATTATACCACCTACCTTAAATTATGAGTATAAAGAAGGAAATAAAATAAGATTTATTAATAAATTTCTAGAAATTCCTATTAATACCGCGCTTAAAACAACTTCAGCTTTTGCTGGTTTTAATGCCGCTATTGGATTAGGAAGGTTTAAAGAATGAATTGGAATTTATTTACTATTTCCACTCTAATCCTCACCATAACTTCCTCAATTTTGACGGCCATATTACTATCTTTCGGTAAGACTCCATTGCATAGAGTTTGGGGATTATATAATTTATCAGTAACTTTATGGGGAGTAGGTGGTTTTTTTGCAGGGATATCAAGATCTCCTGAATCTGCTCTATTTTGGTGGCGAATTGCCCATTTAGGTGTGGTTACCATTCCAATCTTTCTTTTTCATGCTACTGTCCTTTTTTGTAATATTAAGCGCTACCTATTATTAACTCTAGTTTACTTACAAGGAATCATTTTCATTATTCTAATTCCTACTAATATGTTTTTTTCAGGTATTCATTTAATCTTCTCTCAATTTTATTTTCCTCTAAGAGGTAGTTCCTATAATTTATTTTTGCTTCTATGGATTCTAATAGTTATTAAAGCTCAATATGAATTATTTGCACAATATAGAAAAGTTTTAGGTGTGAGGAGAACACAAATTTCTTATTTATTTACTGCACTAATTATCGGATTTCTCGGTGGCATTACTAATTTCTTGCCAGCTTATATGCCTACTGTGTATCCTTTTGGTAATTTATCAATTCCACTTTATGGAATCATAGTAACTTATGCTATTCTAAGATATCGTCTCCTTGACATTTCAATCATAATCACTCGAACAGGGATATTTATTGCTGTCTATTCTATCGTCCTTGGTATTCCTTTCGTGCTTGCTTTTGGTTGGCAAGAGAAATTAATTAATTTAATAGGTCATAACTGGTGGCTAGTTCCTCTTATTTCTTCCACCGTTTTAGCCACAGTTGGCCCTTTTATATATCTATATATTCAAAAACGAGCAGAGGATGCGCTATTAAAAGAACAGCGAAAATATCAAAACACCCTCCGTCAAGCCTCCTCCGGCATGGGCAGGATAAAAGATTTAAGGCGTCTTCTTCAACTGATTGTTCATATTGTCACCCGCACTGTGAACTTGGAACATACCTCCGTATATTTATACAACCCGGCTAACAAAAATTTTGTATTGGGCTCCTATCGAAGAAGAAAAGAATCAGACTTTAAAATACCAGAGGCCATTGCGAGAGAGACACCTTTAATACAACATCTAACTGACTCCAGAGATCCCCTCGTCTACGAAGAAATCAAACAGCAAGCACAGGATTTTGGAGACAGAAATCGAGCCCAATTGGAGCTGTCTTTGAGAGACCTCGACGCCGCGGTGGTTGTGCCGAGTTTCATTGAAGACCGACTGCTCGGCGTCATTGTTCTTGGAAGAAAGAAATCCGGCAAACTCTTTAGCGAAAGCGATCTGGTGGTTTTTACCATCTTGGCCAACCAGACCGCGCTGGCGATCGAGAACGCCCAGTTCTACGAAGACATGAAAAAGACCCACGAGCAGCTTTTTAAGGCCGAGAAGATGGCCACGATCGGGACCATGGCCGATGGGCTGTCCCATCAAATCAACAACCGGCTTCATGCGCTTGGATTTATCGCCGGCGACGCCCTGGATTCCATCAAGATGAAGAAAGAGACGCCGATGCCCCCCGAAATCAAAGAATTGATCTCCGACATCGAATATGCCTTAGGAAAAGTTCAGGACAACGTCAAGCAGGGCGGCGAGATCGTGCAGGGGCTCCTCAAATACACCCGCAAGGGTGAAGAAGGATTTTCCGCGGTCGATCTCGACAAACTCCTCGATGCCTCCTTTGAAATGGCACAGTACAAGGTCAAGCTCAATCAGTTTGCCATCGTGCGCGATCATCTACCGAACATTCCCAAAATCAAGGGTAATTTTACCCAGCTGCAGGAAGTTTTTTTTAACTTGATCGACAACGCCCACGACGCCATGATGCAAAGAAAAACAGAAAAAAACGAGCCCGACTACAAAGCCCAATTGAAGATCTCCGCCATCCCCAACGGAAAATCCCTGCAAATTCAGGTCGTGGATAACGGCATCGGCGTAAAAAAAGAAGACGTGGACAAGCTCTTCACCCCTTTTTTCACGACGAAGCTCTCCAGCAAGAAAGGAACCGGCCTCGGGCTCTACGTGATTCGGAAGATCATCGAGGAAAATCACGGCGGGCACGTGGACTTTAATTCAGAATATATGAAAGGGACAAAGTTTTCGATTGAGTTGCCGGTTTTAGCGTAAGGGAAGGTCATCTTAAACTATGCCCAAACTCCTCATTGTCGACGACGAAATAGATGTCTGCGACTTTGCCAAGCATTTTTTTACCAAGCGCAACATCGAGGTCTCTGTGGCCAGCGGCGGGCGCGAGGCCTTAAACATCATCGAGACCCAGAAACCGGATTTGGTTTTGCTGGACATCCGCATGGAAGAAATGACCGGGATGGAGGTCTTAAGGCAGCTTCGAGCCCAAAACAACAACGTCAAGGTGATCATGGTCACCGGTGTCGAAGACGAGGGGACTCTGAAAGAGTCCCAGAGCCTCGGTGTCAAAGGTTATATCCATAAGCCGCTCGTTCTGGAGGAGTTGGAGAAGATTGTAATGGGGGAATTATTAGAGAAATAACCAATGACACATGACTTAAGACGTTCGTATTAGTTAATGATTCCCATGAAACTGCCAACAAAAATCGACTACAAAAAAGAGCTCGAGGCCGCCAGCAAGACCATGATCATGATTCATGATCCCAAGACGCTGATGCGGCTCATTGTGCGCATGATCGTCAGCAAGGTCAAAGTCAAGCATGCCGGCATGATCCTCTACGACGCTCAGAGAGACACTTATATCGTGAGAATCTCCCGAGGAGAACGCGGCCTCAAAATCCCCGCCGGTTATGCGAGGCTCGATCATAAGAGTTCCTTAATCAGAGTTTTTAGCCGAAAGGAATATAAGTCTCTGTCGTTTCGACAGAATGCCTTGGTGTTGGATGATTTGAATAAGATGATTTGGCAGGAGAGTGTCCTCAACGGCGTCAACAACGGAATCGGTGAGCTTCTTCATCTGGCGAAGGAAGAAATGCAGATGTTTAGTGCCATCGCCTGTGTGCCGGCGTATTGTCAGGATACGCTTTTGGCCATTTTGCTTTTGGGAGAAAAGATGGATGGGGAGCATTTTGATCAGGACGAATTGGATTTCTTTTCCGCCTTGGCCTCGGATGTGGCTATGGCCATCAAAAACGCCCAGCTTTTTACGGATTTAAAAAAGGAGGCAGAGCGTAACCGCGATCTTTTCCTTCGCACAACGACGGTTTTGGCCTCGACGATTGAAGCGAAAGATAGATACACCCGCGGCCACACCGAGCGGGTGACCGATTATGCGCTGGCTATTGCCCGGCAGATGGCCGCCAACGGCTCCCTGACATTCCCGAATAATTTCTTCGAAAATTTATATCTCGCGGGGCTGTTGCATGATATCGGCAAGATTGCGGTGCCCGAGAGCATTTTAGGGAAACCCGGCAAACTCACCGAGGAAGAAATCAAAATCATGCGGGAGCACACCTTGCGGGGCGTGGAAATCCTCAAGCCCCTTGCGGAATTGGAAGAAAGTTTAAAAGGCGTTAAGTATCATCATGAACGTTACGACGGCAAAGGTTATCCCGATGGATTGAAGGGAGATGAAATCCCCATCATGGCGGCAATCATCGCGGCGGCGGATACTTTGGATGCCATGACATCGGACCGGCCGTACCGCAAAAGCATGGATAAAAACTACGCGATCGAGGAAATCAAAAGAAACTCCGGCACCCAGTTTCATCCGGTCGTTGTCCAGGCGCTGGTCGAGTTATTCGAGCGGGGGGAGATTTAGTGCCTGAAATTCCAATTCACAAACCACAAATCACATGTGATTTTTAAATCCTAAGCTCTTTACCCTAAGCTCTCTGCTCTATGCCCTCAGCCATCAGCCCATCTGCCCTTCCACCATCTCCAGAATCTCATCGGACTTAAAGGGCTTGACGATATAGCCCGAGGCGCCCAGGCGGATGGCTTCGGTCGCGGTCTCAACCGCCTTGTAGCCGATGATCATCACGACCTTCACCTGCGGATATTTTTGCTGGATTTCCTTGAGGATGTCCAATCCGTTTTTCTGCGGCATCTTGATGTCCAGCAAGACCAAGGCGATTTCTTGGGAATGGGCGAGGACCTCCAGGCACTGGAAGCCGTCGTTGGTGAGGATGAGATCATAATGGTCCGAGAGGATCAGCTTCAAAGACTCCCGGATGCCTTCTTCGTCATCGCAGATGAGGATTTTTTTGTTCATGGATTTCTCCTTTTTGCGTCTTTTAGCGTCCTTTAGCGATTTCCTCCCCTTCATTATAGTGCGACCGGCGTTACCACACACACCGCCCGTGCCAGCGATTTGCCGGGATTGACAAAACGGTGCTTCAAGGAGCTGTCAAAATAGAGGGTGTTGTGTTTGGAGAGGGAGTGGGTTTCTTCCCCGATTTCCACCCGAATTTTTCCCTCCAGCACAAAAATAAACTTCTCCGAGCCGATTGTGTTTTGCTCCGCATTGGTTGCGCCTCCGGGTGCAATCTTAAGGAGCATGGGCATCATTTTCTTGGCCAGGACCTTGGGGGTCATGATCTCATAAGAGGATTTCTCGCTGTGGACAAAGACGTCGGTTGCGGATCGGGGGGTCTGCACCTCGACTTTTTTCTCTTCCTTAATAATTTCCTGATAAAGCTGGGGGAGGGCGATGTCGAGGGCCTTGGCGATCTTCATGTGCGACTCGAGGGTGCCGGTCATCTTGAGGTTTTCGATCCGGCTTAAAGTCGCCAGCTGAACACCGCTTTTTTGCGCGAGGGCGCTTAGAGTCATTTTGCGGGCTTTGCGCAGCTCCTTAACCTTTTGGCCGATAAACATTTTAGAGGGGTTATTGAGGTTACAAAAGTTATAAAGGTTATAAAGGTTAACGCCGTGTGCGACATGACACGAATTAAGTGTACCACAATTTGATGAATAGTCAATTTTTTGAGGGGTCGGGGAGAAACTCCCCGACCCCTCATCCCGAGGAACGAAGTGACGAGGGATCTCCATAGATCCTTCGTCGCTTCGCTCCTCAGGATGAGCCCCGGCATAAAAAACTGCCCGAGGGCTCAATTTAATCATAAAATTTACCAAAAATTTTCGGATCAAGCCTTTAACTTATTAAATACAAATGAGTTATGAGTGTAAAATAATTATTGATTTTTTATCAAAAATAATTTGACAAATGTTAAAGTGCATGGTATGCTTCCTGCTAAAGGAGACACCCATGACACCCGAAAACGAGTTTTCAAAAATCCCACCGGAAACCGCAGGCAAAATCGAAAATATCTTCCTTTCCTCTAATAATATGATCGCCATTTACACCGTCTTGTCCATCTTAGTCAAGATGAGGCAGCACTTGGGGTTGGAGGCCATGCTGGAATATATCAAGCGGTATCTGGAGACAATCGAGAAGCATGAGCCATCCATCAAAGATGCGGTTTCCCACGCCGTTGGGCTCATCAGCATTGAAAAGATTTACTCCAACGCCAGAAAGCCACATTCGTAAGAGTGTGGATGAATGGCTTTCTGGGATCGGAGCTCCGACCCCCGAAGGGGCGTCGGAGCTCCGAAAACACAGATGTCATGGCCATTAGGCTATGGAGCGTCACAAAGAAGCTATGCACTGTAAGAAAGATTAGTCTTGTGAGTAAAACAGATTTTTTATTCTTGATTTCCATTTTGGCTTTAAGTGGGACTGGTTTGGGTTTTAACGTTGACCAAACCCGCTGGGAGAAGCTGCCGGTGAATGTCACGGAAGCCGAGGTCACAAGCCTTCTTATCCTGCCGGATCAAAATTCCACGATTCTGGCTGGCGGCCCCAAAGCCCTCTATCGATCCACCAAGACGGGGAAAGAGAGCCGGGCCGTTCTCCAAATCCCCGGGATTGGATCCGAAGTCAACTTCCTCTACAGGAGTGAGCCTTCTTCGGCGATCTTTGCGGCAACGGACGCGGGATTGTTCTTGAGCCCCAATGGCGGTCAAGTGTGGAAGAGGATATTCTATTCAGCCGATCCCCTTGTCCGCCGTTGCCTCTCGGTTATGACTGAGGGGGAGTGGCTTTATCTGGGCACACAAGAAGGGCTATTCTACAGAAGGCTCCAAGACACCTTGTGGCAGCAGGAGAAGAGATTCCTCGACAAGAAAACCATCCCCTCTTTGGGCAAAGATTCCCAGTACCTCTATGTCACGACCGACCGCACACTGTATCGGTTGAATAAAGAAAGAACGCAGATTAAAGAAATCTTTTCGTTAAAGAACAAAGAAAATGAGATCTTCTTAGACCAAGATTCTACCGACGTTACCGCGCCCCTTCAGATCAAGCAAATTCAGATCGTCTCCCACGAAAACCCAACCCTTTATCTGGCAACAACCGAGGGGGTTTTTACCAGCACGAATCAGGGAGAGACGTGGGTTAATCTCCATCCCGAGAGTTTGCCGGTTAAAGACCTCCGTTCTTTGGCGGTTGCCGAGGGCAATATCTTTGCGGCCACTCACAAAGGGGTTTTTCAATACCAAGACGGCCGGTGGCTTCCTCTTTATAAAGGAATGGAAACCAATCAAGTGAACTTTTTGACACACGACCCCCAGGGAGCTCTTTATGCGGCCACCAACCGGGGTATTTTTTTTCTCAATGACGAGCAAGCGCTTGCGGCAGCCGGCGATGGGGGCCCCTCCGCCACGATTCGTGGCGGAGGGGCCCCCCATTTTTCCGCGGCAGAAGCCGCCGCTCAAAGCTACACCGCTTTTCAGAATCATTTTCGGAATGAACCCTCCATCCGTGAGGTGCAGGCGATGGCGGTAGAGTACGCGGAAGTGCGTCCTGAGAAAATTACTAGCTGGAGGCGCGCCGCCCAAAAGCGGGCCTTGCTGCCGACCGTGGCCGTGGGATTGGACCGATCCGCCACTGATCTTTTTCATTGGGACACGGGCCCCAATCCGGACGTTCTCAGGCGGGGACGAGATTTCGTTGATTGGGATGTTTCGCTTTCCTGGGATTTGGGGGATCTCGTTTGGAATCCGGCTCAGACCTCGATCGACTCGCGTTCCAAGCTCATGGTGGAATTGAGGGGAGATGTCCTCGATCAGATCACACGGTTGTATTTCGAGCGTCGGCGTCTGCAGATGGAGATGATGACCCAGCAGCCGGAACCGCAATCCAAAATAGACAAGGAAATGCGGGTGGAGGAATTGACCGCCCTGATCGATGCCTTAACCGGCGGAGAGTTCAGCCGTTTGCTGCAGCAAGAACAAGCGAAGGGGAGAAACCTTAACTAACAACCAAGGAGGAGGAACATGCTTAAGAAAATCGTCATGGCAGTTGTGGGTCTCGTATTTTTATCCGTCACGGTCGGCGCTTTTGCCGAAGACGTTTACGTGACTAAAAGGGGAAAGAAATATCACCGCGAGAGTTGTCCTTTTATGGAGAATGTAATCAAAAATAAAAGAGCCGAAAAGATCTCCAAAGAAGACGCCCTGGCCAAAGGCCGCGCGCCCTGCGGGAAGTGTTTCCCAGAGGAGGTTTCGACGAAAGCCAAGAAGCTGAATCGAGAGAATTCTTCAACCTCGGATCAGAAATCCATGAAATAAGAAGGACGAGCGGGCTCAATCCCATCCCGCGCCGCGGACGGGATTGGATTGAGCGCCGTGTCCATCTATTCTCCTTCGCTCAAATGCTTTCGCGTTTGAGCTACGGAGCAATTATTCTGCATGGAGAATGATTGCTGCGAAGCCCCGTCTGCTTCGCTTTGCGAAGCAAAGCGATCGGGGCGTAGCAGAATAATCAGGAATTTACCCCCACACCTGTCAGGGTGTGGGGGTGAACAGGAGAGGTCATGTCCGAAAACACACTGCATTTCAAGGTCGATCGAATTTACAAGCTCCCAGACAGCGGGGCAATGAAGGCCTTTGTCGATATGAACATCAATGGTTTGCTTTTGATCAAAGGTCTGCGGGTGGTTCAAGGCCCCAAAGGGCTTTTTGTCTCGATGCCGCAGGAGCAGGGGAAAGATAAACGCTGGTATGACAGCATCCGCTGCTTGACTCCCGAGGTCCGCTCTGTGATTCAAGAAAAAGTGCTTCAGGCGTATCAGGCGGAAAGCGGGTAAGCCATACGACATGTAACAAGGGGGTGTCCTTGGCTTCGTCTCTTATGGGGGTTAAACTCCAGCTGGCGTGAAGGGGAAAAAGGGAAAGCGCCGGAGACGAAAGGGGAAAGAAGAGGCCAAGGACGTCCCTTGTGATTAAAATTCCAATGACCAAATTCCAAACAAATGTGTCATCCTGCCTTTAAGAATTCTTCTCGAATCCTCTGTGGGTTGTTCCAAAGTACACGAACTTAGACACCTTCGTCTTTACCCATGCCGGATCGCAAGAGGAGCTAGTGGAGGGGAAATATTGATATTTGTTGGCATAGATATAGTAAGCATTCGAAGTATTAAAAAGATCATAGAACGCACTAATTTTTTAGAGACTGAAAGTGTGCTAAATAGTGTTTTCACTAAAAGAGAAATACAGTATTGTTCATCGTCAAAAACCCCCTCTAAACACTATGCGGTGCGTTTTGCAGGAAAAGAAGCATTTTTAAAGGCCTTGGGAACAGGGCTGAGAAAAGACTTTTTATTTTCCGATATTGAGTTTCGAAATCATGAAGATGGTGATCCGCATGCGAATTGCTATAGGAAGATTAAAAAAAAATTATTAAAAAATGGGATTAAAAGAATAAACGTTTCTTTTAGCCATTCCAGAGAAAATGCTGTCGCAATTGTTATCTTGGAGAAATGAATAATGAAGTTTGATTTGGATGTTATTAAGACGATATTAAAACATAGGGAGCCTTTTCTATTTATAGACTCTATAGAGGATATTTCAGACAATGCTATAGAAGCGTCTTTGAAAATTTCAGAAAACGAAACTTTCTTTAAAGGACATTTCCCGGGAGATCCTGTTATCCCGGGAGTGTTATTAATAGAAGCCATGGCTCAAACAGCGGGGTTTTTAATTGCATATAATTTGACAAAAGAAAATGGGACCCAACCAGGGAGTGTTGAATATGATTTCTTTTTATTGAAGGTTAACTCTGTAAGATTTAAAGATAAAATCATACCACCGGCCATACTGCGCATCAAAGCAAAGGTTAGCCCGTCATTGATGGAAAATTTTTATGAAGCGAGCGGACAAATCTATGTTGATGATGAGCCAAAAGCGATGGGGAATTTGCTCGTATACATTAGAACAAAAAAGTAGCCTAAAAATTTATTTTTATGGAGGAGAAATATCCAATGGATAAAAATGAGTTGCTTAATAATGAAAAAGAACTATTGAAGTGGGTCAAGGAAGAATTGATTTTTAAAAGATTGAATTTATCAGAACTCGAATTGACGGTTGATGATGTAGGTGATGAAACGCTTCTTTTCCAGAAAGAAGGCTTAGATCTGGATTCTGTTGATGGGTTAGAGTTGGGTGTTGGGATCGAACAAAAATTTGGGTTAAAGGTCGGAAAATTTAAAGAGGATACAGCGAGAACCAAATTTGCTTCGGCGCGCTCAATTCGTGAGTACATTCTTGAGTTGCACCTAGCTAAATCGAAGGAGAATAAGCCGGCTAGGCCGCAATAGCAGGAGGCAGAATATGGGCTACATTATAAGCACCGGTTCGTATCTCCCAGGTGGCAATCCAGTTTCCAATGAGATGTTGTCTGAGGTGTTTGGCGAATCGATCAATCTCATGGGGGACTATTTTGGAGTCATGAGTCGATATTTTGTTGTTGACTATCGTACGGGTGAGAATATCCATAATGAAAACAATTCTGATTTTTGTTTCAAGGCTGTAAAAGAAACGCTCCAGAAAACACAAATTAAAATAAAAGACGTCGGTTTATTAATAAGCTCAACAAATACTCCCGATTATTCTCTCCCTCAAACATCGGGATTAATTCAGGAAAAAATTGGATTAAAAGATGTTATGACCATTGATCTTCGAGGCGGATGTTCTGTGCCTTTGCAAGGGATCTTAATCGCCGAAAGTTTTATTAAGAATGGGATGATTGAAAATGCTATTGTTGTCGGGAGCGAATGTTTTTCGAACATATATTATGCCTATTTGCTAAAAAATAAGAGTAATTATCTAGCTAAGGATTTAATGAGCAGCTTAATATTTGGCGACGGCGCAGCCGCGGTTATCGTCAGCAAGAATAAAGTTGGCGAAGGCTCTTTAGAGATTGAAGAAGCCTTTTCGCAATCATCTTTTCCTGATTGGCCACCAGGCTTTGTTGTGGCCCTAAGCGGTTCAAAGGTAAAACATATCGGAGAAGCGGAAATTTCTTTGGGAAAAATGATGCAACATTTCCCCAAGGAAATAGAGTCCCGCCTACCTGAAGTAACGAAAGCGGCCTTGAAAAGAATACGCTCAGAGAAAGGCTATGATATCCAAGATTTTAAACATATTATCGGCCCACAGGCGAATAAACGATTAGTAGACTCTTTAAATAAATCATTTAGAAATACAAATTATTTCTATTATGGGGATATTACAGGCAATATCCCAGGTGGCGCTTTGTTGCTTGCGTTGGACAGACTGTTAAAAGATCGCCAATTAGCACAAAAGGATAAGATCCTTCTGATAGGAGTGGAATCCTCAAAGTGGATATATGCTTATTGCATTTTAAATAAGGTGTGATCGTGAATTTTGTCTGTTTAATAAATCATGAGAATGCAGTTGGTACGGCACTCTTAAAGGGTTTTTCGCGGCTTTTAAATACAGAAGTAGGTGTTTTAACAAGTATTCCCTCCGGCTTAGGGGATCTCACTCAAGATGAGTTAAATTTGAATTTGATATCCTTATGCATAACAAGTGACAATTTTGAAGAGTTAATAAAGGGCAAACTACGGGATGATAACATTTTTATTTTTAATTCCAGATTTATCAATGAATTAACAGAAGTAGACATTAATTACTCTAATAAAATATGTGGGGAATTAAATTTTCTTTTCAGGACTATTCAAGCATTAATTAATATTCTGCTTAGAGAAGACAAAAAAGGTAAATTTTTATTCATCACAACGAATCCCAGCATTAGCCATTTATCGGATTTTCCGATCTCACCGATTTATGACGAAGCTGTCCATTCTCTGGTCCGCTCTCTTGCCAAAGAATTTAAATCTGTTCATTTGGCATTTCACGGAATTTGTATAGAACCCATTTTGAAAATGATAAACAGAAATGAAGCTAGAGATTATCGAAAAAAAATGAAGGTCTATGCTATGCAAAAAAGCCCGATAAAGTTGGATGCCTTAACATCTTTTATCAAAAATTTAGTCCTGACAGATTTAAGGCTTACCTCGGGTAACATTTTTTATATTGCCGAAGGGATGGATCAGATCAACTTTTGATATGTTGGCTAATAAAATTATCGTTGTTACAGGTGGGACAAAAGGCATAGGAAGGAGCATAGTTTTAGAATTTTTAAAACAAAGGGCTCAAGTTATCACCATCTACTCCCAAGATGATGCTGCTGCAGAAAAAATGAGGGACAGTTTATCGGAGGACAAGCAAAAGAGATTTTTTCTCTATAAAGGTCGTGTCGAGGATATAGATTTTCTTCGAAGCTTTTTGAAGGAAATTGAAAGCAAATTTGGCAAATTGAACGTTCTCATCAATAATGCTGGTATCAATAGAGATAATTTATTTCTGGGTATGAAAGAAGACGATTGGGATAGGGTAATAACAACAAATCTCAAAGGCACGCTCAATACGTCTTTGTTAGCTTCGGAAATTATGAAAAAATCTGCAGGGCCAAGCTATATTATAAATATTTCTTCCATCTCCGGAATATTTGGAAGGGTGGGGCAAGTCAATTATGCCTGTTCGAAAGGCGCCATTATAGGCATCACAAGATTACTCGCTAAAAAATTTGCAAAATATCGTATTTTTGTAAACGCTGTCGTTCCCGGTTTAATCAGGACAAAGATGACCGAAGATATGTCTGGAGAAAAAGCCGAAGAGATTATTGAGGCTACTATTTTAAAACGAATAGGCGAGCCCGAAGAAGTAGCAAAAACAGTCTTATTCCTGGTTAGTGGAGATTTTTCCTATGCTTCTGGCGCTTGTATTAAAGTAGATGGCGGGTATTTAAAATGATCACCGAGTCAATTAATAAGGCCAATATAACTTCCCCGAAAGCCGTTATTACCGGAATGGGAATTATTTGTTCTTTAGGAAATAATCGGCAGGAAGTCTTTGAAAATGTCCAAAATGCGAAATGCGCTCTAAGAAAAGTCAAGCTTTTTGACTTGGACAAACTTGCGACTAGAATGGGTGGGGAAGTTGAG
>Ga0114945_10001001_pt1 | contig 17956 bp, 17 predicted proteins | sample OV2TP3_FD_87194 | JGI IMG/M metagenome (GOLD analysis project Ga0114945, IMG submission 87194) | Hot spring microbial communities from Beatty, Nevada to study Microbial Dark Matter (Phase II) - OV2 TP3 | ecosystem: Environmental > Aquatic > Thermal springs > Hot (42-90C) | place: USA: Beatty...
TCGATATCCGCATAGCAGGCAGGGGGTCCATCGGAGCCTAGGGAGGTCTTGTAGCCCACCGCGGCTGAGGCCATGCAGAGACGGGAGTTGGTATCGAAGTTGTTTGTTCTGAGAAAGCCCTTGGCCAGCTTGTTGGCGACGTAATATTCTTCTGTAGTCAGTTGTCCGGAGCCATAAAAACCAATGGCCTGAGGGCCGTGCTCCTCAATGATCTCGCGAAATCTCTTTGCCAGAAACTTCAGCGCCGCGCTCCAAGAGACCCGTGTAAAGGGTCCATCCTGGCAGCGGCGTATTTGGGGATAAAGCAGCCGATCCGTCGTCCTCAAAGTCTCCGGCAGATAGACTGCTTTTGCGCAGAGATCGCCAAGGCTCGACGGATGGTCAGGATCTCCCTTTATCTTCACGACAGAGCCGTTTTTCTCTCCGACAAGAAGACCGCAGCCTACGCCACAGTAGGGGCAATAGGACTTTTCCCAGCGTTGAATCTCGCCATTGTGTTCCTTTTCCACCTGTCTTCTCCTTCAGAACGAAACCCCAGTCTCTGCTCGCGCCCACTGCCGACGCCAATCCCTCTGGACATAGGTAAGAATCCCCACACAGGAAGAAGCGGCTAAGCTAAACACCAGAAACCCTGTCCCGTAGGAGCCGGTGAAATCCTTGAGGAGTCCTAGAAGAGAGGGAAGAAAAAATCCCCCTAACCCACCCGCCGCTCCAACTACTCCCGTCACCACGCCAATCTCTCTCTGAAACCGCTGGGGAACAAGCTGGAATACTGCGCCGTTGCCCATCCCCAATGTGCCCATCCCAAGGAACAGAGATACGGTCGACCATGGGAGCAGCGGGAGTTGACCGACAAAGAACATGAGGCCGGCAACAATTCCATAGAGAACCAGAAGACATTTGACGCCCCCAAACCGGTCGGCCAGAAGCCCGCCAATTGGACGCACGAAGCTCCCAGCAAAGACACACAGGGCGGCGAAATTCCCGGCCATAACCCGGCTCAACCCATATTGGTCGTGGAAAAAGATAGCGAGAAAGCTCGCCAGGCCTACGAACCCGCCGAAGGTGACCATGTAAAAGAGATTAAACCACCAGGTATCCGGCTCCTTGAGCACGCGCAGATAGCGGACCAGACCCTGAGGATAAGGCTGCCTGGGACTCTCCTTAGCCAGCAAGAGAAAAAGGGCGAGGGTGAGAAGCACAGGTATAACAGCGATAGCGAACACACCATGCCACCCCACATGCTCGGCTAGACGGGGAGCAAAAAAGGAAGCCAGAACAGTGCCACTGTTCCCTGCGCCGGCTATCCCCATGGCAAGGCCTTGATACTCAGGTGGATACCAGCGACTCACCATGGGAAGGGCTACGGCGAAGCTGGCGCCGGCAACTCCCAGCATAAAGCCCACCAGAAAAACCTCTCCCAGACTATTTCCCCCAATCCACCCTCCGAGAAGCGGCATCAAGGTGACAATGAGTCCAACCATGCCGGTTTTCTTCGGTCCGAAATAGTCGGTCGCGATACCCATCGGAATACGGAGCAAGGAACCAGCAAGGATAGGAACAGCAACCATTAACCCTTTCTGCGTAGAGGAGAGGAAAAAATCCTCCGCGATATAGACTCCCAGCGCGCCGATCAGAACCCAGACCATGAAGCTCACATCAAAATAGAGAAAGGCGCTGAAGAGCGTGCCCGGGTGACCTACCTTAAAGAACTCTCTCAGTCTCATTTCTGATCCTTTCTAATCCTTGCGCGAAAGATACGGGACCAACCGCTCCAATACCTGAGGCAGCTCATCGCAGGGGACATCTTCCAATAGCCCCGTTGCATGCTTGGGGTTGGGACCGGAGCGGCCCCCAACAAAAACATCCACAGCATCGACGACCTGACCGTTGAACTTAATGTTCTTCCCAAGAAGCCCGATGTCTGCCACGGCGTGGTTACCGCAGCCCGCCGGGCATCCCGACCAGTGGATCCTAATCGGCTTGGTCTTGCTCAACTTCTCTTCCAGATAGCGCGCGGTTTTTAACGCAATCTCTTTGGTCTCGATCAAGGCGAAATGGCAGTAATCGATGCCGGTGCAGCTCACCAGCCCCCGCATCACCTCTGAGGGATCGTAGCGGAGCTCCCTAAGCAGCGGCTCTACTGTGAGATCCCCGATCCTTCGATCGGGCACGTTGGGAATGATCAGGTTCTGGCCTGTAGTGATCCGAACCTCGCCGCTGCCGTAGACCGCGGCCAACCGGGCGACCTCAGAGAGTTGGTCCGCTGTGATCCGACCCACCGGCACAGCAAGCCCCACGTAATTTAGCCCTGTCTGTTTTTGGCGGAAGATGCCGATGTGATCCGTGCGCTTTTGAAGCCTCTCATCTTTTCCCGACCGAGGCAGCGGACGATCAGCCCTGCGCTCCAACTCCTTTCGGAATTTCTCCACGCCCCAATCCTCAATGAGAAAGGCTAAGCGGGCTTTGGTACGAGACTCACGGAAGCCGTGGTCGCGGAAGATCAAGACAATATGACTGCAAATAACTGCGGCTTGTTCAGGACGGACAAAAAGATCCAGGGGTGAAGCGATCCGGTATCCTCCCGAGCCCATCTTGCCGCCCACGGCTAGGTTGAAGCCTTTGACTTCTCCTCCCGCAATCTCCTTCGTCGCAGGGGTAAGCGCGATGTCTTGCGACTCGGCATGGGTGCAGTTTTCCTTGCAGGCGGTAATGGTCACATTAAATTTGCGCGGAAGGTTAGTGTAGGCCTTGTTGCCTACAAACATCGCGGTGAACTCACGCCCGATGGGCGAGGCGTCGAAAAGTTCATTGGGAGTCAGTCCAGCAACCGGACAGCCGACCACATTGCGGATGTTATCCATGCCGGTTTGCAGCGATACCAAGCCCACCGCCTCAAGCCGCTGCCAAATCTCCGGCACGTGTTCGATCTTGAACCAGCGGAGTTGGATCTGCTGGCGCGTGGTGATATCGGCGAAGCCTTTGCCGAACTCCCGGCTGATCTGAGCGATGGTGCGGAACTGCGCTGCATTGCTGATGCCATTGGGGATGCGAATGCGCATCATGAAGTGGCCGGGAGTCCGGCGGCGAAAAAAGACACCGGTCCACTTGAGCCTTTCCCGATCCCCCTCGGTGATCGCCTCCCATCCCTCCTGGGCATAGCGGGGCACATCCTCAAGCACATCCAGGCCGTCTTTCTCTCTCTTGTATTCCTCGATCTTGTTCATGACCGCTTCTCCAAAAAGCAAAGGGCGTCTAATCCTCCCCAGGAAACTAGGCGCCCCTGCCCTTCATTGAAGGCGTCTTTGCCTTCGGCAATGCTAAAAGATTTTAATCGGCCTTCATCGCAGCCGTTTCGCTTCGAGCTTCTTCAATTCAAACGAATTGGCCAGCTCAAGAATAGGAATATCCGGTATCTCCTCATCGGCCCTGGAGCCGAAAACCTCCTCTAGGAAGATAATGTTTTCCAAGATGCGCTCTACAGTCAACGAGACTCCACGTAACTTAGTCATCGCTTCCTCCTGAAACTATTTCTCCCTGCCTCCCAAAGGAGGCGACAGGAGGCAGGGGATGAAATAAAAAAGGCGCTGCACCGTTTCACAGTGAGCGCCTTTGCTCTGTCTAGAAGGCCTCTCTACCTTCAGCAAATAAAATGAGCAACTTCTATGCCATAGTCACTGCGCCAAAAAAACTAACAATCTCTTCAGCTCCACCTACTCCCACGCCCCGGAAATATCTATTAATTGAGCATCGGCTGTCTAAAGACTAAGCACCTGGCATGATGCGCTGTACTCTATGATGAGGACCGCCTCCGAAACAAAAAAGTTTGACTACCACTTTCTGTAAGGCAAGAACTTCCCGCTATAGGTAACGACGACTCGGTCTCCCTTAGGATCCTCTTTTTTCTTAATGTCGATTTCAAAATCGATGGCGCTCATAATCCCATCACCAAACATCTCGTGGATGATCGCCTTCATCGTTGTCCCGTACACCTGAGTAATCTCGTGAAACCGATACATCAGAGGATCGACAGGAACCGCGTTATCCAGGGACCCTTTTGTCGGAATCTCCTGAAGCAGAGTGGAAACTTGTGAGGCTATCCCTTCCCCCAATCCCAACACGCTCACCGCTTTCTCGGCTTCCTCCTTAGACATCGTGGCCTGTCCCATGAGAGCCGCAGTCACCCAAATCTTATGCCGGCCCACTGCCCTCCCGATATCCTCGAATGTCAGGCCCTTCTCCCGCTTGGCCGCCAAGATATACTCTGTAGCGTCTTTTCGGGTCATCACTTTTTGAACTTCCATTTCAATTACCTCCTTGTAATTGTATACTTTTTCCGTCTGCCAACTCGCCGCTCCCGGTCAGTGCTTTGTCACCCATACCACCTTGCTCTTGGATCTTTTTTGAGCGCTCGACCAAAAAGTGGATCACGTATCTCCTGATGCGTGTGTACTCGGGATCGTCAATAATAGCTTCACGGCTGCGCGGCCTAGGGATCTTCACCTCAACAAGCTCTGCCAGGCGAGCGTTCGGACCGTTAGTCATCAAAGCGATCCTATCGGAAAGAAGAATCGCCTCATCGACATCATGGGTGACCATGAAGACTGTGTTCCTTGTCGCCATCCACATGCGAATAAGCTCTTCTTGGATAGTGCCCCTGGTTAGCGCATCGATCTGTGCAAAAGGCTCATCCAGGAGCAGCACCTTGGGTTGCACGGCGAAGGCGCGGGCCAGTCCGACGCGCTGGCGCATCCCGCCGGACAAGGCTGCCGGCCTCTTATGCCCAGCTCCAGTGAGACCTACCATATCGATGTATTGCCTAACGTATTCATCTATATGCTGACGGTCCCATTGAGGATAGGCGGCTCTCACGGCGATTCGGATATTCTCGTAGGCAGTCATCCAAGGCATGAGGGAGAAATTTTGAAAGACGACCATTCGATCCAGTCCTGGATCGGTGACCTCCTTGCCGTCGAGAATGATCCCCCCCTCAGTGGCCGCCTCGAATCCTGCGATGATGTTGAGCAGCGTGGTCTTGCCGCAGCCGGAGTGACCGACCATGGTCACGAATTCGCCATTCTCAATGTAGAAGTGAACGTCCCTAAAGACGCAAAGGTCCCCTGTTCCGTTGGATCCCGGAAAGCATTTAGTGAGCTTCTCAATCTTGAGAAAGGGCACCTTTTAGTCCGTGTAGCTCAGCTTCTTTGCCAGGCGCGCAAAGCCCGCATCCAACAAGACCCCTACGCTGCCGATGGTTAGGATGGCGAAGATCACGCTGGTCAACTGCAAGTTATTCCACTCGTTCCAGACAAAATAGCCGATGCCAGTCCCGCCGATCAGCATCTCGGCCGCGACGATCGCAATCCAAGCACCCCCGATAGAGATCCTGAGCCCAGCCACGATTGCCGGAGCGGCCGCCGGCAGGATCACTTTAAAAAGTCGCCTGAACCAAGAGAGCTGGAGCAAGGAGGAGACATTCAGGTAATCGCGTTTGATGCTGCTGACCCCGAAGGCGGTGTTCGCTAAGGTAGGCCAAATCGACGACATAAAGACGACCATCACCGCAGCCCAGGCCGAGTTCTTGATGGTGTAAAGAAACAGCGGCATCCAGGCCAAGGGAGAGATCGGCTTCAAAATCTGGATATAAGGATTAACAGCGCGGTAAAGAGTCGGATAAAGTCCAAGTACCACGCCGAGAAAGATCGCCACGAGCGAAGCCGCAGTATAGCCCAAAGCAAGACGGCCTAGGCTGTAGAGGAGCTGGATTCCTATTCCCTTGTCGTTGGGTCCTCGGTCATAGAGGGGATCTGAGACCATTTCCCAGGCCCTCTCCGCCACGGAAAGCGGCCCAGGAAGCCCCTCTGTTCTCCCTCCCACTGAAGGTTTCGTGCTGAGCTGCCAGAAGAAAAGAAAAGCCAAAAGAAAAAGCAGGGAGGAGAGCCATACCCTTTGGCGTTCCTTCGCTCTTGCGATCTGAACCGTCCCGTTCATAATGGCTCTCCTCTACGTTCGACGAATAGCAAAGGACTTAACGTACTCTTCCGGTTTAGTAGGATCGAATACCTTGGTTTTTCCCAATAGAAAGTTGTGTTTGGTCGAGTTCTGCGACGGCGCCTTATAACCCAGGGACTTCATCACCTCGCGGCAGCCAGAAGCGAGGTATACTTCTTCGGCGATTTTCTGGTAGTTCACATCTCCTTTGACATAACCCCAGCGCTTCATCTGGGTTAGGATCCAGATGGCCATGGAATGCCAGGGAAAGGGGTCAAAGTCGATCCGATCCGGGACATTGCGCGTGTTTCCCAGGCCGTCGGGAAATACCCCAGTCAACACTTGCTCGACTACCTCGACTGGCTGGTTTAAGAAGTTGCGCGGCGAGATGGCCTTGGCGATCTCTTTACGGTTGGCCGCGTTGTGGGCGTACTGAGTGGCTTCCACGATCGCCTTGAAAAGAGCCTGAAAGGTATTGGGAAACTTCTCGGCAAAATCCTTGCGTGCGGCAAAAGCGCAACAGGGATGGCCCGGCCAGATGTCCTTGCTGAGCATGTAGATAAATCCCGCGTCCTCATACACTGCCCTCTGATTAAACGGGTCTGGCGCCAGGATGCCATCTAGGTTGTCCGCTTTGAGGTTGGCAACCATCTCAGGCGGAGGAATAACACGGATCTGCACCTCTTTATCGGGATCAACGCCGCCCTCGGCGAGATAGTACCGGAGAAGGAAATTGTGGATGGAATAGTCGAAGGGGACAGCGAACTTAAAGCCCTTCATCTCCTTGGCGCTCTTAACGGCCTTATGCTTTTTATGCAGAGTAATGGCTTGTCCGTTGATATTCTCCACCGCTGGCATAATAAAAGGCACAGCCTGAGAGCCCACACCCATAGTGAATGCAATGGGCATCGGGGTTAGCATATGAGTGGCGTCCGTCTCCCTATTGATGGCCAGATCACGGATCATCGCCCATCCGGAGGCTTTGTAGACCTGGACATTCAGCCCATGCTTTTTGTAAAAACCCATCGGTTCGGCCATGATGATGGGCGTTGCGCAGGTTATGGGGATAAAGCCGACCTTTAGATCCTTTTTCTCAATCGGGCCGGTTTTCTCCTGTGCCAGAGCCTGAGCGGCAGAAAGAGGAAACACGGAACTCAGGATCGCCAATGCTGTGCTCGACCCGACTAAATGCAAGAACTCCCGACGCCTCAAATCATGGCCGAACACGGCTCTAACAACAGCGCTCTCCACTGCTCGGTCGATGATGGCTTCGGTTCCAGACTCCTCTTGCCTGCTTGGGATGGGTGAGATCTCCGGATCATAGAATTCCTTTAGGCTTTTGGGCATAAGTCCCCTCCTTATTCCTGTCCTTAAAACAAAAAGGCGCTTTGTCCCTTGTGGGATTCGGCGCCCTTGCCTCGACTTCGGCAGCAACGCTGATGCCGAAGACCTGAATTTTCTCTCTTTAACTTTGTGTCTGTCTTTTCTCTCGTGCCTAACTGGCTCTTTCTTTCTTTATCTCCTCGGCAAGAATGATCGCCTGGGCGATCTCCGCCATCGGTCTGCGCATGTCCATGCTCTTTTTCTGGATCAGGGAGAAGGCCTGAGGCTCGGAAAGGCCTTGGCTCTTCATTAAGATCCCCTTCGCACGCTCTATTATCTTTCGCGCCTCAAGGGTCTTTTTAAGGTCTTCGTTTTCTTTTCTGAGAGACATGAACTCCTCGAAGCGCGAGACGGCCAACTCAATGGCCGGCAGGAGTTCCTCTTCTCTGAGGGGCTTTATCAGACAGGCCGTAATGCCTGCGGCCTTAGCCCGCTCAATGGTTTCTCCGTCGTAATGGCTGGTGAGGAGAACTATGGGAAGAGGGTTCGCCTCCATGATCTCTCGCGCAGCTCTGATGCCATCGCTGTCGGAAAGACCAACAGCCATCAGGACCACATCGGGAGAAGTTGATCTGGTCAATCCGAGCGCGCCCCTTCCACTTCCCCCCTCACCGACAATCTCAAAACCCCTGTCGGTTAAAGCCCTAGAGAGAAAAGTTTTGGAGGGGATGTGATCGTCGATGAGCAAGACCCTCCTTTTTTTGTCTGGGCCTGATGCCACTCTGAATTTTCCTAGAGCTTTTCACCTTCAGCGACCAGCTTGCCATGGACCATACCCGTCCCTAATGGCTTACCACCCATCTCAGGAAGACCCTCACTGGGCACCTGAAACTCCGGATAGGCCATAATCCCGTGCTCGCCCACATCCAGCCCTGCCAACTCCTCCTCAGGCGGGACACGGAGACCGATAGTGCTCCTAATGATGCTCCAGAAGATAAGAGAGCTCCCGAAAACAAAGATCCCGACGCTCACAACGCCTGCAAGCTGAGCGAGAAAGAGCTTAAGTCCACCCCCAAAAAGGAGGCCGTTGCCGGTGGTTCCAGGCATAAACTGATCCTGGGCAAAGAGACCGAGCATCAGGGTCCCAAAGGCCCCACAGACAAGATGGACAGAGATGGCTCCCACTGGATCATCCACCCTTACTCGGTCGAAGAAGAGGACTGCGAGGACAACTAGAACTCCCGCTCCCAGGCCGATGATGAGAGAACTAGGAACACTGACAAAGGCACAAGGGGCCGTAATTGCCACAAGCCCGGCCAAGGAACCGTTAAGAATCATGGTAAGATCTGGCTTGCCCAAAAAGACCCATGCCATAATAGACGCAGCTACTGCACCGGCAGCGGCAGCAGTATTTGTTGTAACCGCGATGCGGGCGATGGCACTGAAATCCGCCGCCATGGTGCTTCCAGGATTGAAGCCGAACCAACCAAACCACAGGACAAAGGTCCCAAGGGTCGCCAAGGCAATACTGTGTCCAGGAATTGGGTTGATCTTACCGTCCTTGGCATACTTGCCGATCCGCGGGCCCAGCATGATCGCGCCCGCCAAGGCCGCCCACCCTCCGATGGAGTGAACCTGAGTCGAGCCGGCGAAGTCGAACATCCCAATCTTGGCAAGCCAACCACCACCCCAGATCCAGTGGCCGACGATGGGGTAAATCAATCCAACCATTAAAAAGCTAAAGACATAAAAGGCGCCGAATTTAATTCTTTCGGCGACTGCCCCGGAGACAATTGTGGCGGCTGTGCCGGCAAAGACGAGTTGGAAGAAAAACTTGGCCCAGAGCGGAGTGCCGGTCCAGTTAAGAGAAGAATAGACTCCCTTGTAAGCTTGAGCCATGGCAGGGCTGTTGTCGGCCCCGCTTACAAACCACAGCCCCTCAGTCCCAAAGAAGGGTGTGCCGTCCCCGAACATGAGGCCGAAGCCAAGGATTAAAAAAGCTAAGGACGAGACTGCAAAGACAATAAAATTCTTAGCTAAGACAGTAACAACATTCTTTGCCCTGCAAAAACCAGCCTCCAACGTGGCAAAGCCAAGGTTCATGAAAAAGACCAAAAACGCCGTCATCAGTGTCCAGATAGTATCCATAGCCACCTTGGCGCCTCCGAGTTGATCCAAAAGCTCCTGCGTGAAGGCCACGGGAGTTTTCGCGGGATCTGGTTTAGCCGCTGCCTGCTCGGTCGCCGGGGGCGCGGACGGAGGCTGCGCCTCCTGGGCAAAAGCCAAACTCATCATCAGCACCCATGCCAAGAGCGTAAGTACAGAGACAAAAACACGCACTCTTTTTCCGCTATTCATTTTTCCTCCTTTATCTTCTAGATCGCATCCGGTCCCTTTTCGCCGGTGCGGATCCGTATCACTTCTTCAACTGAGGTAACAAAGATCTTGCCATCGCCGATCTTCCCGGTCCGTGCCGACGTTGCAATCGTTTCGACGATTTGCTGGGACTTTTCATCTGGAACCAAGACCTGGATCTTCACCTTCGGCAAAAAGTCGACCGAGTACTCGGCGCCCCGATAGAGTTCCGTGTGTCCCTTCTGGCGTCCGAACCCCTTCACCTCCGCCACTGTCATCCCCTGGACGCCCGCTTTCGTCAGCGCCTCCTTAACTTCGTCCAGCTTAAAAGGCTTAACAATAGCCTCCACCATCTTCATAAGGCCCCCTTGGAAAATTTTGGCTTCCAAAAAAAATAGAAAACAAGCATCTGCTCTGATCGGCGATAAGGCTTAACGCAAATTGCATGCCACGGCCTCCTTCCGATCCGGGGATCTCATAAGGGGTCCGAAAGCCTAGCGAATTACTTCAAATTCTCAATGCATGCAGAAGAATAGAATGGTTCTAGCTGCTCAGCTTTTAGGCGCGCTGCTTAAATCCTGAGCAGAGGGTGGAAGGAAATTAGCTACCAGGGCACTGCCTTCGGGAATGGCCTTCCAGACAAAGATTCTCGAGCGCATCTGTTTTAGATGCTTTTCTTTGACCAGCGCCACAGTGGGTACGGATTCTTTCAGCATATCCTCAATCATCAGAGGATACGATACCACCTGGACATGATTGGAGAGATAAAAGGAAAAAGACTCGGCGCGAATAGCGATCACCCGGTACTCCTTCCCGCTGTTTCCGTTGACGATCTGAGCCAGAGTCCGCGTGCTCCTCACCTCAGAAATCTCCTGGGCCTTTACCTCATAAAACCACAGGGTGAGCCAAAGAGACGAGAAGGAGACGAACCAAGGGGCCCATCGCTCCCTCTTAAAAACCCACGCGAGCCCGGTTAACAGAATGAAGAGAGCGGCGGGAAATAGAGGGAGGTTTAAGGGAAAATATTGCGGATAATGACCCCTAAGAATCATCTCGCTCACAGGGGAACTCGAGAAAAGTAGCACGAGCCAGGTAAGGCTGCCGTAAAGAATCCAGCGGTGCCTCCATAGCCTAGACTCGTGCCGTTCAATGAATTGCACTAAGAGATCCCCAGTCAACAGGGCCAACGGTGGGAAGGCTGGGAGGATGTACGTGCCAAGTTTATTCTGGGCGAGAGAAAAAAAGGCCAATACAGTAGCCACCCAGACCACCAGAAACAACCTATGTTCTTGACCCTGGCCTCCTCTGTGCTCCCAGAGATGGTGCAGCACAGCAGGAAGAAAAATCACCCACGGGAGAAAACCTCCCGCGAGAACAAGAAGGAGAAAATAGACCGGCTCGGGGTGATCTATCCCCTGCTGCGAAACGAAGAACCTCAGCACGTTATGGGTCCAAAGAAAGGTCTTAATGTAGTCCGGATCGCGAAGGGCCGCGAGAAGATACCAGGGGCTAGAGGCCAATAGCACGACTGCGATCCCTTGCGGTAACCGCATGTCCTTTAAGAGGTCCCACCTTTTCTGCAAGCCCAGTGAAGTCCCCACGATCAGTAAAGGAAGAAGCACGCCCACCGGTCCCTTAGTCAGTGAGGCCGGCGCGAGGAGCAGATAAAAAAGCCAAAGCCATCCTTTTGCTTTGCCTTTTTCTTTCCACCAGAGAAAGCATATTAACGCCGCAGTAAAAAATAAGGTAAAGACCATATCTGTGTTACCGAAGCGAGCCAAGGCTACAAACTCCACGGAGGTGGCCAAAACTAATCCTGCCCACAAACCCAACTTCCAACCCCGAGAAGCACAGCCCCAAAGGCAAACTATCCCAACCGTCAGACTAGCCGCCAGGGCCGAGGGCAAGCGGACCGCAAGCTCATGAACACCCAAAAGCTTTAGCCCTAGGGCCACCAGCCAAAAATAAAGCGCGGGCTTGTCATAATAAGGCTCTCCATTGCGGGTTAGGGTCACCCAGTTCCCTGAGGCTACGACCTCCTTGGCGATTACTCCGCTTCGGCCTTCGTCGGGGTCCCACAAGGCATAGTCGCCCAAGCCGCGAAAAAAGGCCAAGTAACAGATAAGGATCAGAAAGAGGACGGTGACGAGATAGGGTCCTTTGGGCAGGCTCATGAGAATAGCTTTCGATGGGAGAGGGCTGGTAATTCAGCGCGCACCTTTGCCAAGTAGGTCAAATCGACCTCAGCGAAGATCACGCCAGGGCAGTCCGAGGCCCGCGCAAGAACCCTTCCCCATGGGTCAACGATCATGGAATTACCGTATGTGGCAAAGCTCTTCGGGTTCCTACCCAATTGGTTCGGGGCGATGACATAGACCTGATTCTCTATAGCCCTTGCCCTCAGCAGAGGCTCCCAGTGAGCCTCTCCTGTCAACGCGGTAAAGGCCGATGGGACGAAGATCAGCTGAGCGCCTTTTTTAGCCAGGGCACGATAGAGTTCTGGGAAGCGAAGATCATAGCAGATTGTGAGTCCCATGAGACAGAACTCGGTCTCGGCCACAACGACCTCCTCCCCAGGATCACGAGTATCTGATTCCCTTGCAGAGACACCCACTTCGAGATCCACATCAAAGAGATGGATTTTCCGGTAGCGCCCAAGGAGATTGCCCTTAGGGTCAAAGAACAGGCTCGTGTTGTATGCCTTCTTGCTTGTAGGGCTCTCCTCTAGGAAAGAGCCCGCAAGGAGATAGATGCCCAGCTCTCGGGAGAGACGCGCCATCAAATTTGCAGTGGGGCCAGAAATCGGCTCCGCGTATTTCTTCTCCTCGTCTTTTCCCCCGCGCCAGTTAAATACCTCAGGCAAGGCCACAACCCTCGCCCCTCTGGCCGCGGCCTCGCGGACCTTAGCTTCAGCTTCCTCTAGGTTTGCGTCTTTATCGGGAGACGCTAACATCTGGATGGCGGCAACAACGAACTTCATATCGTAGCTCGTGATCGTGACTCGTGATCGTGGCTGATCTTTAATTCCCTTCCAAACCTAGCGGCGCCATTTCGAGCACGAACCACGAGCACGATTAACGATTCAGAAAAACCGGGCAGGGACTTTTTCTGAGCACGTACTCCGTAGTGCTGCCGAGAACCATCTCAATAATACGCCGATGGCCATATGCCCCGATGAAGAGGAGATCGTAGTTGTAGTTGACCAAATAATCCACGATCTTTTGCTCAGGGTATCCTCGGGAAAGCTCATACCGGGTGTCAATCCCGTAAGAGCCCAAATAAGACTTTGCCTCCTGGAGCACTTTCTCACCCAACTTTTCGTCCTTCGGGACATAGAGAACGGTAAGCGGGAGATGCAGCTGCGTGCAAAACTCAGCGGCAGACTCCATCGCCGAGCTGGCCCTTTGACTGCCATCATAGGCCAGAAGAGGACGCTCAATGACCTTGAACCTCTTAGTCGAGACGAAGACTGGCCGCGGACACTTGCGGGTTACGCTCTCAGCCGTACTGCCCAATAGACCTGTCGAGAATTCTTCGTTAATACCCCGATGACCCAAGACTACGAGGTCCGCTATCTTTGAGCGGTCGCATATCTCGTTTGGGATGATGCCCATGTCCAGAAAGGTCTCGTACCGTACCCCCTTCTGCCTGCAGCGCTGACTAAACTCTTCCAGTATGGCCTTTCCCCGCTCTTCTAAGACCTCTCGCATCTTGGTTGAGAAATCCAGATAGGGCTCAAACCCTAGGGAACCCGATATATCATGGAAAAAAGTCCCCTCTATGGAAACGGTATCGATCACGTGCTGACCAAAAAGGGTGCCGTTGAATTTCTCACCTATCCAGAGCCCATAGTCCAAAGCCGCCTTGGAATGTTCCGAACCATCGAGGGGAACCAAGATGTTCTTAATCATGCAGCTAAAATACCAAGCCCCTTTTTTTTTGCAAGTTAAACTTTGCCTCACCCAAGGGGCTTTACAGCAGAGATGCGATAGGGGATAATGTTGGTCGGCTGGGAAAAATGGGACAAAGAAAGGATAAAAAGAATTCTCTCCTCCAAGAGCTTATTGCCCTAGCGGGGAAGCTCAATATTGAAGTTCGGACTGAAAAGTTGCTTCGGGAGGTAGGGTATCGGGCCCATAGCGGCCGTTGCCGCTTGAAAGGACAAGACCTGATCATTATCGATCGAGACGCCCCTCTAGAGGACCAAATCCATTTCCTAGCCGCCGAGCTAAGCGAAATTGCGCCTTCAGCTGCGGGGAGGCAGCCAAAAGCTGATCGCTGACGGCTCGTAACTCCACCTCATTGAACCCTAATCTTTTTAGCCCCTTCAATCCCCATCGAAAATTCATCCTTGCCGACCTTCAGTGTCATGATCCCTAAGGAAGGGGCCACATCCAGGACCTGAAACTTGACTCCAGGGAAAAGCTGGTGCTGCTGCAGGAAGCCGAGCAGACGGGCATCCCTCTCCCCCCACTCCGGAATGCACATGAAAGTAACTTCGCTTCCGGCCGGAACACGGTCTAAGGGCATCCCCTTGCGGCGTGAAGAAGTCCCTTCGCCCGGAATCGGATTTCCATGGGGGCATGTCGTAGGTTGGCGCAGGAGCTTTGCCAATCTTTCTGCTACCTCTTCGGAGATGGCATGCTCTAAGCGGTGGGCTTCTTGATGCGCCTTGACCCAGTCGAGTCCTAAGATGTCTGTCAGCAATCTTTCGGTCAGGAAATGGCGCCGCAGGACTCCCTCGGCTACCTTTCTCCCTTTAGCGGTCAAGCGGATCTCTTTTCGCCCCTCGACCTTGACATAGCCTTCCCTCTCCAAACGACGAAGAGTCGCGACCATGGTTGAGGGGGAAACTCCCATCTCCTCTGCCACTCTCGCGGCGATGACCGGTTGAATCTCCTCCGCGAGGGCATAAATCGCCATCAGGTAGTTCTCCGTCGCGGGCGTGACCCTAGGTTCCATAGTCTTGACAAACTTTTTATATTCGGGTATGCAAACTTTCAAAACTTGACAATGCGAACTTACTTTGATACGGAAGGCCAGTCGGCGCCTTTTTTCAGATCTTATTTCAGGAGCTGGCAAAGATCAAGACAAGGAGGTCAGGAAGTAATGCGAGACTTCTTCTTTTTTCAGAGCTGGAAGAGGATTGCTGGATTAGCTGTTGCTGGACTCCTCTTTTGGACTCGTGTTGTCCCTGCAACGGCCGATGAGATTGTTGCTTACTCAGCCCGAATCGAAGCGTTGATCAAGCCCATGTTCGATGCCTTCACGCACAAGACCGGGATCAGGGTGAAATACTTCACGGCAAGCGAGAAAGAGCTATTCGAGCGGCTCAGGGCGGAGGGTCCGAACACGCCAGCCGACATCTTCATGACCGTCGATGCAGGAAATCTCTGGCTTGCGGAGCAGGCAGGGCTCCTTCAAGGATTCAATTCAGAAGTGATTGCGAAGAACGTCCCGGCCCATCTGCGGGCCAAAGACAACTCCTGGGTGGGTCTCTCTGTGCGGGCCAGGCCGATCATGTACAGCACCGAAAGGGTGAAGGCTTCTGAGCTCTCGACTTATGAAGCCCTCGGTGATCCTAAGTGGCGAGGACGGCTCTGTTTTCGGACTTCCAGACAGGTGTACACCCAGTCACTCGTGGCGACGATGATTAAGGCCCTTGGAGAAAAGCGCAGCGAAGAGATCTTACGCGGTTGGATGGCTAATCAGCCACGGATTATAGACAGCGACACTAGAGTGCTGGAAGGCATCGCTGCCGGCCAGTGCGATGTCGGCCTGACCAACACCTATTACCTAGCCCGGCTTAAGGCCAAAAACCCGGCATTCCCCGTCACGCCGTTTTGGCCGAATCAGAGTGATCGTGGCACCCACGTGAATATCTCAGGGGCAGGAATAACCAAACACGCCAAGAACCGGCAAAACGCCATCCGCTTGATCGAATTCCTGAGCTCTGGCGAGGCGCAGAACCTCTATGCGGACACCAACTATGAGTATCCGGCCAACCCTGCTGTCAAACCTCATCCATTGATCGCCTCGTGGGGAACTTTTAAGACAGACCAAGTAAATGTGGCGGCGGCCGGAGAGCTCCAGGTCACTGCGGTCAAACTACTCGATCGCGTCGGGTACAAGTAAGATGATTTCGAAATTCGAATTTCGAAATTCGAAATTGCGTGACCCCTGGCCGATAGCTTCGGGGGTGGTGGGGCTACTCGTGGCAATGCCGATTCTGGTGGTTGTTGGCTCTCTTGCTACCCCCAGCGTAGAGGTCTGGACCCATCTGTGGCAGACCCAGTTGACCGAGCTCATATGGAACACCTTAAGGCTGATGGCGGGAGTGGGTGTTGGCGTTCTCATTCTGGGCACGGGCCTCGCCTGGCTCGTAACTATGCATCGCTTCCCCGGCCGAGCGATATTGGAATGGCTTCTGATCCTCCCCTTGGCCATGCCTACCTATGTGATCGGATTTGTCTTTCGTGGCATTTTTGACTACACCGGACCGGTCCAGACTTGGCTCCACGCCATGTTTGGACCGAAGGTCTGGTTCCCTGAGATCGCTTCCTATGGCGGTGTCACCCTGGTGATGACCCTGGTGCTTTACCCCTATGTTTATATGCTCGCACGCGCGGCATTCTTAGAACAATCGGCAGGCAAGCTGGAGGCAGCGAGGGCCCTTGGAGCCAACACCCTGACTGTCTTTTGGAAGGTGGCCTTGCCACTCGCGCGACCCTCCATCGCTGCTGGGCTGGCCTTTGCGCTCATGGAGGCGTTAGCGGACTTTGGCACGGTAGTTATCTACGGTTATTCCACTTTCACTGTGGCTATCTACCGTGTCTGGTTCGGCATGTTCAATCGCCACGCCGCCACCGAACTGGCTAGCCTACTTCTGTTCTTCACGCTCGGACTCTATCTAGCGGAACGGGCCGTCCGCGGCCGCGCCCGCTTCTATCAGACAGAGGGCAGTGTGCGACCGGTCCCAGCCAAGATGCTCAGGGGCTGGAAGGCCTGGGCCGCAACTGCAACAGCCAGCCTCGTGATCGGGGTTGCTTTTGTCCTTCCCGTCTTCCAGCTCCTTCTCTGGACTCTCAGTCATTCCGAAAGCGATCGCAGGTATGCGGAATTTTTGTTCAATACCGTCGTATTGGGAGGGGTAAGCGCCGTTGTCGCAGTAACCGCAGCGGTTGTGCTTGCCTATGGCCTGCGCCTTAGCCGCAGTCGGACTGTCTCGACCTTTGCCGGGGTCGCCGGCATGGGGTATGCCCTCCCGGGCTCTGTGATCGCTGTCGGCGTGCTGGCGCCGTTGGCGTTTCTCGATCACAGCTTCGATACCTTATTGCAAAGGACGATCGGGATTTCTAGCGGCCTTCTTTTTACAGGCTCCATGGTTGGCTTGATCTTCGCCTATCTGGTCCGCTTCTTAGCGGTGAGCCATCAAACCGTAGAGGCAAGCCTGGTTAGAATCACGCCGAGCATGGACATGGCAGGGCGCTCCCTCGGAGTCAGCACGAGTGGCGTTCTCTGGCACATCCACCTGCCGCTCATCCGCCCCGGCCTGAGTGCGGCCGCGATTCTCGTCTTTGTGGACGTGATGAAGGAGATGCCGGCCACTCTCCTGCTTAGACCGTTCGGCTACGATACCTTAGCGATGCGGGTTTGGCAGCTTACCTCAGAATCGTTCTGGGAGGCTGCGGCGCTTCCCGCTCTAACCATTGTGGCAGCCGGCATCCTGCCGATCCTAGTATTAATGAGAAGCCGCACACGATTCATCCCGGGATGATGTCTGCTCCGGTAGAAAGGATTCTTCTCCGGTCCGTAAGGAAGCGAGTATGTTAGCAGGCGTACTGATTACTTTGCGCGAAGAGACGGAGGCCTTTGTTTGACCAGAAAGCATTCCTTTGCAATACTCTTTGCAGAGTTACGATCGCTTCGGGAGGACAGCTCCCTTATGGGTTGCGGGCCATGGTCGTCATTGATGTAAATGGCATCAGCAAGCGTTACGGCCAAGTAGTGGCGGTAAGAAGCTGTGACTTGCAGGTCGCATCCGGAGAGATCCTTGCCCTTTTAGGACCCTCTGGTTCGGGTAAGACGACGCTACTGCGCCTTATCGCAGGATTTGAACGGCCAGATGCAGGGCGGATCTTAATCGGCGAGCGTCCTGTGGTGGACGTTGCCAGCTCGGTCTGGGTGTCAGCAGAGCGTCGTGGAGTAGGAATGGTCTTTCAGGACTACGCTCTTTTCCCTCATTTGACTGTGGCTGAGAACATCCGCTTCGGTTTGCGGAACACGA
>Ga0114945_10001002_pt1 | contig 17947 bp, 15 predicted proteins | sample OV2TP3_FD_87194 | JGI IMG/M metagenome (GOLD analysis project Ga0114945, IMG submission 87194) | Hot spring microbial communities from Beatty, Nevada to study Microbial Dark Matter (Phase II) - OV2 TP3 | ecosystem: Environmental > Aquatic > Thermal springs > Hot (42-90C) | place: USA: Beatty...
CCGAGCTTGAAACCACAAGCGCCCCACCCCCCCAAACCCCCCCTCCCGGAGGGAGGAGGGGAAACGAAAGCTTTCTCCCCCTCCGGCGTGGAGGGGGAGCGTGCAGGGGAGGTACAACCAGCACCGGTGAATGTCGCGCCATCCCCGGCTGCGCCGGCGAATCGCGCTCCGTACGACGCGCAACTCCGTGACCTCCTCGGTCGCCCGCCATCCGCATGGGCTCGATTCATCCCCATCCTCGCCGGCGCTGTCGCACTCCTCGCATGTATCATACTCATCGTGGCCTTCGTGCGTCGGCGTCGCTTCCCGTTCCATGATCGCACCCCTGACGGATCGTCCGCAGAAGACGTGGGTCGTCGCTCCCCGCGCGTCCGATGAGCTCCTCGCCAGGTTCCCGGAGCTCCCGCCGACCGTCGCGCAGCTCCTGCATGCGCGTGGTGTCTGGACGCGGGAGGCCATCGATGAGTTCCTCCATCCGGACTACGGGACGGATCTCCACGATCCGTTCCTCTTTCGGGATATGCGGCGTGCGGTGGACCGGATTGCCGCAGCCCGAGATCATGGTGAGCGCGTGCTCGTCCATGGCGACTACGATGCCGACGGCGTGTCCGGTGCGACGGTGCTCCTCGATACGCTCGAGGGGATCGGGTGCGCGGTGGATGCGTACATCCCGCACCGCGAGCGAGATGGGTACGGGTTCAACCCGCCCGCCGTTGCGTATGCGCAGGAGATCGGGGCTCGCCTCATCATCACGTGTGACTGTGGTGGCGCAAATGCGAAGACGGTGGCCGGTGCTGCGGAGGCGGGCATTGATGTCATCGTCACCGACCATCATCTCATTCCGGTTGACGCGACGACAGGGCAGCCGATCCTCCCGCCTGCATATGCGCTGCTCCATCCAAAAGTTGTCGGTGAGACCTATCCGTACCCTGAGTTGACGGGTGGTGGGGTCGCGTTCAAATTGTGCCAGGCGATCGTGCAGCACGACGCCGCGTCCGCATCCCCACGGCTCCCTGTGGGATTCGAGAAGTGGCTCCTCGACTGCACGGCGATTTCCACGGTGGCGGACTACGGTCCACTGGTCGGCGAGAATCGGACGCTCGTGACCTACGGGCTCGTCGTGCTCGGGAAGACACGTCGCGCAGGGCTACGCACGCTCTACGAGGTTGCTCGCATTCGACCGGATCGGATCACGCCCGCAACGATTGGATTCCAGATCGCGCCGCGCATCAATGCCGCCGGGCGACTTGATCATGCGAACGAAGCGCTCGCGCTCCTCCGATGCCGAGACCCGCAGGAGGCGCGTGCACTCGCAGAGAAGCTCAACGCGACGAATGCGGAGCGGCAGCGCCTCGTCGAGGTCGCGTGCGACGACGCGTTACGGCAAGCCGAAGAAAAAAAGACTTCAGGTGTCTTTTTGGTCGTCGTTGGTGACGATTGGATCCCCGGTATCGTCGGGCTCGTTGCAACGCGGCTCCGCGATCGGTTCCATCGCCCGGCGATCGCACTCACCCGCCGCAACGGACAGCTCCTCGGCTCTGGCCGGAGCATCCCGGACCTCAACATCGTGGAAGCGCTCCGCGCGCATGCCGATCTCCTTGCGGCGTTCGGTGGGCACCCGCAGGCATGCGGGCTCACCGTGAAGGGCGAGGAGGAACTCCGCGTGCTCACGGAGCGCCTCGAAGCGTACACACGGGAGCGGCTCACGCCAGATCAGCTCACGCCGACGCTCACGATTGACATCGAGCTCGATCTCAGCGAGGTGACACGGGACCTCGTCGAGTGGCTCGGAAAGCTCGGGCCATTCGGGATTGGGAACCTCACGCCGCGGTTCCTCACGCGCGGGCTCACGGTCACGGACGTGCGGATCATGGGGAACAACGGACGACACTGCCGTATCGATGTGAAGTCTCAAGTCTCAAGTCTCAGCCCGCCCCGACCGGAGCGTCGGGGGTCTCAAGTCTCTCGATTCGTTTGTTTCCGCTACGCCGACATCTGTCCCACCATCCGCATCGGCGACAACGTGGACGTCGTGTATGAGGTGGATGTGAACGAGTGGAACGGAAATCGGGAGATTCAGATGAAGGTGGTGGATATGCGATCTATGGAGCGCGTATGAAACTCATCGTATTCACCGATGGTGGCGCGAGGGGGAATCCGGGGCCCGCGGGGATTGGGGTGGCCATTCAGGATGCTGATGGGAAGACGATCGAGGAGTTTGGGGACTACATTGGCGAAACGACGAACAACCAGGCGGAGTACCGCGCGATGATTGCGGCGCTCGAGCGGGCGAAGGCGCTTGGGGCGACGGAGGTGGAGGCGTTCGCGGATTCCGAACTCCTCGTGAAGCAGCTCCATCGGCAGTACAAGGTGAAGAACCCCGGCCTCGCGCCGCTCTTCGTGAAGGTGTGGAACCTCGCGCAGTCGTTCGATGCCTGCACGTTCCAGCACGTTCGCCGTGAACGGAACAAAGATGCGGATCGGATGGTGAACGCGGCGATTGATCGGCAGGGGAGCGTACGGAGTGGTACGATGTAGTGGATGAATTGCATCCCACCCCCTCTCCCGCCTTCGCCAAGGCTTCGGCGGGCAAGCGCTCCCTCTCCGATGGCCATCGGAGAGGGGAGAAAGGATAGCAGCATGATCATGATCGCGAGCGTGATCGCGCTCGCATGGTTTGCGTTCCCCGCGACCGCGCGCGCGGGCGACGCGGACAACATCATCGGGTGGGCGTGGGGCGCGGAGGTCGGGTGGATTTCGATGAACGCGACGAACTGTGAGGCGCTGAACCGTGCGGGTGAGCCCGACCCCTGCGCGCTCGGCGGGACCGACTATGGCGTCACGATCGCACGGAACGGCGCAATGTCCGGTTTCGCATGGTCGCGCACGGCCGGGTGGATCTGTGTCGGATCGTCATGCGGGACGCTCGGGGCGGAATGGGGGAGCGCGACGCCGTCGAGCGGCGGCTGGCGTGCCCGCGTGAACGCGATCACCGGCGAGGTGACCGGATGGGCGAAGGCGGTTGCGTTGAAGGATGGTGGGTGGATCTCGCTCTCATGCGAGAACACGTTGAGCTGCGGCAGCGCTGCGTACCGGACGACCGTGAACGTTGCGACCGGCGTCTTCTCTGGTCATGCATGGAGTTCGTCGAGCGACGGGCACGGGCTCGGGTGGATCTCTTGGGCACCGGCATTCGGCGGCGTGACGACGATATGGCGGCCAGAGCCATTGTGTTCGGTGTCTGGAGAGCCATGCCGGTCTGACATCGAGTGTGGGCTCCCGGGCGAGTTCTGCTGCCTCGGCGGCGCCGCGTGCGGCCGCTGCGACGGCGCGGGCGCCGCGTGCGGGAGCAACGCGGACTGCGGTGCCGGTGTGCTCTGCTGCCGCGAGGGCCAGCAGTGCGGGCAGTGCACTCAGGACGGGGCGGCGTGCGGCGCTGATGCGGATTGTCCGAACCAGGCGCGCGATGCCTGCTGTCCGCCCGGCGCGTTGTGCACCCGCGTCGGCGGAGATGCGAGCGGGAGCGTGTGCGACAACAACGGGACCTGCGGACCCGGAGAGAACGCAGGGAACTGTCCGCTCGACTGCGGGGGTGCGGGAGATCAGGGGAGTACGTGCGATGGTGACGGAGACTGCGAAGCCGGCGAGGCGGTGACGAATTGCGCGTCCGACTGCGGCGCGAGCGGTGGTGGCGGCACGTGCAACAACAATGGCGTGTGCGAGGCGGGGGAGTCGCTCGTGGATTGCGTGGTCGATTGCGGCGGCGTCACACAGACGCCGATCATCGGCGCGTGCCGGAGCGATGCGCTCCCACCGACGCTCTGTGTGGACGACGCGCAGTGCGGTGGCGTGCGTGACGCGTGCCGCGTGGCCGACGTTGGTATCTGCTCGTCGAGCGTCACCGTGTGCGGCGGCCCGGCGGACTGCTCGGGTGCGGGGAATGCATGCGAGGCGGACATCGGGATCCGCACGGACGTTGGCATTCGGACGGACGAGGATCCAGACGGTCGCTCGGTCCCGTGCACGAACGATGATCCGAACTGCCGGAAGGTGATCGGAAAATGCACCGGCGCCGAGCGGCTCTGCGCGGTCGATGGGAACTGCCCACGGGGCAGCGCGTGCGGGAAGCTCTTCCTCCCATGGATCCAGACGCGGCTCGGGTCCATCTACAGCGGCGGGAGCGTCGGGAGCAGCCGCACCGCGCCGCCGCCGTCCGGGCAGGCCAATGCGACGTACTGCATTCTCGCGGGTGGGCCGATCGTGAACTTCCTCAGCGCGCCGGATCCGGCCGGCTGCCGCGAGATCCGGCGGACGCCGTACCCGCGCGCGGGTGCTCGTTTCTCGCTCCCGAAGTTCCCGAGCTACGTGGGCTCCATCGCGCGCATTGATGTGGATGGTATTGTCCGTGGTCGGTACGGCCGAGTCGAGACGACCTTCCCAACGACCGACGAACTCGCGGGCGGGTACATCCTCAGCGGTCGGACCCTCCACTGGATCGGCGGTACGAATCCGCGCCTCGGGGCAATCGGCCGGAAGCTCGTGTTCCAGAATGCGACCGGAAGCAATGCGCGGGGGATCCCGGTGAGCGGTGCCGGGCTCTTCATCGTCCGAGGACAGGACCTCTTCATTGACAGCAGCATGGAGTACGGCGGGGGAGCCGTGGAGAACGTACGGAACCTCGCATCGCCGGGCTTCCTCGTGCTCAAGGGATCGGATGAGAGCGGCGGGAACATCATCATTGATCCGAGCGTGACGTCGCTCGTGGGCGCATTCTACGCAGAGGGCGAGATCCGGACCGGTTCCACCGGGAGTGCCGCACGCGACACGTCGCTCGTCGTGAACGGGGTCATGGTCGCACGGAAGTTCGTCTTCGAGCGCCTGTACGCCGGGGCAGCGGCCGCAGAGCAGATCATCGCAGATGGGCGCGTCGTCGCAAATCCACCCCCAGGGTTTGGGGACCTCGCCCGGTCGCTCCCGACGATCACGCAGTCAGCGCCGTAACGTGGTACCATGGAGGAAGGCGGTGGACAACTTTGTACACATTTCATGGGTTTGTTCTCAAAGAAAATTGAGTCGTACCTCGGAGTGGATATCGGCGCCGGGAGCGTGAAGGTGGTGGAGTGTCGGAACGATCGGAAGCGGGCGCGGCTCTCGACGTACGGTTTCGCGGAGATGGAGACGGGCTCCACGAACCCCACGTCGAACCTCGGGAGTGATCTCGACGGGATCGCCGCAACGCTCAAGGAGGTGTGCGGTCGCGCGAAGGTTGAATCGAAGCGCGCGGTGACAAGCCTCCCGATCGCCGCGGTATTCAGCTCGATCATCTCGCTGCCCATCATGCCGAAGAAGGAGCTCCCCGCGGCAGTCCAGTGGGAGGCGAAGAAGCTCGTCCCGCTCCCCATCGAGGAGATGATCCTCGATTGGAAGCTCCTGACCTCCGATGAAGATCTGAAGAAAGACGCATCCGCCAAAGGCGGATCCGCCTCTGGCGGAAAGGCCATCCGCGTCCTCCTCACCGGCGCGCCGAAGGGGCTCGTCCAGCAGTACCTCACCGTGTTCAAGCGAGCCGGGCTTGAGCTCGCGAGCCTCGAGACGGAGGCGTTCGCGCTCATACGGTCGCTCGTCGGTGGCGATCCTTCAGTCATCCTCATCCTCGACATCGGGTTCGCGCGGACGTCCATGGTCATCGTGGATGCAGCAACCCCAATGCTGAGCCGGAGCGTCGATGTCGGTGGAAAGGATTTCTCCCGCGCGCTCGCCGAGACGATGGGAACCGACGCGTCCACGGCGGAACAGTTCAAACTCGACCTCGCGGTGATGCCGAACGCCGGTGCGGGTGGCGGGCTGCCCGCGATCCTCCCGCGAACGCTCGCGCCCGTCATCCAAGAGGTGCGGTACGGCGTGAACCTCTACCTCTCGCAGGAGGAGCACCGTGGTCGCGTGGTCGAGAAGGTGATCCTCGCCGGTGGCTCCGCGCTCCTCCCGGGCCTCACGGACATCCTCGCGCGTGAGCTCTCCCTGCGCGTCTTCGTCGGCGATCCGTGGGCGCGCGTCATGTACCCGCCAGACCTCCGACCGGCACTCGACACGATCGGCCCCCGGTTCGCGGTCGCGGTCGGGTTGGCGATGCGGGAGATCACATGAGTGAAGAGTTCGAAGTGAAAAGTGAAGAGTCAACACTCAACTCATCACTCATCACTCATCACTCATCACTTCCCTATGCCTCGTGCCCCCTCGCTCATCCCGGGTGACACCGGAGCAACGGCGGTCGCCGCTTGGGTTGTGCCGACGCTCGCGATCGTTGGGGCGGTGTGCACCGCAGTCCTCCTCGGCGGAACGTGGGCGTTCCTCGATTCGCGCATCGCGACGGAGCAGGCAGCGGTCGGCGCGCTCGAAGCACGACGAGCTGAGCTCATGGCGCAGGCGAACGTCGCAGAGGAAGACCTCCGTGCGTACCGCGCCACGGTGCGGCGTGCGACCGCACTCCGCGATCTCATCGCACAGCACCGCGCGTGGGCACCGTTCTTCCAGCTCATCGAGTCGCGAACGCTCCCATCCGTTCGGTACGAGAGTATCACCGCAGACGTGAGCGGGAACGTGACGCTCCCGGCGACTGCCCCGAGCGTTCGGGCCGCGGCAGAGCAGCTCGTCGCATGGCAGCAGGCGAGCGGCGTCAAGGGTATCGAGCTATCCGGACTCGCGAGCACCACCGATGAGCTCGGCGTCGTCCGGAGCACGCGGTTCGACCTCCGGTTCCAGGCTGACCCGTCGGTGTTCTCCGTTGTGCCGATACGCGAGTGATTGTAGGGATCTCCCATGCCCTCCACCAGCGCACCGATCGAACCGTCGGGACGCGAGCGCGCGACGTTCATCGCGGTCCTCTTGCCACTGACGCCGCTCCTCCTGCTCGCGATCATTGTGGTCGGGTACTTCCTGATCCTCCGACCGCAATTCATGGCGCTCCGAGATCTCCGTGCCCGCCGCGGCATCGCGTCGGAGATCGTCGGGCTCGAACAGCAGATTGCGCAGCTCGGTCGAACCCGCGCGACGTTTGAACAACAACTCACCGCGAAACGCGGACCGATCGATGCAGCGATCCCGGGCGGCGAGGATGTCCCCGGGCTCTTCACGACACTCGATGCCGCGGCGCAGCGCGCGGGGGTCGTCATCACGACGATGGAGGTCACGCGCGAACCGGCACCGACCTCGCTGAAGGTACTCGGATCGAACCCGGTGATCCTCATCAGCGCATCGCTCCGGAGTGTGGACTACGCGAGGCTCAAGTCGTTCCTCGCCACGGTCGCATCGAGTAGCCGACTCATGGACGTTCTCTCCATGCAGTTCGCACCGCAGTCGCTCACCGCGACGGTCCGCATCCGCGCGTACACGATGGAGTAGCTATGCCCACCACCCGCTCCATCCGCAACCGGATGCTCGCCATGACGATCGTCGTGCTCGCGATCGGCGGCGCAGTGATCGCATGGGAGTGGTACCGCGGCGGGGGGTCATCCACGGGCGCGCAGTCCTCGGCAGCGGTTCCCCCTGATCCCACTGCGCTCCAACAGGTGTTCGATGATCCGCAGCTCCGATCGCTCGTGCCCCTCGCACCGCCGGTACAACCGAAGGAGCTCGGAAATCTAAACCCCTTCAGCGTTCTGGAAGAACAGCGGTAACATTTGACAATTGACATTTGACCAACCGATCAATGGTCAATGGTCAGGTGTTCATGTTAGCATCCCAGCTCATCGACCAACTGAAGCGTGATGGGAAGCTCTCCGACTCGCAAACGTCGGAGCTGATGGTCGCGGCGGAGCAGGGGCAGGACGTCGAGCGCCTCCTCCTCGAACGGAAGCTCGCCACCGAGGACGAGCTCCTTCAGCTCCGCGGGAAGCTCCTCGGTCTCCCGGTCGTGTCCCTCATCGGTCGAGCAATCCCTCCGGATGTGCTCACGACGATCCCGAAGCACCTCGCCGAGCGGTACCAGGCGATCGCGTTCGAGCGGGATGGTACGCGCGTGACGATTGGCCTCGTGAACCCGACGGACCAGCGCGTCGTCGAGGCGCTCGAGTTCTTCGCGCGCGACCAACAGCTCTCCATTCGGTACGCGATCATCACGCTCGCGAGTTTCCGGGCCGCGCTGCGGCTCTACGAGGAAGGGAAGCGGGAGACCGCCGAGGCGATCACCGCTGCGACGGAGAAGTTCGCAGCCGAAGGCGAGGGCGTTGAGGGTGCGGAAGAAGCCGAGATCGAGGAGGCAGTCGAGAAGGCACCGGTAACGAAGATTGTCTCGACGGTCATCCGGCACGCGGTGGAGGGCGGCGCGTCCGACATCCACATCGAGCCGTTCGGGAAGGAATCGCGCGTCCGGTACCGCATCGACGGCGTCCTGCGGACCTCGCTCGTGCTCCCGATCAGCCTGCACCCGGCGATCGTCGCGCGCATCAAGGTGCTTGCCTCGCTCAAGCTCGACGAGACGCGCATCCCGCAGGACGGCCGCATCCACCTCAAGGAGGGTGGCCGCGAGATCGACCTCCGCGTCTCCACGCTCCCGCTCCTCGACAACGAGAAGATCGTCATGCGTATCCTTGAGACGACCGCGCGGGTGATCACATTGAAGGACCTCGGCTTCCGGGATTGGCAGATCGCGACCATTGACCGATCGGTGCATCGACCGCACGGGATGGTGCTCCTCACCGGCCCGACGGGGTCTGGGAAATCAACGACGCTCTACGCGGTCCTGAACCTCCTGAACGCAGAGGGGGTGAACATCACGACGCTTGAGGATCCGATCGAGTATTATGCGCGCGGCGTGAACCAGGCGCAGATCCGCCCAGAGGTCGGTTTCACGTTCGCCGCGGGACTCCGCGCGATCCTCCGGCAGGACCCGAACGTCGTCATGGTCGGCGAGATCCGAGACACGGAGACGGCGGAGCTCGCGATCCATGCAGGGCTCACCGGCCACCTCCTCTTCTCGACGCTCCACACCCGCGACGTGCTCGGCGTCGTCCCCCGGCTCATCGACATGAAGGTGGAGCCATTCCTCCTCGCCTCAACGCTCATCATGGCCGAGGCGCAGCGGCTCGTGCGGAAGATCTGCCCGGACTGTCGTGAGGAGACGGCTGTGGACACCGCGATCGCGAAGGATATCGAACGTGCGATTGCGGATTTTCCACCGAACGCGATCCCGAGCGCGCTCACCTCGGGCGGCACGAAACTTTTTAAGGGCCGTGGGTGTCCGAAGTGCGGCGGCTCCGGCTACCGAGGTCGGACGGTCATCATCGAGCTCCTCGAGTTCGACGAGCCACTCCAGCAGCTCGTCGTGAAAGGGTTCCCAGCCGATGAGGCAGCAGCGCTCGCGAAACAGAAGGGCATGATCACGCTCCACCAGGACGCGCTCCTCAAAGCGCTCGAGGGCGTCACGACGTACGAGGAAGTGCTGCGGATTACTCATGAGTGAAGAAGTGAAGAGGGAAGAGTGCAGAGTGAAGAGGGAACGATCAACTCATCACTCATCACTCATCACTCATCACTTTCCACATGCGCTTTCGATACCGTGCGAGAACCAAGGCGGGAAAATCCGTGAAGGGAGTCCTCGATGCGACGAATCGCGCCGATGCGGAGGAGGCGATCACGCGGCGCGGCTACCTCGCGGCGGAGCTCCGCGAAGAAGCGGCATTCCTCGCGAAGTTCCAGGATTTCCTCATTGAGATCCAGCGTCCGCGGACGCGGGACATCGTTGTATTCCTCCGGCAGTTCTCGGTCATGGTCGCGGCGAAGATGCCGATCGTACAGGCGCTTCGTTCCCTCGTGTACCAGACAGTGCATCCGAGCCTCCGCGTCGTCATCCTCGACATCGTGAAGGACGTCGAGTCCGGCCGGAAGCTCTCCGAGGCGTTGAGCACGCACCCGCGCGTGTTCAGCGCCTTCGCGGTGCACATCGTCCGTGCCGGCGAGACCTCCGGACGACTCGAGGACGTCCTGAGTTACCTCGCGGATCAAGCCGAGCGCGACGAGGAGCTGCGTTCGAAGGTGCGCGGGGCGATGGTGTACCCTGCATTCATCCTCGGGGGGCTCGGGATCGTCTCGTTCATCATGATGACGTTCGTCGTGCCGCGGCTCACCGGCGTGCTCCAGGAGACGGGTGCGGAGCTCCCGGTCATGACGAAGGCGCTCATCGCGGTGAGCGGATTCCTCTCCGCGTGGTGGTGGGTGATGCTCATCGTCCTCGTAGGTGCCATCGTCGGATTCCGTTTGAGTCTGCGGACGCCAGCGATTGCCGCGGGATGGGACGAGGTGAAGCTCCGGATGCCGATCTTCGGGCCGATCGCGAGGGAGGTCGCGGTCGTGCGATTCGCGCAGTCGTTCGACATGCTGCTCCGCGGCGGCGTCGACATCGTTCCGGGACTCGAGGTCGTTGGCGACGTCCTCGGGAACGCTGCGTACCGTCGGCTCATCGACGAGACGATCCATGAGGAGAAGGATGGGAACTCCATTACGACGGTATTCAAGGACTCCACGCTCATGCCGTCTATGGTCACGCAGTTGCTCGCGGTTGGGGAGGAGACCGGGCAGCTCACCGAGGTGCTCGAGAAGCTGAGTAAGCACCACGAGCGGCTCGTCGAACAAAGAGTCCGGAACCTCGTGACGACGATCGAGCCGCTCGTCATGATCATCCTCGGCGTCGCCGTCGGCGTCATGGTCGCCGCGATCATCATGCCGATGTACAACCTGACGAGCCAATTTTAGGAATAGAGGGATAAGGGGATAGAGGGATACCTCTTACCCCTCTACTCCTCTACTCCTCTACTCCTTTCATGCTATACTACCCTTGTGGATAATCTTTAGGATTCGCCCTATGCGCACCCAAGCGAAACGTGGTTTCACGCTCATTGAGCTCCTCGTGGTCATAGCGATCATTGGGCTGCTCTCGACGCTCGCGGTCGTCGCGATGTCGAACGCCCGGCTCAAGGCGCGCGACGCGAAGCGCGTTTCGGACATCAAACAGATCCAGAGCGCGCTCGACCTCTTCGCGACAGATAAGAACGGGTACGTCAAGAAGGGAACAGCGGCGGCTCCACAGACCCTGGGAGCTGCAGGGGCCCTGTGTCTGAGCGATGTAGAAGGGCTCGCAGATGCTTGCACTGGTAATGTGTATATGGCAAAGGTGCCATCGAACCCAACCCCGGGTGGACGCGCAGCAGGGTACGGGTACTACGGTGATGGAGATTGTACCGGAGCGGTATGTACGAACTACACGATCCTCTTTGACCTCGAGGCGGATACGGGAGAGCTGAAGGATACTGCTTCTGACGCCGATAAGATCCCGAACTGCAAGGCGACCGCTGGTGGGATCACGTGCACCTGATCGCGAAGAGCTGACGACGCCCTCCGGAGCACCGGAGGGCGTTCGGTTTTGGTACACTGGAGTTGCATGACCGTGTTCCTCGCCACCATCCTCGGCCTCAGCCTTGGGAGCTTCGCGAACGTGCTCATTGATCGAGTGCCGGAGGGGAAGTCTATCCGCGGGCGTTCGCGCTGTGATCGCTGCCGGCGAGCCCTACGGTGGTGGGAGCTCGTGCCGGTCGTGAGCGCACTCCTCCTGCGCCATCGGTGTCCAACATGCAACGCTGCCATTGCGTTTCGCAATACATTCGTCGAGCTTGGTGCAGCAGCGATCCTCCTCCTCGTACTACTGCGTCACGACAGTGCGGTCACGCTGCAGGGCGCCATCGAAGCCTTCGGGCTCCTCAGCCTCGGCGTCCTTGCCATCATCGACCTCCGCCGCGGCATCGTCCCCGACCAGATCTCACTCTCAGCGATCAGCGTCGTGTTTGTGATCAAGGCGTTATTCCTTATTCCTTATTCTTTATTCATCTCCGAGCTCCTCATTCCGATTGTCATCGGAGCGGGTTGGTTCGCCGTCCAGCGTTGGATGTCAAAGGGTCGCTGGGTTGGCGATGGCGACATCCGCGTCGGCGCGCTCATGGGCGCGCTCTTCTCGCCCGCGTTGCTCCTCCTCGCGCTCGCGTCGTCGTACATCATCGGCGGCGTGATCGCCGCCATCCTCCTCCTCACCCGCCGCGCCGAGCGTGGCAGCCGCATCCCACTCGTCCCCTTCCTCTTCCTCGGGAGCTTTGTGAGCGTGTCGTTCGGTGACGTCATTCTCCGATGGTATGGCTTCGATTCCCCCCTCTTAGGGTAAGAGGGGGCGAGGGGGAGTTACGAGGGCGAGCGGGAGTTACGCATCGTTCATAACCCCTCCCAACCTCCCCTTACCTTAAGGGGAGGGGACTACCCCTCTTAGGGTAAGAGGGGGCGAGGGGGAGTTACGCGAGGGGCTATGAGTACTCCGCACGTGTACAACAAATCTTCCACGAAGGCGCGGCGACGCGAGCTCCGAAAGTGCTCGACCGAGGCAGAGAGGAAACTATGGACTATCCTACGCAGTAGGCACATAAATGGTTTGAAGTTCATTCGTCAGTACAGCGTGGGCCCGTACTTCCTCGATTTCTTCTGTCCGCAACGTCGATTGGCGATCGAAGTCGATGGTGGGCAGCATGCCGAAGACGATCAACGGACCCACGACGAAGGGCGTACTGCCCACCTCAAGGTTCACGACATTCGTGTGCTACGTTTTTGGAACAACGAGGTACTCGCGAATCCAGAAGGGGTGGCGGCGAAAATATCGGAGGTTCTCGGTAACCCCCCCCAACCCCACGTTCCCCCTCTTAAGGTAAGAGGGGGCGAGGGGGAGTTACGAGGCGAGGGGGAGTTACCGTCGGATCGTAACCCCTCCCAACCTCCCCTTACCCTAAGGGGAGGAGCACGCCGCGGATTTACATTATTCGAGCTCATCATCGTCATCGCCATCTTCCTCCTCATTAGCGGCATGCTCCTCGTGAATTTTCGTCGGAGTCGTCAGGGCGACATCGTTCGCATCGCCGCGCTCCGTCTCATGACCGATGTCCAGCGCATGCAGACCATCGCACTCGCTGGTGGAGCTGAGGACCGGCTCGCCGTGGCGTATGGCGTGCACGTCAACACCGCTGAGCCCGGTCGGTACGTCCTCTTTGGTGATCGTATCCGGTGCGTCGAGGGCGCACAGGGCGCAGAGGTCTGTACCGCGAACGGGCAATACGATGCCGGTGTCAATCCCGCCGAGGAGCTCGGCGATGGCGTCGTGACATTGCCGGTGAACGTACGCATTGCGGACGTTCGTCGCGTCACTCCCGACGCTGCCGTACCAGCAGTTGACGTCCTCTTCCAACCGCCACGCGGGACGGTGACGATTGCTCCGGACGCGACGGAGGTCCGGGTCGTCCTCCGCCACGCCGACTACGATGATACGCGGACCGTGACGATGAATCGGATTTCGGGGAGAGTGGATGTGGAGTGACGACCACAGATCATTGATCACCGATCACGCAGATGCCCGTATGGTACAACGACGCAAGAACATGTTCAGTTCACCACGTTGTATCTGTGCCGATCTGTGCGGTGAGATCAGTGGTCGTCAGATCCGCGGTCGCCCCGTCGGCCTCTCGCTCCTCGAGACCACCATCGCCATCGGCGTCATCGTCACCGGGCTCTTCGCGGCGTTCACGTTGGTCATCGCAAACCGTCGCATGAGCGATGAGACGGGCTTGCGATTCGGTGCCGTTGCCGCCGCGCGCGAGGGCGTCGAGATCGTGCGATCCATCCGCGATTCGAACTGGCTCCAGGAGGGGACGCGGGCGTGGGATGACGACATCGCGGGGAGTGCGGGATCGTATACCGGTGTCGCGGTGTTCAGCCCAGCGACGGCAATGTGGCAGCTCGAATACGGGGCAGAAGCATTCACGAATGCGAAGGCGCGAGTGGTCCGCAGAGCGACGGTGACGGGCGAGACGTACTGGACGCAAGGTGAATCTGCTGATGCGGTCGTTGACCCCACGCCGTACCATCGTCTCATCGACGTGTACCCGATCTGCGATAACGGTGAGGACATCGAGATCGGCCCCCCGTGCGACGCGGTCGCGAACCCGAAGGTCGGCATCCGCGTCCGCTCGCGCGTCCAGTGGACGAGCCGTGGGAACACGCACGATGTCGTCGCCGAGGAGCGAATGTTCAATTGGAGATGATGACCACAGATCATTGGATACAGATCACACAGATACCCGAATATGAGGCAGCGATACAAAAACATGCTCGGCTCACCACGATGTATCTGTGCTGATCTGTGCCGTGAGATCAGTGGTCGTCATGCCGGCTTCACCCTCATGGAACTGCTCGTCGCGCTCGGCATCTTCGCCATCAGCGTCGGGCTCATCGCCGACCTCTTCCTCACCGCGTCGCGGCAGCAAGCGCGGACCGTGGTCCTCAGCCGCGTGCAGGGCGATGCGCGTCTCATTATGGAGACGATCGCGCGCGAGTTTCGCGAGGGGACGCTCGATTTCCGCTCCGGGATCCCCACGGACGTGCTCGCACTGCAGACCGGCGACGGTGAGCTCCTCCAGCTCCGCCGCGTGGCACGGGGAGACACCGATCGGCCATGTCCATCGGGCGTCGCCGCGTGCCTGTACATCGGCCGAGGAGCGAGCGCAGACCCGCTCGCTTGGGCACCGCTCACGAGCGCAGAGGTGGACGTCGACGCCTTCCAGTTCTGGCGGACGCCAACTGCGGACCCCAACGCGTGGAATGTGGACAACAATCGGTACCTATCGAACGAGCAGCCACGGGTGACGGTGCGCCTCCAGCTCTCCGCGGCCGGTCGTCCGGGCGAACGATCAACCATCGAGGCACAGACGACGGTGGTGAGTCGGGCGTATCGAAGGTAAGAGGGAAGAGGGATGAGTGAAGAGGGAAACGTATGCGATGTGAACGTATGTGTCGACATGCATTGGGGAAAACTCTTCCCTCTTACCTCATACCTCTTACCTCGCAGCGGCGCGGCTCGACGCTCCTCTTAGCACTGATCATCCTCGGCGGTCTCGTTGCGACGAGCTTCACCGTCGGGACGATTGTGGTCACACGACTCCGTGGAGTGAAGGCGATCGATGATTCGGTGCTCGCCTCGTATGCCGCCGAGTCTGCCGTCGAGGATCTCCTCTACGCGATTCGGAAGCGTGAGCAGCGCACCGGCCTCGATGCATCGGGGACGCTCCCGAATGGAGCAGCGTGGGAGCGGACGGTCGAGGCGACGACGCAGGAGCTCTTCCTCGACCTCACCGCAGACGATGCGCAGCAGCTCGACCTCTTCGATCCATCGGGCGATCTCACGCCGGTGAGCGTGCGCACCCTGCTCCTCACCGCAGCATCGCCGAGTCCCGATGCATGGCTCGAGGTGAGTTGGGTCCCATGGCTCGACGGTGGTACATGGTCGCCGGCCATCGGACGCGTCCTCTTCTCGCCGGCAGAACTCCAGAGTCAGAAGACCGTTGACCTCACCTCGCCACAATTCGGCGGCACGCCGGTCGCGTACCGCGTACGCTTTCGGAGCATCGGCGGGAACGTCGGCCGTGTCCGCATGACCGCCGCGAGCGATGCCGATGGTCGGACCGCCGTTGCGTTCCCATCCCGCATCCGTGCGACGGTGGTCGGCGCGATGGGCAACGCGCGGTACGCAACACGCGTTGAACTGCCCTCGTCCTTCCCGCTCGCACCGGTGTTCGACTTCGTCCTGTTCTCCGAGTGCGATATCGTGAAGGGGGGGACCATCAATTGCCCCTGAGGCTGCGTAAGAACATTCGAATGATCCGAATGCCGGATCCGAATGCCACGAATACCGACGTCACCTCGATGATTCGGAACATTCGGATCCGGATTCGTAGATTCGAATGTTCCCCAGCATGACGAAATCCGAAGCGAAACAACGGATCGCGAAGTTGCGCGCTGAGATCGACCGTCTGCGGTACCAGTACCATGTCCTCGATGAGTCGGAGATTTCCGATGCGGCACACGACTCATTAAAGCACGAGCTTGAGGTGCTCGAACGCGAATTCCCGGACCTCATCACGCCAGATTCACCGACGCAGCGCGTCGGTGGTGAGGCACGTCCGGAATTCACGAAGGTGACCCATCGCGTGCCGATGATTTCACTCACAGACGTCTTCAGTGATGGCGAATTCACGGCGTGGGAGGAGCGCAATCAGAACTACGCCAGGCAGCAGGGCATTCGGTTCCCGGAGCAGGTCGAATACTATGTCGAGGTGAAGATGGACGGTCTCGCGCTCTCGCTCGAGTACGAGGACGGCACGCTCGTCCGCGCCTCGACGCGTGGGGATGGTCGGGTAGGGGAGGACGTGACGGCGAACGTGCGGACGATCAGCGCGATCCCGTTGCGACTTGCAACGGTGGAGGAGATCGCCCGCCACCGTGCGAAGCTCCGGCGTGAGTTGGAGCTCCTTGGAGATTGGGAATCGCTCGTCCGACGCGCGCACCGTGGTGGCCTGGAAATCCGAGGCGAGGTGTTCATCACGAGGCGTGACTTCGCTGCCGTGAATCGTGCGGCGGAGCGTGCGGGTGACAAGACGTACGCAAATCCAAGGAATCTCGCCGCAGGATCCATCCGACAGCTCGATCCGAAGATGACTGCGTCTCGTCGGCTCTCCTTCTTCGCGTACGATCTTTTTTTTCTCCCCCGCTCAATGGGAGGGGGTGGGTCCCCCCTCTTGAAGCAAGAGGGGGCGAGGGGGAGTTACGCCCCCGTAGGGGCCGCGCTCCGTACCCACGAATGCGCCCATGCGCTCGCGAAGATACTCGGCGTTCCGATCAATCTCTTGAATGAGCGCACGGAGACGTCGGCGGGTATCCTGCGATACCATACACAGATTGGCGAACGACGGCCGAAGCTCGACTACGAAACCGATGGCATCGTCGTCCTCGTGAATGACCCGAAATTATTTGAGCGCCTTGGGGTGGTCGGCAAAGCGCCACGCGGCGCGGTTGCGTTCAAGTGGCCAGGCATTGAGGCGACAACCGTGGTGGAGGACATCCGTGTGCAGGTTGGTCGCACCGGTGTGCTCACCCCCGTCGCACATCTCCAGGCAGTGAACGTCAGCGGAGTCACGGTCACGCACGCGACGCTTCATAATGAGGAGCAGATTCAGCGGCTCGGAGTGAAGATTGGCGACACCGTGGTCGTCCGCCGCGCCGGCGATGTCATCCCGGAAGTTGTCCGCGTGCTCGAACGGCTACGTCCGAAGGGCGCGAGAGCATTTCACATGCCGAAGAAATGTCCGGTATGTGGAAGCAAGGCGGAGCGTCGGCAGATTGGCCTTTCTCAGTTTCGCACGAAACTGAGAAAGGAACGGGAGAGCGCTGCCACATTTTGTGCGAATCCCGAATGTTACGCCCAGCGGCGCAAGCGCATCCTCCACTTCACGCGCCGGGGTGCCTTCGATATCGAGGGAATTGGTGAGAAGACGATTGATCGGTTTCTCGAGGAGGGCCTGCTGTCGGATCCCGCATCCATCTTCGAGCTCGACGCGGAAGACATCGCGCAGCTCGATCGGTTTGGGGAGAAGTCCGGGCAGAATCTCGTCGAGCGTGCACGTGCGCGGAAGACCATCAGTCTCCCCCGGTTCCTCATCGCACTCGGCATCCCGCAGGTCGGAGAGGAAACGGCTCGGATGATTGCGATGGAGCGAGGACACCGGATGTTGAGGAGGCGCGAAGCGCCGGGAAAACATCCGGTGTCCGGCTCGAAGGAACAACGTATCGCGCCGAAAGACGTCCTCGAATGGGTGAACGCACAAACTCCGGAATCCCTTCAGGAGATGCCGGACATCGGCCCCACAGTAGCCGAGGCGATCCTCGCGTGGTTTCGAGACAAGGACAACCGCCACGTCGTCGAGCGCCTCCACGACGTCGGCATCCGCATCACCATCTCACGCCTCACGCCTCACGCCTCACGCCTATCGGGCCAGACCTGCGTCTTCACTGGAGAACTCGAGTCCCTGACTCGCGA